>Ga0207652_10004223_pt1 | contig 11718 bp, 13 predicted proteins | sample KBSC63BmetaG_FD_184334 | JGI IMG/M metagenome (GOLD analysis project Ga0207652, IMG submission 184334) | Corn rhizosphere microbial communities from Kellogg Biological Station, Michigan, USA - KBS C6-3B metaG (SPAdes) (version 2) | ecosystem: Host-associated > Plants > Roots > Rhizosphere ... | reverse complement strand
GCCGTGCGTCGGCGGCAGCGCATCGAAGCGCGCCCGCGCGTCGACGGGCCGGAAGGGCGATGCGGATGGAAGATCCCGCTCGCATGCAGCGAGTGTTGAAGCGAGGAGCAGGACTACGGACGAGGTCGCCGAGCGAAAGTATCGAGTGCCGGAGCGCGCGCTGAGTGTCGCCATTCGCCGTTTGGCAGAGGGTGTGACCGGTTCGCCCCAACTCTCAGAGCGTGTGACGAGCCGGCATCCAGAGTTCGGCGCTCTCGGTGCGCCGGTTCCTGGTTACGCAGGTCAGGCGAAAGACCGGACACGCAACGCAATCGTCGGCGAACTGTGACAGAAAACTCAACACCGTGATCAGAGTCGCGTCGGCGACGTCGGATCGTGGCTCGGCAAATAGGCGACACCTGTCTTCACGAGCGAGAGCACGCGACCGAGTGTGAGGTGATGCTTTTCGACGTCGGCGATGAAACCCTGATCGCGCTGCTCTTCGAGTGCCGGAATATCATATGTCACATCGCCGGCAATCAGCACATCTCCCTCGGGCCGTCGCACCAGGAAGCTCGTGTGTCCCACGCTGTGACCCGGCGTGGGAAGACCCAACACGGAACCATCTCGCGTGACACGCCAACTGCCAGGGAAGTCGCCAATCGGCGGTCCATCGAAGTCGAACAGCTGCGGAGCAAAGCCTCTGTGTACGGGCGCGACAAGCGGCCGGCTGAGACGTCCGGGAAAGCGCGCGACTGGAGTCCACTCTGATCTCGCCACCCAGACCTTTTCGGGACCGAATGCCGAGAGGCCGCCGACGTGATCTCCGTGGAGATGCGTCAGGACTACGCGGTCGAAGTCACCCGGCGCGAATCCTCGTTGCGCAAGCTGGCGGTCGAGCGCTTGTTCGGGCGCGATCTGAAACGTGGTTCTCGTGATTCCGCCACCCGCACCGGGTCGCGCGCCCGCATCGATCAGAATGCGCTCGGCGCCGGTTTCGACAATCCACGCCCACATCGGTAGCGGATCCGTGAAACGGGAGTCGCGCCAGAGACTTCTAATCAATCCGAGCGGGCCGCCATGCGCCGGACTGCCTTCGAGGAATGTCGGCTTGAGACGCAGCGTGCCCGTGGTGACAGCCGTGATCTGCACGATGTGATGGCCGGGTGGGATTGTGGGACGCGCCGTCGCGCCGTTCGCGTCTATACGGAGGCCACCACATATACCGGACACGACCACGCAATGGCGATCGAGACCCAGACCAATACCATACGAAAGCCGACACCGGTGACGCCGATGTCGCTACCGGTGTCGATCTAACGCGCTGTCGTCACGACCAACCCGCGTTCTCGCGTGCAGCCGCCGCTGCATCACTCTCAGGCAGGTCTGCGCGCCAGCGCGCGGCATTGAAACGCATGCCGGTGACGCCGTTCGACCGCTCGGACGCGAGCCAGAGTAGCGGCGGCACGATCACATCGGGCGGAAGCAGCTTCGCGCGTTGCTCCGCCGGGTAGTCGTTTGGGATCATGCCCGTGAGTGTCGCGCCACCAGGCAGAAGGGCGTTGACAGTGATGCCGCTTCCCGCCAACTCCTGCGCCCAGATGATCGTCTCCGACTCGAGCGCGGCTTTCGATGGTCCATACGGCGAGAATCCTGCGCGCTGCATCGTCTGACGCGAAACCGATACGTTGATGATCCGGCCCCAGCCCGCGGCGCGCATTACAGGCGCGGCGGCTCTTGCCATGAGGAACGGCCCGTTGACGTTGGTGTCGATCACCATGCGCCACGTATCCGGTTCCACTTCCCAGAATCGTGTCGGCTCCGTCATGAAGTGTTCGCTCACGTACTTCATGCCGCGGCCGGCGTTGTTCACCAGGATGTCGAGCCGACCGAACTGCGTTGTCGCCGCGACGACGGTACGCGCGCAATCTTCCTCGCGCGATACATCCCCGAGCAGCGGCACGATGTTTTGACTTTCGGCCGCGACGCCATCGATCTCGTCACGTTCGCGAGCCGCCGTAACAATGACGTGCGCACCGTCGCGCGCGAGGCCGAGTGCCATCGCGCGACCCAGGCCGCGTCCCGCGCCTGTGACGATTGCGACTCTTCCCGCGAGTGGCTCGTGCGCAGCTGCCGTCATCGTCGCGCGCTCGCGCTTCGACTCGGCCGCCGCACGGCTCTCACTTTGCCGCTCTTTCCGCCTCCACAGAAGAACTGATCACTACCATTGGATTCCAGCCCGGACACGCCCATGCCCTTGGGCATTTCGAGTCGCTCCAGCACTTCGCCCGTTTGCGGATCGACTCGGCGCAAATCGCTGTCGTCGCCTTCCCAGGTTGCATGCCAGAGCTCACCATCGACCCACGTCACGCCGGTGACGAAGCGGTTCGATTCGATCGTGCGAAGAATCGCGCCTGTTTCGGGATCGACCTGATGAATCTTCCGATCGCGATGCTGTCCAACCCAGAGGGATCCTTCGGCCCACGCGAGACCGGAATCACTGCGGCCAGGGGAAGGAATCGTGGAGAGCACACGCCCTGAGCTTGGATCGATCTTTTGAATGCGATCCTCGGCGAGCTGATAGAGATACCGTCCGTCGAAGGCCGTACCGGCGTGGGCCGCGACGTCGATCGAGCGAATCATGTCTCCGCTCACCGGATCGACCGCCGCCAACTTGTCGCCGGCGGCGACCCACACGCGTTCACCGTCGAACGTGACGCCGCCCACCTGGTTTACCCCGGGAAACGGGCCGTATTCGCGAACGATTTCAGCGGATCGTTTCGTCATGTTGCCATGTTAGTCGGTGGGCAGTGGCGCGGGGAGTAACAAACTTGTCGTGAATCGCGGAATGGGCGGAGTGATCCAACGACGCGCTCGTCCGCGACCGAACGACTGAACCTTGTCTGTCGCCGCGAGCGCATCGAGCGCTCGCTGCACGGTGCGCTGGCTCGTTCCAAGCGCGAGCGCGAGTGCGGACGTGCTCCACGATTCTCCATCAGCCAGAAGCGCGAGCACCGAGGCGTGCTCGTCTTCCACGAGCCGAGCGAGCACGACGACCTCGCGAGTGCGACGCGGTACGAGCTCGAATCCGCGTTTCGTCGCGCTCACGTCCGCCAGCGACCGAATTGCCGTTCGCAATCGTGCGATCTCGACGCGCAGCCGTGCGCGATGCGATTCGTCCGTGAACTTCGATCCAAATGCACGTGCGATGAGGGCGTCTCGAGGCACGTCTCCTGGCCAAGCCTCTGCCAGTGCTCGCGCGAGCGCGAACAGCACCGGACGCCTCGTGAGCGATATCACTCTGTCAGCGCCGCGCACGAGTTGACGCACCGCGTCGACGACGAGCGCCGGAGATGCCAACACCGCTTCTACGTCGTCGAGAAGAATTGCTCGCGCTTCACCACTCGTGATCAAGCGCGTGTCGGGCGTGTTCATGACATGCCATGCGCCTTCGACCTCCGCGGAAAGCGCCGGGATACGTGCCTCGCGCGAGGCGCGGTCGGCGCGAATGAGCGCGGCGCGCGCGTCTTTCGTTTTCAGGCGTCGCATCGCGATGCTCGCCCAGAGGAGATCGTGTGCGGTCCGCAGCGCAGGAGTCAGTGATGCCGGTGTGAGCTCGGCGAGTGCGCGCTCGGCCTCACCCACGCGGCCGATCAAAAGCAATCGACGAATCTCGAGATACCGTGCGTGCGCCGCGTTCACACGGTCGCCGTGTGATTCGAGCGTCAGTCGCGCCGCTTCGAGGGACTTCGGCGACCAGCCGAGGTCACGAGACGCGAACGCCACCTCCGCTTCGGCAACTAAACATCTCGCACGAGCGACGACCTCTCTTGGTCCAAAGGACCGCGCCGCGCTCCGCAGGAGTGCCTTCGCGCGAACGAAATCGCCGAGTTGCGCCATCGCGATGCCACGCAGCGCGAGCGCCGGCGCGTCGTTGCGCAAGGCGATGCGCTTCAATGCGCCGAGCGGATCGCCCGACGCGAGCGCGCCCGCCGCGGCCGTGATCAAGGAATCCATCGAAATCCCGTCACACTTGTAACTCTCATCGGTCGGCTACTCGGCGCTAAGTCTAGTTCGTGACGCAGGACCACCACAAAAAATAGGAGACACGAGTGATGACTACGCACACGATTGGAACACGCGACGAGTGGCTGACCGCGCGACTCGAGTTGTTGAACGACGAAAAGGAGCACACGCGCCGCGGTGACGAGCTCGCGCAACGACGACAGCAGCTTCCGTGGGTTCGGGTCGACAAAGCGTATCGGTTCGAGACGGAGGAAGGGACTGCTTCCCTGATCGATCTGTTTCGCGGACGCTCGCAGCTGCTCGTCTACCACTTCATGTTCGGCCCGGACTACAAGGCCGGATGCCCTTCGTGTTCGACGATCGCTGACGGCTTCGACGGGTTCGCCGTGCATCTGGTCAACCACGATGTGATGCTCTCCGCGGTGTCGCGAGCGCCGATCGAAAAGTTACAAGCGTACAAGCGGCGGATGGGCTGGAGCTTTCCGTGGGCATCGTCGTTCGGTGGCGATTTCAATGGCGACTTCAGCGTGGGGTTCACGCAGCAGCAGCAGCGCGATGGCGGCATCGAGTACAACTATCGCCGCGAGGCGCCGGTCGACAACAAGACCATGTCGGAGTGGAAGCTGCGAGGAAGCGATTCGCTCGTGGGCCAGATCGCGGCGACGACCGGCACTGAAATACCGACCTACATTCGCGAGCGTCCGGGTATGAGCGCCTTCGTGCTCGAGGATGGTGTCGTTTACCACACATACTCGACGTACGCGCGCGGACTCGATGGACTCTGGGGCATGTATCAGTGGCTCGATCGCGCTCCAAAGGGGCGCAACGAGGCCGGCTTCTGGTGGCGCCGGAACGACGAGTACGCGGGCTGAGCACGTTCATGCCCACGATGCCGATGGGCGGCGGCTCCGCTCACGCGTGGTTCGCCGCCCCGGCAACATTCATCGGCATGTGGATCGTGATGATGGTGCCAATGATGTTGCCGTCGCTGGCTCCTGCGCTGTGGCGCTGTCGACCGATTGCCGCAACGCGACCGAGCGCCGCAATGGCACTCGCCTGCATCGGATACTTTTTCGTCTGGCTCGTGCTTGGCGCGAGCGCATTTCCGCTAAGCGTTGTACTGATGCGGCCGGCTCCGATCATGACCGGAATCGTCGTCGCGATCGCAGGTGCGTGGCAACTCACCGGGTGGAAAGCACGTCACCTCGCGTGTTGTCGCGAGGTGTTGGCGCGTGGCACACACTTCAGTGCCTTTGCTGCGCTGCAAGACGGGGTTCGCCTCGGCACTCAGTGCGCGCGCTCGTGCGGGAACCTCATGCTCATCCCGCTCGCCTTCGGCATGATGGACTTCGCAACCATGGTGCTCGTGGCAGTCGCGATCACGGTCGAGCGCCTCGCACCCGGCGGCGAGCACCTGGCGCGAGTGACTGGCGTCGTTGCGGTCGTGATCGGCGTGGTGCTGACCTTGTCCGCCGCCGGCCATTGAAGCTTTCGCTGTAGAGCGCCGTACTGTATAGGACGCCAACACTTCAGGGCGCGCGACGGCGGCCGGAATTCCAAACGCGGAGCTCCGGCTCTACGCGCGTCGTGGGCACATTTCCGCGATGCTCGACCCGCGCTTCGCGGCCGATGTGGCGGCGTTTCTCGATCGCGACTAGCCGCGCCTATCTATCCAGCGCGGCGCCAAGTCGCATCAGCACGTGAAAGGTGCTGTCCGCAAAGATGCCCGTCGTGCGGCGCTGGTCTGGATCACGGGCGTAGTACATCGAGCCCACGCGTAGGACGGCGAGCCTCGACGTTGTTGGAAGCGTCCGATTGAACTGCGAAGCAAGCCGCCTGCACAGGGAGCCGTCGCGGACCGGCGTCACTGAGACCTGACTGGCCGACGCGGGAATACCCTGCTCCTGCCGAAGCTCAGCGGCGAGCGGATGATTGCTGTAGAGAATGCTCAGCGCGTCAACACGCGCGCTGTCGATTTCGGACGAGTTGAGGGAGCAGGGAATCTGTTCACGGACGCGCTGCGCCGAGAGACTGTTCCGTGCGGCCTGCGCCGACGCTGTGCTGGCGCCGAGTACAACGGCAGAGAGTGCCAACGAAGTCGCTAACACGATACTCGTGTTCATACTGATATCCATCCAGAGATGGCATACGGAATAGCAAGTGCGAGGCCGAGCTGGTGTGGGATGGGTCACTCATAAGCCGATGGAATTGCGAATTCTTGGCCGTTCGGACCGCTCTCTCGGCGCGTCGGGTCGCTCGCCAGGGACGGCGCGCGACAACTCGCGTTCAACGTCGAGGACATCCGATAGATTGGCCGACCGGCTGTCCAACAATCCGCGAAGGGGGGCGACGGTCTGCTCTTTTACCGCGACCCGCGTGTCGAGGTCGGCGTAGTCCTTCGTAACGTCCTGCGTGCTGACGCCATCCTGCTTCACGTCGCCGAGCGAACGTAGCGCCTGCAGCACGCCCGCAAACCGCGCCGTTGGAACGCGCAGCGTATGCAGCGCGAGCCGAGCGGATACTCAGCCGGCGTACACAGGAATCTCATTGGAGTTCCCTTGATGCAATAGCTCATGACCCTCGGCGCACGATCGTCTCGTTCCGACACGGCGATCTGAACTGACGGGGCGAGGCCCAAATTCCGTGTACGGGTGTCGGCAGATTCGCCGCGCGCGCGTATCGTACCCTTTGACAAGATGGATGTCGCGTCGCCATCGTTGTTCGACTCTCCGACACCGCCATGCGCCCAACTCCCGTTCGTCTCCTCGCAAGGCTGGTTCTTCCCGCGGCCTGCGCGACGCTTTTCACGGCCACGCTCGCCGCGCAGAACCCGTCGCCGGCACGCCAGCAGCCATCGGCGCAAGCGCTCCGCGATACGCTGCGCGCCTCGTTGAGCTTTCTCGCCTCATTCGACCACGGATTCGACGCGGATTACGCGCGCGGCGACAGGCTCCTCTACTCGGCGTCGTCCTACGGCGATCTCGACGAGGCGATGGCCGACGTGACCAATCCCGACGTCGTGATCGCAAAGGGTCAGGGCCGGTTTGGCGACGCGCTGCAGTTTCGCAAGAAGAACACGAGCGCTGTGTTCTTCCGAGCGGCCGTGAACACGGGATATCGCCCGAGGAATTGGAGCGGGACGATCTCGTTCTGGCTCAATCTCAGCCCGGACACCGATCTCGAACCGGGATACACTGACCCGCTCCAGATCACGGACAAGGCGTTCAACAACGCGGCCATCTGGGTGGACTTCACTCGCGACGACAAGCCGCGTCATTTTCGCCTCGGCATCTTCGGCGACTCGGCCGCCTGGAACACGCAGAACATTCCGACCGAACGGAATGACTTCTTCAACCAGCGAACCATCGTCGTGAATCAGCCGCCGTTCACGCGAGGGCAGTGGACGCACGTCGCGATCGTGTTTACCGGCATCAACACTGACACGACCACGGGTGGAACAGCGAAACTCTATCTCAATGGCCAGTTGGTCGGCACGCGAGAGAAGATTCGGGAGCCGCTCAACTGGGAGCCCGCCCGCGCGACGATCCGCCTGGGAGTCAACTACGTGGGACTGTGGGATGAGCTCAGCATTTACGATCGAGCGCTGAACGATGCCGCGATCGATGCGCTGTATCATCTCCCGAACGGCGTCGGTGCGTTGATCAAGTAGTCGTCCGTCGGCGTCACGAGATCCGAAAAACGGTCCATCATCACGGGATCGACCATGTCGCGTTCGCGGACCGGTTGCTTCGGATCTCTCGTTCGACTCGTCGTGGTTCTCGCGCTGTGCGGCGCTGGTCTTCTTGTCACCATCGCCGTGTTCGCGCCCTGGGCCTACTACCTCGGTGGCAAGTTCCACTTCCTCCCCTACTGGCAGGGTTGGGGAACGATGAAGGCCAAGTCGGGCGGCGAATACGTCGTCTATCTCAGCATGCAGCCGGGATCACCAACCCGACTCGGAAGCGCGTATCTGAATGGCGACGCCTACATCTGTACGCCGCGGCACGTGCGAATTCGCCTCAAGATGAACGCGCTCATGGGCCGGAATCTCGGGCGGAGTACGGAGGGCCAGGCCATCAGCGTGCACATGTACAATCGGACTTTGTCACGGGCGATAAATCCGGTCTCGCGCCCGAGCATCAATCTTCGCGGCCGCTGGACCGGCAACAGCATCGAGATGACCGACGGCGGAAGCATCTACCAGGAGTTTCTTGCCGACGGAAGTTTGAATCGAGGCAAGCTGCCGGCCGCGCGCGACACGCTTCCAGTCACGATCAACGGCGGAACGATGTCCGGGTTCGATGCAGCGTGCGGTGGGATGAGGTGAGGCCGCGTCTAAATCCCCGCGTACCACGCGTAGCCATAGTTCGCCGCTGATTGCCCCGAACCGTTCGAGACGTGAACGAGAGTGAACAGCACCAGCGCGATCGTGACGAAGAAGTGCAGCGTGCGCGCGGATTGGCGTCCGCCGAGTAGGCTCACGGTGAACGGAAATACGGCGGTGAATCCAGGCGCCATTGCGAGCCCCGTCCAGATGACGAGCGGAAAGAGCACGAAGACGATCGCGAGATACGAGAGGCGCTGCAGCGAGTTGTACGACCAGGGATCACCCAATGCCGCCGCGGCGAATCGCAGATGCTCGGCGATGCTCGTACGCAACGCTGGCCACGAGCGATCGGCCGCCGCAGGCACGAGGTTGCGCTCAAAGTGTTGCGTGCGTAGCCCGGCGATCACGTATGCAAGTCCTGTGAAGAGCAAAAGCCACGCGGACTGGAAATGCAGGAACCGACTCCAGCCGTTCTGGTCGGGCAGCACGTACTTGTACCCGGTGGGCACCGTCTCGCGCGACGACGCCACAGGAATCGTGAAGAGCGGCGCCGTGTTGACGTTGCCCACTTCGCCCCAGTAGAAGCGCGGATGCGAGAGGATGACTTCGACGCCGGTCAGCAACAGTGCGAAGAACGCAATGGTTGTCAGCCAGTGCGTGATACGCACGAAGCGCGCGTGACGCGGCGTCGCGATGGCCATGAGATGCATTAGCCTCTGAACGGAACGATCGATCGCCGCAATTCCACCTGGTCAGGACCGTAGCCACAATCTTCGACGAAGAGCCGAAGCGCTTTGTCCGATAGCTCCGCATCTTGTGTTGGACCGGCAACGATCTGCGAGATCGGGAGCTTGCCGCCCTTGGATGAACCCGATTGCGCGAGGTCGAGATCGGCGTACGGAATGATCTGACCCTTTCGTTCGCGGAACTGCACGGGATGCAGCCATTGGACGTCGCCTGTCCACGCGCGGCCGAATTGAACGAGACGCCACTCGCCTTCTTCGGAATACCCGGAATTCTTGAAGGCGATCAGGGCTTCGCTGAAAAAACGCCAGAAGTGCGCGTGATTGCCCGACGAGCGGCCGCTCCCGATGGTCTTGCACCATCGTTCTACCCAGCGCTCCTGTTGCTTTCGATCGTAGATCACCCGTAGCAACGTCCGGAGCGGCGGGCGCTCCGGCTGGGTAGGCCCAAACAACGATTTTGGATCGAGCCCGATCGCGTACCCGCCGCCCGAGTCGCCGTAGGCGCGCCATTGACTCAGGAGATCGCTCGAGGTGCAGAAGCACGCGCAGAAAACGCGCAGGTTCTGCATTTTTTCGCGGATGTGCCGGTCGACATTGTGCCGGACCTCCTGCAGGATCGGCGGCGCATGTTTCCTCGCGAGCAGCCGATCGACGACCGCGAGGATCACTTCAGCGCCGTGGAGGAACTCGCGCGGATCGTTCATGTACCGCGACTCCGTGGCCCAGATGTGGCCCGACCTGACCATCGATAGCAGGCCTTGTGCGCTCGTGTAATGATAGAGCGTGGGCGGATGCGGTTTGTGGGACCGCTCCCACTCCTGAAAGAGCGCACGGCCGCCTAATGAGCCATTCGACGATCGAGACGAAGGCATGGTCATGTCCGGGAGAAGGACTGGAACGTTGAACGCCGACGTCCGTCGAGGCAAGCCGCATCGACGAGCGGACGATCGATTCAGGCGCTACATTCGGAGCCCACGCGATGGTCCGAGGCGAAGACCAATAGCTTTCGTACGGATCGCGAAGGACGTGTCGTACGTCGACCGACTCTCAACGAGTAATCTCGAATGACTGACGTCCGCTTGATCGCATGCGCTGCCGCCATGGGCGCCGCGCTCGTAACCGCGCCCCAAGCGGCCGAGGCGCAAGGCCGGTGCATTCGTGCGTACGGCACGCCGGCGTGCAACACCGATCCTATTCCGCCGGTGTTCGCCAAGACCGGCTGGCGCACGACCGGTCTCGATCACATCGCGTTTCGTGTGGCCGACCCGAAAAAGGAAGCCGCTTTTTACGTCGCGCTCATGGGCTGGAACGTTCGAAGCGACGACGGTACGCGCGTCGTGATGGACATTGGCGACTGGGGCACTGCCGTGTTTCGGCAAGTGCCCGCCGATTCCTTCCCGCCGCCACGAGCCGGGGCGCGCGCCAACGCCGTTCCGGTGCGCGCCGTTGTCGAAGGATTGGGTTTCGACATCGAGCCGTGGAACGCAAAAGCTGTCGAGGCGGAGCTCAAGAAGCGTGGTCTCAATCCAGTTGCCGAGAACGGTCCGAACGGCTTCGAGAGCTTCCACGTGAAAGATCCCGATGGCTTCGACCTGCAGATCGGCAATGGCAAGCGCTTCAGCAAAGCACGGGCGGAGTCCGCCGCAACCGCAAATGTCACAACGCCGGCGCCGTTCGAGTCGACCGGCTGGCAAACCGTGTGGCTCGACCACCTGTCATACGGGGCCGCAAATTACAAAGCGAGCGTCTCGTTTTACGTGAATCTGCTCGGCTGGGGTCCGACGTATGATGAGGGAAGTCAAAACGAGCTCATGATCGGCGACGTCGGCGACATCATCATCCGTGGCGGCAATCCGCTCGATCCCGCGTTCGGTCAGGGAAATGCGAGGGCGGGCGGTCGCATCGACCACATCTCCTTCGGCATCTCACCGTGGGATACCGATAAGGTGAAGGACGAGCTCGTAAAGCGCGGGCTGCCGTGGTCGATCGATACGTCTGATGGCGCCGAGATTCACGTGGCGCAGTTCAAGAGCTACCATACGACGACGCCGAACGGGTACAATCTGCAAATCAGTTACAACACGCACGACACAAGGCTCAATCTGGCGATTGCCGTGAATCCGCGTCGTGGCGTGAAGTAGCCTTGGAGGGAACGATGTCAGAATCGACGGAACGCGCAGTGCTGGCCGGTGGCTGTTTCTGGGGCATGCAGGATCTCATTCGCCGCTATCCCGGCGTGATCAAAACGCGCGTGGGCTATACCGGCGGCAACGTCGCGAACGCGACCTACCGCAACCACGAAGGACACGCCGAGGCGATCGAGATTATCTTCGATCCGGCGAAGATCAGCTATCGGCAGATACTCGAATTCTTTTTTCAGATTCATGATCCGACCACGCGCAACCGTCAGGGCAACGACATCGGCACGAGCTATCGGTCGGCGATCTTTTACACGAACGAAGAGCAGCGACAGACGGCGCTCGACACCATCGCCGATGTCGACGCGTCAGGCCTGTGGCCAGGCAGAGTGGTGACGGAGGTGACGCCCGCCGGACCGTTTTGGGAAGCCGAACCCGAGCATCAGGATTATCTCGAGCACTATCCAAACGGATATACGTGCCATTTCGTTCGACCCGGTTG
>Ga0207652_10004221_pt1 | contig 11720 bp, 8 predicted proteins | sample KBSC63BmetaG_FD_184334 | JGI IMG/M metagenome (GOLD analysis project Ga0207652, IMG submission 184334) | Corn rhizosphere microbial communities from Kellogg Biological Station, Michigan, USA - KBS C6-3B metaG (SPAdes) (version 2) | ecosystem: Host-associated > Plants > Roots > Rhizosphere ... | reverse complement strand
GAACCGGATCAAGAAGGCGGTGGTGCTGGCCGACAAGGCGCTGCTGGGACCGGAGGACCTGAACCTGGCGCCGGACGACCTGCCGCCCATCCTGCCGCTCAGCGACGCGAAGGATCGCTTCCAGCGCGAGTACATCAACGAGATCCTGGCGCTGAACAACGGCAACCGGACCAAGACCGCGCGCGACCTGGGCGTCGATCCGCGGACGATCTTCCGGCACCTGGAGAAGGACGAGGGCGGCGACGGCGGAGACGAGAAATCGCCCGCGCCGGAGGAGAAGGTCTGATTCGCCGGTTGCGCAAAATCTGGGCGGGGGCACGACAGGAATGTCGGGGCGTCAGGGGCGGCCAGTGACGAAAGTGCGCGCACTTACAGGAGGATGGCGGGTGGTTCGTGCTTTGCTAGTCAAGACTGTTTCGTCCCTCGCTTTGCTCGTCTTATTGCCCACCGGAGGTTGTGTCTTGCCCGTCGGTCCGGAGTTTCAGGATCCCCCCGCTCCCGCTCCCGAGATCAATCAGGCGCCCTATTTCGTTGCGCCTCAGGGCGGCTTCAGCGCCTATCCGTTTTACGAGCAGACAGTCACCCTCTCCGGGATGAAGGAGTTCGAAGCGATCGTGGGCGACGCCAACCTGGGTGATACGTTGTCCGCCCGCTGGGTCGCGAACTATCCGCCTTTCAGCGGAGCGAGCACCCTGCTCACGACCCTGAAGAGCGGTGAGCGCAGCACGGATCCGACCTGGCCTTTCAAGTTCACCGTCGACTGCAGCATGTTCATGCAGGGTGGCGCCGACCACAACTTGGTCGTGATCGTCTCCGACCGGGGCTTCAGCGATCCCGGCGTTGATCCGGCTGGCCATTCGCAAGAACCGTTCAACTGGACGGAGGCCCCGCAAAATCCATCGTCCGGCCAGAGCCAGCTGATCGCCACCATGATCGGCTGGAGAATCACCGGATGCCAGTGACCCGAGCTACGCTCGCAGAAACTCGCCAGGACGGATCGCCAGCGACGCCTCCGTTCGTCGCCGGGCTGGCCTGTTTACTGCTGGCGTTCGGGTTCGGTTGCGATTCGAAACGACACTGCTCCAGTAACCCGGAGTGCGGTTCAGGTTACGTTTGCCAGCAGAGTCAATGCATCTCGGTCGTCAGCGGGCGGCAACTGGCAGTGGAAATTCTGCCCCCCAGCGACTCGCTACTCGCGCAAACTGAGTATCCGAGCCTGACGTTCCAAGGGATAAAGGTCGACCTGCAGCTCGACGCGACGGTCCTGGTCAGTGGAGTGGTGGAGCCGGCGGCGTCGCCCACCATGTACTCCCCGGACGCGCATGTGCAGGTCACGATTCCCAGCCGCCTTCCCGGCCGGCCGGGCCAGCAGGTCACGACCGAGATGGCGATGAATCAGTTCACCTTCGGCGTGGGCAGCAGCCGCATCGGGACAGCGACGGCCAGCTTCCTCTTCACGCCCGGCACCATCAATTCACAGAGTCAACCGCCTCTCCCTTTCGCCCTCGACAAGCTCGACTCGACTTTGGACTTTACCTTCCCGACCAACGACGAGATGACCGTCATTCACGGCCAGCTGGTCGATGATCAGAATAACCCGCTCGCCGGATACCTGGCCAAGGCGCTGTATCAGGGGCCTCAGGGCCAGCAGGTCAGCAACACGTTCCCCACGCTCAGCGACGGGACATTCGCGCTGTTGATCCCGCCCATGGCGGTGCCCTCCATGAACGATGCGATCACGCTGACCCTCACCCCGCCGGCCAAGATGGTTCCCTCCGATTCCAATACTCAGACCGCGAGCACCATCATCGACCTTCCCCAGTTTGTGTCGACGCCGGTCTCGATGAAACAGCTGGCGCAACAGACGACTATACCTGTCTTCATCTTGCCTGCATTCGTCCCCGCGACACCGCAGGTGTTCACGGTGCTCTCGGACGATGGACAGCCCCAAAGCGGCGTCGCGATTCGCTTCACCATGAACGTCCCGCTGTCGGCAGGCGGCAACGCCTACTTCCAGGCGTCGGCCACGTCGGACAGCGGCGGCATCGTGACCGTGCCGCTGGTACCTGGTACGGCGGCTCAGCCCGTCTCGTACCAGGTGATGATCCAGGGACGGGACGCGACGTTTATGTACGCCTCGCAATGCATCCCAGCCCTTTCGTTGAATCTCGACGCCGCAGGCAATCCGCCTGCGCCCGCCACCTTTACTCTGGCGCCCAAGGTTCAGCTCAGCGGTTCCGTCAGCGACAGCATGTCGGCGCCGGCCGTGAACGCGTTGGTCAGCGCTACCCAGATCAGCGGCGTGACTGATTGTGGCGCCAACGCCACCCCGCCACCCGTCGTCTCCTCGAAGACTGGTCCCGGTGGTGAGTACTACTTGAAGCTGGACCCCGGCATGTACCGCATCGAGGTCGACCCGCCCCCGTCCTCGATGGTCACCTATCCCCGGACGGTCCTGGATGGAGCCGCTGCCGTGACGGTGTCCGGCGCCCTGGTTCACAACATCTCTTTGCCGGCCGGGAACGTGGCCATGGGCACCGTGTATGGGCCCGACGGCTTACCGGTTCCGATGGCCAGCGTCGAGATCTTCGAGACCTTCTGCAAGGAAGCGCCCTGTGGCGCGGTCCAGCCGCCGGTGAGCCTCGCGCAGGTCACGACCGACGCCACCGGAAGCTACCAGACCGTGCTGCCCGCTCTTCCGTAGTCATCGCGCGGCGACCAACCGCGGGCGTGTTAGGTTGCCGCGCGCATGTCCGCGATTCCGCCCTCCCGCCTTCGCGCGCTGGCCGTGATGGCCGGGCTGGCGGGCGCGCTGGTGCTGGCGCTGCTATTTTCCGCCGCGGCGGGCGTCGAGCATGTCGACTGGGCGGCGGCGCTGCGGCCGGACACCGCCGCGCACGCCATCATCTTCCGGGCGCGGCTGGGACGGGCGTTGCTGGGCGCCGTGGTGGGCGCCTCGCTCGGCGCGGCGGGCGTGGCGTTCCAGACCCTGGTGCGCAACCCGCTCGCTGATCCCTACGTTCTGGGCGTGTCGTCGGGCGCGTCGGTCGGCGCGGCCACCGCGATTGCCTTCGGCGCCGTGGAAGGCGCGCCGGTCGCCGGCTGCGCGTTCGCGGGGGCGCTCGGCGCGATGGCGCTCGTGTATCGGCTGGGCCTGGTGCGGGGGCGCCTGGTGCCTTACGTGGCGCTGCTGGCGGGCGTGGTGCTGAACGCGCTGTCGTGGGCGCTGATCCTCACCATCGCCACGCTGGCGCGCCTGGGGACCACCGCCGAGATTCTGCTGTGGCTGATGGGCTCGCTGTCGCCGCCGGCGTGGTCGCGCCTGGTGCTGACCACGGGCGCCGTGCTGATCGGCCTGGCGGCGTTGCAGCTGCTGGCCCCGCGCTTGAACGCGCTCGTGCTGGGGGACGAGGGGGCCCACTCCGTGGGCGTCGACGTGCCGCGCACCCGCAAGCTGCTGCTGGTCGCGGCGTCCTTCCTGACGGCGGCGGGCGTGGCCGTCGCCGGTCCCATCGGCTTCGTGGCCATCATCGTGCCGCACGTGTTGCGGCTGCTGATCGGGACCGATCACCGCGTGTTGCTCCCGGCGAGCGCGCTCGGCGGCGCGCTGTTTCTCTCGCTGTGCGACACGCTGACCCGGCTGGCGTTCGTGCCGCTCGGGGCCGAGCCGCCGGTCAGCGTGTTGACCGCGCTGCTGGGTGGACCCTTTTTCCTGGTGCTGCTATGGCAACGACGCGGCGAACGGTTGTTCTAGCGCTGGTGCTGGCGGCCGGGTGCGGCCGCGGCAAGCCGCGGCTTTCTCCCACCACCGACGAGGTGGGCCGCCCCGTCACGCCGCGCGCGCTGCCCAGCCACCGCGTGGTCTCGCTGGCCCCCAACGTCACCGAGCTGCTGTTCGCGATCGGCGCCGGTGATCAGATCGTCGGGATCGATCGCTACAGTGACCAGCCCGCGGGCCGGGTCGAACATCTCCCCAGCGTGGGATCGGACTACGAGCCGTCTCTGGAGAAGATCGTCGGTCTCTCCCCGGATCTGGTCTTCCTGTCGAGGAGCGCGAACCGCCGCGAGACGGCCGACGCGCTCGAGCGACTGGGTGTCCCGTCGTTCATCACGGAGACGCCCGCCGTCGCGGACATGCCCCGCACGCTGCGTGACCTCGGCAAGCTGACCGGTCACGACGCCGACGCCGAGAGGCAAGTGGCGCGGCTGCAGCAGGGTCTGGCGGCCGTACGCGCGCGGGTGGCGAACCAGCCGCGGCCCCGGGTGCTGGTGGTCGTGTGGCCCGAGCCGCTGTACGTGGCCGGACGCGAGACGTTCACGCACGACCTGATCGACGTGGCGGGCGGCCAGAACGTCGCCGCCGAGGTTCGTGGATACACCACGTTTCCGCTGGAGCGCGTGCTGGCCGTGGCGCCCGACATCATCATCCTGCCCACCCACGCGGCCAGCGGCACGGGGGACGCCGCCGCCGTCGCCTACTGGAAGCGCTGGCCGTCACTTCCCGCCGTGCGTGAGCACCGCGTGTTCGCGATCGAGGATGCGATCATCAGCCGCCCCGGGGCCCGCCTGGTACAGGGTGCCGAGCGCCTGGCGGCCTTGCTCCACCCCGAGCTGAATCCGCGGCCCTGACGCATTCCGCGGGCTCGCGCCACGGAACTCGGTATATGCTGGCAACATGGCGTCCGACCAGACCGAGGCCCGCTACGCGGTTCTGGAGACGCGAGATCTCGTCGAGACGCACCGTCTGGTTGACCGGCAGAGCAACGCCGAGGTGCTGATTGCCCCCCTGCGCGGGGGCATGGTCACCGAATTCCGCATCGGCGACGACCAGCTGCTGTACCTGGACCGCGCCACCCTGCGCGACCACGCCCAGAACGTCCGCGGCGGGATCCCCATCCTGTTCCCTGTCGCGGGGCGCCTGGGCAACGACAGCTTTCCGGTCGACGGCGAGCGCGTGTCGATGTCCCAGCACGGCTTCGCCCGGCGTATGCCCTGGCGGGTCAGCGGCATCGACACGTCCGGCGCCGCCAGCCTGTCGGTGACGCTGGACGCGAACGACGCCACGCTGGCGCAATGGCCTTACCGGTTCCAGGCCACGTTCCAGTACCGCCTGAGCGGGCACGCGCTGGAGATCCGGCAGAAGTTCACCAACAGCGGCGACCGTCCCATGCCCATCCACCCCGGGCTGCACCCGTATTTTCTGGTGGAGGTCGGGCAGAAGAACGGCGCCCGCGTGGTCACCAACGGAACCATGGCGCGGGACACGCGCACGGGCGCCGTCCGGCCGCTGACCCTGCCCATCGAGCTGGCGGGCGGCGAGGTCGACCTGCAGATCCTGGATCACACCAGCCCCACTGTGGGGCTGGTGCGCCCCGGCAAGCCCGCCCTCTCGCTGACGCTGGACCCGAGTCAGCCGATCGTGACGGTGTGGACGTTGCCGGGACGTGACTTCGTCTGCGTCGAACCGTGGACGCGCCCGTCGGACGCCGTGAATCGAGGCGAGGCGCTGTGGGTCGCCCCCCAGCAGACGCACGAGGCGATGTTCGAGATCCGGCGCGCGTAGCGCCAGCAGCGGCAAAACGCCAATGATTGACAGGGGCAAGCCCGCCCCATAGGGTTCCACGCGGCGTCGGCGCTCCGACGACCCGGCACTTCCGCTCGCGGCGCTCCGTGCGTGGACCGTGACCAAACCAATCCCGTGCCCAACGACACCACCGGCTCTTCCGCAGAATTCCGCCCTTATCGGCGGTTCGTCTCGTGGTTCATTCTGATCTTCATCTTCGTCGGCAGCGCCTACTTGCTGCTGTCGGTGGGGGTGACGCTGTACCGGCGCCAGCACGCGGTGCCGCTGGGGACGCCGGTGGGCGCGAACCCGACCCGGGCCGATGCCGCCAGCTGCTACGACGAGCTGTCGGACGTCGTGGAGGGGCTGCAGAAGTACCTGGAGAACTCGCATTCGCTGCTCGCGCACTACGACACCGAGGACGTGCAGCGGTGGTCGGACGCGGGCAGCTACTGGCGCGGACAATGGAAGGCCGTCGGTGAGCGCTGCCGCTTCGAGCACCACCACGGCGAAAAGGACTGGGAAGAGATGGCCGTCCTGCACGACGAGCTTCGGGAGACCGAGGCGAGCTACACGAGAGAGATTCAAACGTTCGGAAAAGATCTGGCCCCCCGGCTCGATCGACTGCGCGCCCGCCTGGAGCGGATCGGCGCGCGGCTAGCTGGGCACGCCGACCAAGGAGACTGAGCTATGAACGATCCCAATATTCCTTCTGGCCCTTCGGGCGTTGCTGGCCCTTCGGCCTCTGCTGGCCCTTCGGCCTCTGGCGCCGGACTTCTGGACGCCCCGCCACCCTTTCCTCTGGCGGCCGGCAGCGAAGGCTCGCCGGGTGCGGCGGCCCCTACCGGGAAGCCGCCCGGCATGCTCTTCGCAGATCTGGGCCTGAAGCCCGAGGTGCTGAAGGCGCTGGAAGAGATGGGCTTCCAGCGGGCGATGGACGTGCAGGCCGCCACCATCCCTGCCGTGCGCAAGGGGAAGGACCTGATGGTCCAGTCCCGCACCGGCTCGGGCAAGACCGCCGCGTTCGGCATCCCCTTCGCCAACGACGTCGTCGACCCCAGCGTGAAGGCGGTTCAGGCCCTGGTGTTGCTGCCCACGCGCGAGCTGGCCCTGCAGGTGGCGTCCGAGCTGGCCCGCATCACCGCCCACCTGCCCATCACGGTGGCGCCGATCTACGGCGGCGCGCCGATGGGCCGCCAGGTCGAGGTCCTGCGCGCCGGCGCGCAGATCGTCTGCGGCACCCCGGGACGCGTGCTGGATCACCTGCGCCGCGGCAGCCTGAACTTCGATCGCGTGCGCTGCGCGGTGCTGGACGAGTGTGACGAGATGCTGTCGATGGGCTTCCAGGAGGACATCGAGCACATCCTGGAGCAGACCCCGACGGCGCGGCAGACGCTGCTGTTCTCGGCCACGGTGCCGGAGGGCATCCAGCGGCTGTCCCGGCGCTTCCTGCGCGCGCCCGAGTTCCTGAAGCTGTCGGCCGACTTCGTGGGCGTCCACGAGATCCGGCATGTGTACTACTCGATCCCCGGCGTGAACCGCGAGCAGGAGCTGCTGCGCATCCTGAACTTCGAGGATCCCAAGACCGCCATCATCTTCTGCAACACGCGCGAGGAGACCGGACGGGTGGCCGAGTTCCTGCGCAAGCAGGGCTTCGAGGCGGAGGCCATCTCGTCGGATCTGGGCCAGAGCGATCGCGAGCGCGTCATGGCGAAGACGCGCGCCGGTCAGGTGCGCTTCCTGGTCGCCACCGACGTCGCGGCGCGCGGCATCGACATCGAGGGGCTGACTCACGTGTTCAACTACACGTTCCCGGATTCGCCCGAGGTCTACATCCACCGCACCGGCCGCACCGGGCGCGCCGGCAAGCACGGCACGGCCATCTCGATGATCGGGCCGACCGAGGTGGGTCCGTTCTACTACCTGAAGCTGCTGTACAAGATTAAGCCCGAGGAGCGCGCGCTGCCGTCCGAGGCTGAGATCCGGTCGCATCGCGAAGGCGAGCGCGTGATCGTCCTGCGGCAGGCCTTGAAGACCACGGGCGAGCCCAACGGCGAGTGGCGCTCGCTGGCGCGGCGGCTGATGGGCGCGATCGACGGCGAGACGCTGGTGGCGTCGCTGCTGGCCCATGCCTACGCCTCGATGGAGAACATGCCCCCCGCCCCGACGCCGCCGGCGCCGGTCGTCGCCACGCCGCGCGCCTCCGCGCCGCGTCCAGAGCGTTCGGACCGCCCGGAGCGCTCGGACCGCCCGCAGCGATCGGATCGTTACGAGCGCGGCGAAAGAAGCGACCGCAACGATCGCCCGCGCCGCGAAGGCAGCTCGTACGCCGCCGACCGAGGCCGGGATCGCCCGCGCCCCGGCCGCGACGAGGCGCGGCGTCCTCGCCGTCCGGAGGGCGAGCGCGACCGGCCGCCCGAGTCGACGCCCGCACGTAGCGCCGAAACCGACAAGGAGTTCTGGGAGGTCTGGGGGGAGGAGAAGGCAGCCCAGCGCTCGGCCGCGCCCGCCGCGCCCGCCGTGCCCGCCGCCACTCCGGCCGCCACGGGCGACGAGGAAGCCGCCACGGTGCTGTCCCCTCCCCCGTCCGTCAGCGCCGAGGCGAAGGACGACGCCCCCGAGGGCACGGCCCGGCTGTACCTGAACCTGGGCCGCAAGGACGGCGCAGGCGTCGACCAGATCCGCGGTGTGCTGCGCGACTTCGCCAGCGTCGAGGACGTCCCCTCCATCGACGTGATGAACACGCACACCTACCTGAACGTCGCCGTCGAGGACGCCGATCGCATCTGTGCCGCCCTCACGGGCAAGCAACTGGGCGATCGCGACCTGGTCTGCGAGCGCGCCCGCCCCCGCCGGCGGTAAATCGAGAGCGCCAGGTCCCTCGGTCCTGGAACGTCCATGGGTCAGAGGGGCCTCTGCCCCTCTGTTTTCTCACGCTTCCGGCCCCCGGCGTTCCTGCCGTCCTGGCGCTCGTCTCCCTCTCATCGCGGCGCGGTGGTCAGGCTCTTGCCGTTCAACCGACGCAGGCGCCGGCCCTCGCCGAACCAGCGATCCGCCAGCTCGTACAGCGTCGGCAGCAGCAGCATCGTCAGCAGCGTCGACGAGATGAGGCCGCCGATGATGACGATGGCGAACGGACGCTGCGTGTCCGAGCCGATGGCGTGCGACATGGCCGCCGGCAACAGGCCCAGCGACGCCAGCAGCGCGGTCATCAACACCGGCCGCAGCCGGTGCGACACGGCGTCGATGATCGCCTCCTGACTGTCGGGCGTGCTTTCGCGCGCCTGGCGCACGTACAGGATCAGCAGCACGCCGTCCATGACGGCCACGCCGAACAGCGTGATGAACCCGACGGCCGCCGACACCGACAGCTCGGTGTGCGTCAGGTACAGCGCGAACACGCCGCCCACGGTGGCGAACGGCACGTCCAGCAACACCACCACGGCGGGCAGCACGGCGCGGAACGTCAGGTACAGCAGGAAGAAGATCATCAGGATCGACACCGGCACGATGATCTCCAGCCGCTTCATGGCGCGCCGCTGGTTCTCGAACTCGCCGCCCCACGTCAGGTAGTAGCCGGCGGGCAGCTTCACCTCGCGCGCCACGCGGCCCTGCGCCTCGTCGACGAACGAGCCCATGTCGCGCCCCTCGATGTTGCACTTGATGGCCAGGAAGCGCCCCCCCTGCTCGCGGTTGATCTGCGTGCGGCCCACGTCCATGTGCACGTCGGCCAGCGCCGCCAGCGGCAACCGCGCCTGACCGCCATCGAGGGGGATTTCCACGCGCCCCACGGCCGCGGCGTCGCCCTCCGGGATCGACGGCAGCTTCACCCGCACCCCCACCCGCCGCTCGCCCTCCCACATTTCGGTGGCGACCTTTCCGGCCAGGCTGGCCTCGACCACGTCCTCGACGTCGCGCACCTGCATGCCGTAGCGGGCGATGGTCTGGCGGTTGATGTCGGCGACCACGTGCTGGGCGGTCCCCGCCCGGTAGATCTCCACGTCGCGCGCCCCGCGCGTCCCGTTCAGGATGCGCCGCACTTCCTCCAGCCGCTCGTGCATCAGCGTCAGATCCTCGCCGTAGATCTTCACGACGATCTGACCGCGGATGCCCGAGATGGACTCCTCGACGCGGTCCTTGATGGGCTGGCTGAAGTTGTACTGAACGCCCGGGCGCTTCTCCAGCTCGGCGCGCATGGCCTCGACCACCTGCTCCTTGGTGCGGCCGGTGTGCCACTCGCTCTCGGGCTTCATCATGACGAACGTCTCCGCCTGATTGGGCGCCTCGTCATCGGTGCCGTCCTCGGGGTGCCCCTGCTCGGTCAGCACGTCTCGCACCTCGGGGAACTTCAGCAGCGCCAGCCGCGTGTCACGCAGGACGTCCGCGCCGCGATCCAGCCCCACGGCGCTCGGCTCGGTGACGGTGATGTGAATGTCCCCCTCGTTCATCTGGGGCAGGAACTCCGTGCCCAGGCGCGGGATGAGGATGATGGCGGCGGCCAGCACCAGGAAGCCCACCAGCCGGGTCTTGATGGGGTAGTTCAGCGCCACCCGCAGACCGGTCAGGTAGTGCTTGCGCAGCCAGACCAGAAACTCGGGGTCCTTCTCGGCGACCTGGCGGTTCTTCAGCAGCACCGTCGTCAGCGCCGGCACGCACAGCATCGTGAACAGCAGCGCGCCTCCCAGGGCGAACGCGTACGTCAGGGCCACGGGACGGAAGATGCGCCCCTCCACCCGCTCCAGCGTGAAGATGGGCATCATGGCGGCGCCGATGATCGACATCGAGAACAGCGTGGGGCGCACCACCTCCTTCGCGGCGTGCGCGATCACGTGCGGGACCCGCTCGGGCGGCGGGCGCTCTTCCCCCAGGTGGCGATAGACGTTCTCGACCAGGATGACGGCGCCGTCCAGCAAGATGCCGAAGTCGATGGCCCCCATCGACAGCAGGTTCGCCGGCACGCCCACGTAATACAGCCCCACGAACGCGGTCAGCAGCGCCAGTGGCATGGTGACGGCCACCGCCGCCGCGCCGCTGAAGGCGCGCAGGAACAGGTACAGCACCAGCGTCACCAGCGCCGCGCCCTCCAGCATGTTGTGCGACACCGTGTGCAGCGTGGTGTCGACCAGCTTGGTGCGGTCATAGAAGGGGACGATCTTCATCCCCTTGGGCAGGATGTCGCGGTTGATGATCTCGATCTCCGCGTTCACGCCGTTGAGGACGTCTTTCGGGTTCTCCCCCCGGCGCAGCAGCACCGTCCCGTCCACCGAATCGATGGCCGCGCCGCGCGCCACCGCCCCACGCGGAGGGGTGTACCCCTCGACGACCTGGGCGACGTTCTTGATCAGCACCGGTGTGCCGCCCGTCGCCTTCACCACGATGTCCTCGATGTCCTGCGGCGTTTTCAGGTAGCCGCGCGCCCGCACCACGAACTCGGCCTCGCCGTGCGGCACGTAGCCACCCGACGTCGAGCCGTTCGACTGATCGATGGCGTCGATCAGATCCTTCAGCGCCAGACCGGTGTTGCGCAGCTTCGCCGGGTCGGCGATGACGTGATACTCCTTGATGAAGCCGCCGAAGCTGACCACGTCGGCCACGCCAGGCACGCGCATCAATCGCTTCTCGATCACCCACTCCTGCCAGCCGCGCAGCTCGCTGGGTGTGTGGTGATCGCTCTCCACCGTGTACTGGTAGATCTGGCCCACCGGCGTGTCGTTGGGGCCGAGCGCGGGCTGCACGCCCGCGGGCACCTCGGCGTCGGGCAAACGCTCCGCCACTTGCTGGCGCGCCCAGTAGATGTCGACGTCGTCCTCGAAGGTCAGGATGACCTGCGACAGGCCGAACGAGGTGATCGAGCGCTCGATCAGCGTGCGCGGCGTGCCGGTCAGCGCGCGCTCGACCGGAATGGTCACCTTGCGTTCGACCTCCTCGGCGGCCTGGCCGGGGAACAGCGAGATCACCATCACCTGAACGTTCGTGACGTCGGGAAACGCCTCGATCTTGAGACGCTTGAAGGTCCATATACCGAAGACGGCGAACAGGGCTGACAGCACCAGCGCGAAGGCGCGCTTGTGCACGGCGAAGTCGATCAGGCGGTCCAGCATGGAGGGACCGCCCTGTGCAACATGCGCGCCCGGCGGAGGGCCGCGCTGATGACCGT
>Ga0207652_10004219_pt1 | contig 11721 bp, 9 predicted proteins | sample KBSC63BmetaG_FD_184334 | JGI IMG/M metagenome (GOLD analysis project Ga0207652, IMG submission 184334) | Corn rhizosphere microbial communities from Kellogg Biological Station, Michigan, USA - KBS C6-3B metaG (SPAdes) (version 2) | ecosystem: Host-associated > Plants > Roots > Rhizosphere ... | reverse complement strand
GCGGCACGGGTGGTGGTGGGGGCGGCGGCGGCGGGGCTGCGGTGACTGGCACCGGCGGCGGCGCCGCGGGGGGCGGGGGCGGTGGGGGTGGCGGGAAGGCGGCCGGGGGAGGGCGGTGCGCGCCCAGGGGCGGCGCCGCCGCCGGCGCCACGGAGGTGTGCGAGCCGCCGCGCGCGGGCTGGCCTTGCGAGGGCACGGGCGACGTCACCGACAGCGCCGGTTGTGGGGAGCCCAGCGTGCCGGCGATGCGCAGGCCGTAAAACCCGTCGGGCCGCAGGCCGGGCGCGCCCGCCATCTGCAAGATGGTGGCGATGCTGGGGGCGCTCTTCAGCAGCGCGTCGCCCAGCTTGAACCGGACATAGAAGTTCAACGTCGAGCTGGGCAGGGGATCGCGCAGCACCGCCTCACCGTCCAGCGTCACCTCGGCGTCGGGCGACCTGATGGCGATGCCCTGCGCCTTCGCGATCCCCTTCTCGACGACCATGCGGCCGGCCAGCTCGCCCAGGCGCACGCGGGGCAGTGTCAGGCCGCCCGCGAGAAAAGGGTTGCTGCCCAGCTTCGCGGCGGTCTTGCCGTCGCCCACCACGCAGCTCGCGCACTTGAACTCGATCTCGCCATGGGCGTCGGCGTACTTGCCCGTCCCCGACTCCAGGTGCGCCGTCAGCGTCATGGCGCCGGTCAGGGGCAGGTTCAGCGATTCGCGCACGCCCGGCAGCTGAGCGAGCGCGATGTCCTTCGCCGACAGCTCCACCCGGAAGGGGCCCTTCCGGGGCATGTTCCCTTCCATGGTGATCTCGCCGCCCAGGCCGTGCATCACCACGTCGAACGCCTCCCCGTGGGACAGCGCCATGGGCAGCATCGCCACGCGGACCGAGTCGAAGCGGGCCTGCGCCGGCTTGACCGCCGGCACGGCGGTCCGCGCGCGGACCCGCACCTCCTCGAAGGCGATGCCGAAGGGGAACGACGGCCCCGCCGAGCCGATCTCGACCTCGTAGCCGGCCTTGGCGGCCACCGCCACGGCGGCGTCGCGGGCCCGGTCGTACGGGAAGCAGAAGGTCAGCGCGATCACGTACACGATGGCGCCGGCCACGGTGTAAAGCAGCGAACGCCGCAGCAGGCGCAGGCGCTCGGGGGTGATGATCGTCATCGGCTCTCCTTTGCGGCGGCGCGCGCGGCGCGTCCGCTGGCACCGCCGGCGTTGCCGGTGCCGTCGTCACCCTTCTTCTTCGTGCCCGCCTTCTCCTTCACCCGCTCGAACGCCACCGCGGTCAGCTCGGCGTCCAGCTTGTCCTGCTCGGAGAAGCGGCGCTTCAGCGACACGTGCGTGAAGAAGATCGGTCGCTTCCCCGTCTCGACGCGCTTCAGGAACATCGTCAGCGTCTTCAGGTCGACCTCGCGCACCTTCAGATCGACGTCGTGCTCGATCCAGCGCTTGGACGCCGGCGTGGCGGGACGCTCGTTGCTCTCGGCGATCTGCATGCTCTCTTCGCGCGCCGCCGCCTCGATGTCCGCCACCAGCTGCGGCGGGTCGCTGCCCAGGCGCGCCTCTTGCGCCGCCGCGCGGGCCTTCGCCTCCAGGAAGCTGTCGCGGTTCTTGTTGATGGCGGCCAGCGCCTCGCGCACGTCGGCGTTGCTCTGCTCCAGATCGCTGATGCTGCTGAACACCAGATAGATGACCAGCGACGCCGCCACCAGCACGATGGCGATGCCCAGGATGGTGATCATCCGCTTCTCGCGCGCCGGCATGCGCTCCCACTCGGCGCCCAGGTAGCCGAGGGGGCGCCCCAGCACCTGCCGCGAGAGCTGGCGTGCCCGGTTGCGAACGTTGTCGAGGGCGCTCATGGGTGGATCACGGGCACTTGGAGGCCACGGTGAGGGTGAATTGCTTGGCGTCGCCCGATACCTCGGTGACGCTTCCCTTGGTCACGTCTTCGTAGCAATCGATGTCCTTCAGTCGCTCGGAGATCTCGTCGACGGCGGTGGCGGTGTCGACGGTGCCTTTGATGAACGTCTTCTTGGGGCGGATGTCCAGCTCGGTGATGTCCAGGACGATGTCGTCGTCGGACGGCACCTTCTTCGAGATCTGCTCCAGCAGATCGAACGCGGTGGCGCGCGGCACGGGCGCCAGCTCCTCCTTGAAGCCCTTGCGCAGCTCTTGCGCCACCTGCTTGGCGTCGGTGCGCGGCTGCCCGAAGATCTCGGTGGTGGCGGTCTTCAGGCGCGCGTCCAGCACCTTGCGCTCGTCGCCCAGGTTGGACAGCGCCGCCGATACGTCCAGCGCCCCCGCCACGACCACCGTGGCCAGCAGCAGCGCCAGGTGCGCCGCCTTCTGCCGCAGCGCCGAGAAGCTGACGCTGTACACGAACGGTCCGCGCCGCAGATCAATCTCGCGCCCGCCGCGCGCGGCGGCGATGCCGATGGCCGTGGCCAGCGCGAACGAGCTGGACTCGGTGGCGGCGTACGACAGGCGGGTGGTCTTCTGGGTGTCCGCCGGCGAGCTGTCGTCGTCCGGCCCGCCGGGACCTTCGGACGCGGGCGCGATCACCGCCTGCGTGGCGCGGTTCTGGCTTTGCATCGTGTTCGGGACCGCGAGGAAAGCCACCGGCAGGTCCAGCTCGTCCTGGAAAAAGCCCGCCATGCCGCGCAGGCGCGCCGTGCCGCCCGTCAGGTGCAGCACGCCGATGTCGCGATGGGACGAGGCGCGGTAGCTGGCCAGCGTCTGGCGCACCTCGCGCACCAGGGGCGCCAGCGCCGTGCGCAGCAGCTCGTTCGATTGCCCCTCGCGCGCGTTCAGCGCCGCGATGCCCGGCCCCAGCAGGCGCGACTCGGTGCGCTTCCACTGCTCGGCGCGGTCCAGCGTCAGCTCCAGCCCCTCGGCCAGCGCCGCCGTCAGGTGGTGCCCGCCGCGCAGGATGGTGCGCGCCGAGATGCCGGCCTTGTCGCGGCCAATGAACAGGTTCGCGCGCATGTGGCCGATGTCCAGGATGGCCGGCACCTTGCCGGACTCCTCGTCGGCGCGCGGATCGTCGATGGACAGGGCTCGATACGCCACCGGCGCGGCGTACAGCGAGCGCGGGTCGACGCCCCCGCCCTGCAGGGCCTCCAGAAAGGCGGCCACGTCGGTCTGCTTCGCCGCCACCGCCAGCACGCTCGACCCCTCGGCCGTCGACCGCACGGTGACGTGATCGAACACCACCTCTTCCAGGGCGTGCACGATCTGCCCTTCCAGCTCGAAGCCGATGACCTGGTCGATCTTGCGCGCATCCGTGAACGGCAGCTCCAGCGCGCGGATCGACAGCGCGTCGCCCGGCATGGCCACGTACAGCATGGCGTCGGACGAGACGCGGGTCAGGCCCTCGCGCAGCGCCTCGAGCTGCCGCTCTTGCAGCGACGCGGAACCGTCCGGCACCAGCTCCTCGAAGGCGCCGCGGAACACGTTCTGGCGGAAGCCGACGTCGAACACGACGAACTTGATCGAGAACGCGCCGATGTCGATGCCGCAGACGGGATGGGCCATGGGTCTTGCGCTACTCCTCTCGCCAGTATTGCAACGCGCCGGCCGCTTGCTCCGACGCCACGTTCACGCTCAGGGGGTTCTCGATCGTGCGCACGGTGTCGATGATGGCGGTGATCTTCTTCTTCACCTTGCCCGACTCGCCGGTGGCGACGACGCGATAGGTGCGCGGTGGCGCCACGTATGCGACCTGGTTCAACGCGTCCTTGCTGATCGACAGGGGCTGCATCCCCGACAGCACGCGGTAGCGAGGGTCGTCGGTCAGCACGGCGGTCTCGGGCTTCGTCAGCACCGCCATCACCGTGTCCACGCTGTCGAAGCCGCCCGCCGAGGCGCGGTCGCACAGCACGGTGGCCAGCGGGTACAGCTTCGTGTCGTCCAGGATGGTGGGATCCAGCGTGGCGGCCTTGGTGGGGTCGCCCATGGCCGCGGCGCGGATGACGCCCATGACCAGCGGCGCGCAGTCCCCCTCCTTGTTGCTGATGACGCCCAGGTTGACCCGGCAGGCCTTGTTGCTGTCCGAGTTGGGATAGACGGTCAGGTAAGGCGAGAAGGCCTCGTAGAAGCCGTCGGTGACGCCGCGGACCAGCCGGATCTCTTCCAGCGAGTCGAGGGTGTTGTTGTGGGCGCGGTACTTGTCGCGGGGGTTGGCGTCGTAGTGGTAGTCCTCGGCCGCGCTGGTCGACGAGCTCTCGAACGCGAACATCTGCTGGTCCGAATCGACGAAGTCGATCAGGGCGCGCGCCACCTCGAGCCGCGAGTTGAACTGACCGCCGCTGTCGGCGTTGCTGAACAGGCGGTCGTACCGCTGCGCGAACATCAGCCCCGACAGCTGGCGGAACACGATCTTCTGCTTGTCGAAGTAGCCGCCGGTGCCCAGGCCCCCGCCGCAGTTCAGATCGATCTTGCCGTCCTCGGCGGTGATCTCGGCGTCGAAGCGGCCTGACGTCATGCCCAGCCCCTTGGCGTTGGTCAGATCGAGGCCGATCAGCGAGCCCAGGCTGTTGGCCTCGTCCTTGGACCCGCTGAAGAAGCCCATCAGCATGTCGGCGTAGTCGGTGACGCGCAGGCTGATGCCCAGGCCGCCCGCCGGCGCCGCCGGGTTCGCCGAGCCGCTCTGCCCGCCGCTGCCCCCCGTGAAGTCGTTCAGCATCTTGCGAGCCTGGCCCATGACCGGATCGACGAACTTCGTCTGGATCTTGATCAGCAGGCGCGACAGGTTGATCGCCGAGCGGGCCATGTAGTGGGCGCGCAGCTCGTCGCGGGCGTTCGCCGCCTCGGCGGCATCCACGGTGGTGCCGAAGGTGAACTCGCCCACCAGCGCGATCATCAGCGCCAGCCAGGTGATGACCACCAGCAGCGCCACGCCCCGGTCCCGGCGGCGGCTCCCCAGCGTGAACAGCACCTTCAATTGCGGTACCCCACGCGATCGGTCAGCTGGATGCGCGCGTCCGTGGCGTAGGTCTGCTCGCGCAGATCCGCGTCCAGCACCGTCAGCGCGATGTGCACGTGGCTGGGCAGGAAGTTCATGCCCATCACCTTGGTGTCCCAGTCGTCGTGCCACTCCTTCTTGCGGTAGTCGTAGTAGCTGAACTTCAGGCGCACGATGTCGGGGCACAGCACGTACGTCTCCCCGGCGATGTCGTGGGGGTCCTTCGGCACCAGCCGCCGCGACTCCTTGCGCATCAGGTTCAGGATGCGGCGGTCCTCGGGGTCGCGCTCGCCGAAGTAGCCGATGGCGGCGGCGTCGCTCTCGGGCGCGCCCCCGCGCAAGCGCTGGTGGGCGAACGAGGTCAGCCACAGCTCGTCGACGTCGGGGCGGCTCACGCCCAGGAACTGCGTGCGGGGTAGGGTGGCGTCGGGCTCCTCGCTCTCGGACAGGAACGACATCTCGATCTCGCGCGCCATGCGCAGCAGCGCCGTGCGCACGGTGTGCGTGCGCTCCTGCTGCGCCTCGATGCGCTTCTTGCTGCGCGAGGCCTGGCTGAACGAGCTCCACATCAACGTCGTGATCAGCGCCAGGATGGCGATGGCCAGCATCACCTCGATCAGCGTGAAGCCGGCCGAGGCGCGCCGGCGTAGCGTCAGGCGGGCTGTGTAGCTGGTCAGCGTCATCTCGTGCCCGTGCTGCTGCTGCTCGGCTTCGAGCCCGAATTGCTGCCGCTGGTGCTTCCGCTCGCCGCCGCTCCGGCGCCGCCGCCCAGCTGCAGCGCCATGTCCAGCTTGGCCGGGTCGGTCACGTAGGTGACCACCTCGACCGACTGCTCCGGCCGCTTGCGCTCGTTCCAGAACACGCGCACGGTGATGCGGCGGACGGACTCCTGCAGGCCGATCCGCACCGGCTCGATGAACATCCCCATCAGGCCGCCCACCATGCCGGTCAGCGCCTGCATGGGGTCCTTGGCCTGCGACTTGGTCCCGGCGGCCTGCTGCGCCGACTGCGCCATGTCCGTGGGCAGCTGGATCTTCTCGATGGCGGTGGTCCAGCTGATGTCGCGGAAGCCGTCGTCGGCGAAGTTCCCCTCGTCGGTCTCGTCCAGATCCTGGAAGCCCTTCTCGATCAGGCCGTCCTCCAGCGAGACGATCTTGCCGCGGGCCAGGAACGTGGCCGTCGTCAGCATGCGGGCGTGCGCGGTGGCGCGCATGTTGTTGGTGATCACGCTCAGCAGCACCACCAGCGTCAGCGCCAGGATGGCGACCGCCGCCATGACCTCCAGCAGCGTGAAGCCGCCGTCGTTGCCGCGCGCCCGCCGCACGGTCATTGGGCGTCGTTCCCTTCGTCGTCGACCCGCATGTCGATGGGCGGCTCGATGTACGAGTTGTAGATGCGGACGCGCCCGGTGATGGGGTGCACCACCAGCGAGAAGATCATCTTCTCCTGCGGGTCGCTCAGGTGGATGATGGCCGGCTCGGTCTGGCCGAGCGGGAAGAAGTAGATGTACGCCCGCCCCTTGGTGACCGGATCCGCCACCCGGGGCGTGAACACATCCATCACCTCGGTGTTCTTCATGGTCACGGGCTTCAGGTTCGACTCCTTGAAGGCGCCGAAGCGGGCCTTCTTGGGCCGGAAGTCCATGGGCAGCACCTTGCTCATGTCGACGTCGCCCGACGCCGCGGCCATCTCCTTGCGGCGGGCGTCCTTTTCGTCCAGCTCGGCCTCCAGCGCGGCCAGCTTCTTGGCGGACGACTCCGTCTCGGGGTCGCGCGGCAGGTAGAACATGTCGTCCGAGACCTCGGCCCAGTAACGGCCCGATTCGATGTCGATGACCAGGCGGTGGTACTGGCCAGTGGTCGAGGCCCGGTCGAACAGGTAGCGGATGGCGCCCGACAGGTGCGAGACGCTGGCTCGCAGATCGCTGCGCGCCAGCGAGCGCAGGCCGCGGACAGACAACGCCCCCAGGACCCCGACGATGCACAGCACCACCAGGATCTCGATCAGCGTGAAGCCGCTTTGTGCCCGTCGCCGGCGCATGGTCCGCTACTGGTTCAGCTCCCACGAGTTCAGGTCGTCGGGCGTACCGGGCTGCTTGTCCGGGCCGTTCGAGGTGACGTCCACACCGTCGGGATCCTTCACGCCGGGGCAGCGGAAGACGTAGGGCGTGCCCCAGGGATCCTTCAGCTGGCTCTTCGACAGGTCTCCCGTGGCGACCAGATCCTCCAGCCCCTTGGGGCAGGCGCTGCTGGTGCCCATGGTGGCGGCGGCGGCGTTGGCGATCTTCTGCACCACCATCTTGGCCGTCTCGATCTTCGCCTTCTTCAGCTTGGGCACCACCCCGAAGCTGACCGCGCCCGCGATCAGGCCGATGATCACGATGACGATCATGACCTCGATGAGGGTGAAACCTCTCTGGGCGACTCTCATCACCCGGCTTCTCTTGCGTTCGTTGATCATCGACATCTCCTTTGGGTTCGCGGTCACTGCACGAAGTTCTGCATGTCCAGGATGGGCGTCAGGATCGAAAACACGACGAACACCACCACCAGCGCCATGGTGACGATGATGGCGGGCGACAGGATGGTGGTCAGGCGGGCCACCTTGCCGTCCACCTCGCGCTCGTAGGCGGCGGCCACGTTCTCCAGCATGGTCTCCAGCTGGCCGGAACGCTCGCCCACCGAAACCATGTGCACCATCATCGAAGGGAACTGCTTCGACTTGCGCAGGGTGACGGCGATCGACTCGCCCTCGCGGATGGCGTCGCGCGCGCTCTCCACCACCCGCTCCAGCACCGTGTTGTTCAGCACCTTCTTGGTGATCTCCAGCGCCGTCAGCACCGGCACGCCCGCCGCCAGCATGGTGGCCAGCGTGCGCGAGAAGCGGGCCACCCCCACGAAGCGGATCAGCGGCCCCACCACCCAGGCGCGCAGCTTCACCCGATCCAGCAGATCGCGCCCCTTGGGGGTGCGGGACCAGCGCCGGAAGCCGAAGAAGCCGCCAATGCCCAGCGGGATGATCAGCCACCAGTAGCTGCCGATGCCGCCCGAGACGAAGATCAGCAGCTGGGTGTTCCAGGGCAGCGTCTTGCCCATGTCCTCGAACACGGCGGTGATCTGGGGGACCACCACCACCAGCAGCACGCCCATCACCAGCGACCCCAGCACCATCATGATGATGGGGTAGGTCAGGGCGCCCGACACCTTCGCCTGCAGGGCCAGCTGCGAGTCGAGAAAGGCGGCCAGCCGCAACAGCACGGCGTCCAGGTTGCCGGCCGCCTCGCCGGAGCGGACCATGTTCACGTACAGGTCCGAGAACAGCGTGGGGTGCTCGGCCAGCGTGTCGGCCAGCGCGGTGCCCTCGTTCACCTTCTGGCGGATGCCCGCCAGCACGCGCTCGAGCTTCTTGTTGTCCGACTGCTCGGACAGCGCCGCCAGGGTCTCGGCCAGCGGGATGCCGGCCGCCAGCAGCGTGCCGATCTGGCGCGTCAGTACCGCGATCTCCTGCGGCCGGACCCGCTCCATCAGCTGGCCGAAGTTAACGTCGCGCTTCAGCAGCGACTTGGGCTTGTTGCCCGCCGCCACGCTGGTCTTGGCCGCCTTGCCGCCGCCGGTGGCCAGCACCTCGGACAGCTCGGTGATGAAGATGCCGTCCTTACGCAGCGCCTGCCGCAGCGCCTTGCCGCCGTCGGCGTCGCGCGTGCCGCCCACGTTCTTGCCGCCGGCGTCCAGTCCTTTCCACGCGTACAGCGCCATGATCGATCTCGCTTACTCCGCGTCCTGTGTCGTGATCATCAGGACTTCGGCGGTGGTGGTCATGCCGGCCAGCACCTTCTGCGCGCCGTCGTCGCGCAGCGACCGCATGCCGCCGTTGGACACCGCGTGCCGCTTGATGGTCTGCGCGTCCGAGTTCTTGATGGTCAACTGGCGCGTGGTCTCGTCGATCAGCAGCAGCTCGTAGATGGCCGTCCGGCCCTTGTAGCCGGCGCCGGTGCAGGCCGGGCAGCCGCCGTCGTGGGCGCGGAACAGCTTCCCCTCGGGCGGGGCCCAGTTCTCGTCCCCTTTGAAGCGCACCCGGCGGGCCCGCCCCTCCGCGAACGCCACCGGGTCGATGCCGATGCTGATCAGGTCCTCGGAGGTGGGCGTGTACACCTCGCGGCAGGCGCGGCAGATGCGCCGCACCAGCCGCTGGGCCAGCAACGCCATCAGCGACGAGGCCACGAGGAAAGGCTGCACGCCCAGGTCGACCAGGCGCGTGATGGCGCCGGCGGCGTCGTTGGTGTGGATCGTCGACAGCACCAGGTGACCGGTCAGCGACGCCTGGATGGCGATCTCGGCCGTGGAGACGTCACGAATTTCGCCGACCATGATGACGTCGGGATCATGACGCAAGAACGAGCGCAGGCCCGCCGCGAACGTCAGATCGATCTTGTCGTTGACGGCCGTCTGCGAGATGCCGTCCAGCTGGTACTCGACCGGATCCTCGATGGTCAGGATGTTCAGCTCGGGCGAGTTGATCTTGGCCAGGCAGGCGTAGAGCGTGGTCGTCTTGCCCGAGCCGGTGGGTCCGGTGACCAGCAAGATGCCGTGCGGCCGGTGGATCAGCTCGTCCATCATGCGCAGGTGATCGTCGCCGAAGCCGATGTCGGCCAGATCGTGCAGCACCGACTCGCGATCCAGCAGACGGATGGTGATGCGCTCGGCGGTCGACGCCTTCACCGTGGGGATGGTGGCGACGCGCATGTCGATGTCCTTGCCGGCGATCTTGCGGCGGATGCGGCCGTCCTGCGGCAGCCGCTTCTCGGCGATGTTCAGGCCGGCCATGATCTTCACGCGCGAGATGATCGACGGCATGAACTGCTTGTTGGCGCGCCGCACCTCGTACAGCTCGCCGTCGATGCGGTAGCGGACCACCACCTCCTTCTCGCCCGGCTCGATGTGGATGTCGCTGGCCCGCTCCTTGACGGCGTTGAACAGCAGCGAGTTCACCCAGCGGATGATGGGCGCCTCGTCGGTGACGTCCAGGATGTCGACCAGCTCCTCGCTGCCGATCCCCTCCTCGTCGTCCTCGGCGTTGCCCAGGTTGCCGCCGGTGTCGTGCTTCTTGCCGTAGACGGCGTTGATCAGCTCGACGATCTTGGTGGGTGAGTGCAGCACGGGCTGGATCTCCGCCGCCAGCTGGCTGCGCAGATCGTCCATGGCGCCGACGTCCAGCGGGTCGGCGGTCGCCACCAGCACCGTGTTGCCCTCCTGGCGCAGCACCAGCAGGCGGTGCTGTCGGGCGAAGCCGATGGGGACCTTGGTGGCCAGCTCGACGTCGACCTCGTCGGTCTTCAGCTCGCCCAGCACCGCGATGCCCAGCTGGCGACCCAGGGCGCTGAGCACGTCCTCGTCGGTGGCGACGCGCATCTTCACCAGCACCTCGCCGATGCGCCCGCCCTCCTTCTGCTGCGTGACCAGGGCCTGCTCGATGCTGTCGACGGTGACGCCCCCGGCGCCCAGCTCGAGCAGGATCTGACCTAGTAACTTGTGACCCACGTGCTTCCTTTCGCCGCCTAGCGCGTGGGCGTGGTCACCACCGGCGGCGCATTGCCGGCCGGCGGGGCCACGGTGGTGGGCGGCGGGGGAGAGGTGGCGCGCCCGATGGTGCCTGGCGCCCCAGTGGGGTTCTGCGACGGCGTGCCCGGCAGGGGCGCGAAGGGCGCGGTGGTGTTCGGCGTGCCGGGTCCGGTGCCGGTCGGGGTGCCCGGGGCCAGGGTGCCCGACGTCGGGGTCACGGGCAGCACGCCCACGGCGCCCACCGCGGCGGCGGCCTCTCCGTTGTCCGGCGTGGCGGCGGCCCCCGTCGGGGGCGCCACCGGCACCACGCCAGGCGTCGCGCCGGCGGGACCGTTGCCACGCGCGGCCCCCGTCCGGGCGGGCGCTCCCGGGGCCGCGGGCGCGGCGGGACCGCTCGGGACCTCGGGCCCCGTGGGGACGGCCGGCCCCAGCGGATGCGTGTTGATGGGGATGTCCAGCGGACCGGCCTCTTCCAGCGAGTCCTTCTCGCGGTTGCGCATCAGCGCGTCTTCCTCGTCGACGATCTCCTTCACGCCGCGGTTGATCTCCTCCAGCATGCCGCGCTTGCGCCGGTAGTCGATGGACGCCTCGGGGTTGACGACGTCCTGCTTGCCGAACCGCTCCACGAACTCGCGGCGCTCCTTCAGCTTCTTCTCCAGCACCCGGCGCAGGTCGGCCTGATCGGTGATCACGTACGGGGTCAGCGCGATCAGGATGTTCGTCTTCTGCACCGACTTGGTGGTGTTGCGGAAGAAGAAGCCCAGGATGGGGATGTCACCCAGGAAGGGGATCTTCACCACCTTCTCGACATCGCGATCCTGCGACAGGCCGCCGATGACGATGGTCTGCTGGTCGCGCGCCACCACGGTGGTCTTCGCGCTGCGCTTCGAGGTGGCGGGGCCCAGGCCGTTGAAGTTGGGGGACAGGATGTCCTGGATCTCCTGGTCGACCTCCAGGCGGATCATGTCGTGCTCGTTCACGTGCGGGGTCAGCTTCATCTTCAGGGCGACGTCGGTGCGCTGCACCGGCGTGGCCAGGGGGATGCCGCCGAACGAGCCGGCGCCGGCGGTGCCGCCGAAGCTGGCCCCTTGAAAAGGCAGGTTCTGACCGACGCTGATCTCGCCGTCCTCGTTGTTCATGATCAGCAGGTGCGGCGTCGACAGCACGTTGACGTCGTTGTTCTGCTGCAGCGCCGTGATCAGCACGCCGAAGCTGGG
>Ga0207652_10004215_pt1 | contig 11738 bp, 6 predicted proteins | sample KBSC63BmetaG_FD_184334 | JGI IMG/M metagenome (GOLD analysis project Ga0207652, IMG submission 184334) | Corn rhizosphere microbial communities from Kellogg Biological Station, Michigan, USA - KBS C6-3B metaG (SPAdes) (version 2) | ecosystem: Host-associated > Plants > Roots > Rhizosphere ... | reverse complement strand
ATGGATGGACCTTTTTTTTTGTATGCGTGGCTGGCGGGTGCATTTCTTTCCATAGTGGATGCTATGATTTGGAGCGAGCTTGGCGCAGCTTTTCCAAAAGCCGGAGGATCTTATAATTTTTTAAAAGAGGCTTATGGTAAAAGAGGCGCTGGTAAAATGATGAGCTTTTTGTTTGTGTGGCAAACGATGATACAGGCTCCGCTTGTAATTGCATCAGCGGCAATAGGATTTGCAAAATATTTTTCTTATCTCAATTCCGCTTACTGTTGTACAGAAAAAGTTGTCAGCGGATGCGTGGTGATTCTGATAATTATTTTACTATACAGGAAAATTGAGGCGATTGGAAAAATAAGTGTTTTCCTTTGGAGCGGCGTCATTGTTACCATGTTCTGGATTATTGGTGGCGGCATTGCACACGGTAATTTTTTAGCGCCAATAAAGAATATAAACACAGGCCTTCATGTTGACTATGCTTTTGTAACTGCTATTGGTTTTGCAAGCGTAAAATCTGTTTATAGTTACCTCGGTTATTATAACGTTTGTCATTTGGGAAGTGAGATAAAAAATCCCTCTAAAAATATTCCACGAAGTATGTTTATATCAATTGCGGGGATTGCAGTTTTATACTTATTGATGAATATAAGCGTGGTAAGCGTAATTCCATGGCAGCATGCAAAGAACAGCAAATTTTTGGTAAGCGAATTTATAGAAACACTTTTCGGAAACACATCAGCAAAAGTGGCTACCTGTTTGATTTTATGGGTTGCGTTTGCATCAGTGTTCTCAGCAACGCTTGGCTATAGCCGCATTCCATATGCCGCAGCAGCCGATGGAGAATTTTTCCAGGTTTTTGCAAGAGTGCACCCTACGAAAAATTTTCCTTACGTTTCTTTACTTTTTTTAGGAAGCCTTGCTTTTATTTTCAGCATGCTTTTCAGGCTGGGTGATGTTATTAGTGCTATACTGGCTATGCGAATTATGATACAGTTTGTGGGACAGGCAATTGGTTTGTTAATGCTGAGAATGAACAAAAAAAATGATATTGTATTTCCATATAAAATGCCGTTGTTTCCTGTGCCGGTAATTCTTGCTATTGCTATGTGGATTTTTATTTTGATTTCGACAGGAAGTAATTTAATGACCGGTGGTTTATTAATAATTTTGCTGGGAGCAATTGTCTATTTTATAAAGGCGAAAATGAAACAGGAGTGGCCATTTAAGCAAGTATTGTAGTGTTTCTATATAATCAATGCGTTTTATAATTTAAAACATTCTAAGAATAGGGACTTATGCAGACATGACGACTGCAAACTTACTTACCCACTCACGGTATTTGGCCTTTAACTCTTTATATGTCAAAATATATTTCAGCCTTAATACTTTTCTTTACACCAATAAGTGGCAAAGCCCAAACTTTTTCTTATTCTCAAAATTATCTTGCAAATAAAACCAGTGCATGTAAAATTATAGGCCAGGTAAAGAATAATATAATAGTGTGGTATGTAAGCTCTGAAAAATATAAAAAGTCTGTGATATTGGTTTATAATAATAGAATGAAATTGATAAAAAAAGTAACAACGGATATTTTACATTCCGATATTGACCCTGCAGCTAGTTTTTATAACAGTGTTGATTCTTTTTATGTAGCATACCAATATAAAAAAGGAAATAAATGGGAATATAAACTTGCCGGTTTTGATAATGATGGAAATCTTTCATCGACATATTTAATTGATAGCGCAAGTAATTTAAATTCTGGCGACAGTTTGTCTTATAGTTTTTATCAATCTGGCGATAAAAAAACACTTGGTTGTGTGAAAACCATTATGAATAAAAAGTATAATGCAATAAAATTTGAACTTACTTTTTTAAACCATGGCAATTTGTATCGCGATCATTTTTTTTTAGCATTTGATAATGTTCATGAAAAGCTTGTTGACCTTTTAATTGATAGCAATAAAACCATTTCGCTGTTAAAAACTTCAAACACAGATTCTGGTTTTAGTATTTCCTTAATAAAAAAAGAATTTTCTGCTGATCATTTTTTAATTGCTACCAAAAAATTAGCTGCAGGTAATTTACGTAACGGTACAAGCCATTTTTTTAATAGAGCTAACAGCTATACAATTTATGGTATATGGGAAAATGCCTTCCGCGATTCACTCACAAGAAATCAAAAATATAAAACAGGGCTTTATACCTGGAAGGTGGATGATAAATTACCTGATATGGCCAACGATTCAATTTTATACGACGACTCTACTACTATATCAGAATATAATCTTTATGCAAGTAATTCCTTAACCAATAAACCGAATAATTTTTTTGGTATTCAAACAGATAGCATAAATATTTCTAATCAATACGCTATTCCGCCAACCAGCATGCTTGTTTATACAAATTTTGGCACAACCGGAACATGGTATTATAATTATATAGATTCAAATACATCATTAGAACCACCGGTTTCGCATTATAAGGCCAGCCTTACTATAATTAGTTTAAATAATAATGATAATATGGAATGGCGTATTGAACTTAAAAATGATCGTGACAGTGTTTTTTTAAATGATCCTTCGAATAATAAAATTGTAGCAGGTAAAAAAGGAATACATATTATTCGGTCAACCACTATAAAAAAGACCAGGAATTCGATTAAACACATTCTTATAACTTACTCGGGCAGGTATGAAAAAGTTAATACGGTGGTCTGGAACAATAAATACTCTTATCTCGTTTCCCAGGCTGTAGAAACTAATGATGGAGCCCTAATAATACCTTGTTTGAAAGACAATAGATTGATTTTTGCCAGGATGATTTTAGAATAAGCCAATTGGTTCTGCCGCTATACTTAATATATTTAAATCTATAAGTAGTGCGATCATTAATTTGTAAACCGGTACAATTACCGAAATGTACCAATCGCTTTTTTGTTATAAATTTAATGTTTATAAAACAGATTATGGAGGGCTACAAAAATGGCTAAAGTACAAATTCGCTACATAGTAAACGACGTTGACAAAGCGATAATATTTTATACTGAACAATTAAACTTCAAATTAGAAATGCATCCGGCGCCTTCTTTTGCGATGCTATCCCGAGATGATCTTCGGCTTGTGTTGAGTTTGCCCAACCCGTCATCCGGCGGAGGTCAGCCGATGCCTGACGGCACACAACAAACACCCGGAGGCTGGAACCGCTTTGCAATAGAAGTAACCGATATTTCTAATATTGTAAAAGAACTCAGAAAGGCGGGCGCCCATTTTCGTAATGACATAGTTACTGGTGTTGGCGGTAAACAAATAATAGTTGATGATCCATCAGGAAACCCTGTTGAACTTTTTGAGCCGACACTACCTGAAGCTCGTCTCGATACACATTCCTGAATAAATTCTTCTGTTGAGAAAAGTCCGAATAGACAATCGGTTTCTTGAAAATCTACGGCAATAAAGCAATTGATCTTTCAAAAAGTATTGCATCTCGTAATTATTCCATCTAAAATAAAACATTTAAACCCCTTACTCGTCTTCACAGTTATAAGTACATTTTTATTAGAATCATTATGTGCCGTAATGTAGCCAGCTTGCCGTCAAGCCTGCTTGTAATTTACCTTTTATAAAAAAACCTTTATGGTAAAGACCTGCGCTCTTTATTTTTGCAAATAATAAAATTTTAACTTATCATCCATTCATGAAGAGAAAGCCGGACATTCTTAGTTTACTGAAGCCTTACGTTGGAATTGTAATACTTCTTATCATATTTACACTTCTAAGCAATGGTATTAATTTACTAATTCCTAAAATTATAGCAACTACTATAGACGCTTTCACTGCGGGCAATTTTTTTTTACAGCCTGTTGTTATAAAATTTATAATAGCCATTACTGCCATATTTATATTTACTTACCTGCAAAGTATTTTACAAACTTATGCATCGGAGCGTGTGGCAAGAGATTTACGAACAAAGCTTTCTGATAAAATATCCAATCAATCCTATGCTTTTATTGAGCAGGCAAATCCATCTAAATTATTAACGAATCTTACTGCCGATGTTGATTCAATAAAGATGTTTATTTCGCAGGCAATCGTATCTATCACGTCTTCTTTATTTATAATTATTGGGGCCACTATTTTATTAATAAGTATCAATTGGAAACTTGCTTTATGTGTAATAGCAATCATTCCAATTATTGGCATTACTTTTTTTGTTGTTTTGAGAAAAGTAAGGGCATTATTTATACAAAGCCGGGCTGTTATTGATTGGTTAAACAAAGTAATTAATGAAAGTATTTTAGGCGCTGCTATTATACGTGTTGTAAATTCACAGCAACCAGAATACAATAAATTTCTTGAAGCAAATACAAAAGCAAAGGATTTTGGATTATCAATATTAAAATTATTTGCAGGGCTCATACCGGTAATCACTTTTACATCTAACATGGCTGCATTAAGCATCCTTGCGCTGGGTGGCCGTTTTGTAATAAATGGTAGCATGAGCCTGGGTAATTTCGCCGCGTTCAACAGTTATCTTTCTATGCTTATATTTCCAATATTGATTATTGGTTTTATGAGTAATGTAATTGCTCAGGCCACCGCATCTTATCAACGCATCAGCAATGTTATTGAAAGCCCTGAGCCACCTGAAACAGGAACACTCAAAACTGAATTGAAAGGTAAAATTGAATTGCAAAATGTAAATGTTTTATATGGACAGATCCCTGTTTTAAAAGATATTTCTTTCACGGTTTCACCTTTTTCAAAAATAGCAGTGATAGGCCCCACAGCAGCAGGGAAAACACAATTACTGTATTTACTTACGGGGCTGATAAAACCATCTTCCGGCACCATACAATTTGATGGGCATGTAATTGAAGAATATAACCAGCAAGCTTTTCATCAGCAGGTAGCATTTGTTTTCCAGGACAGTATAATTTTCAATATGAGTATTCGTGAAAATATTGCATTTAATGATACCGTCAGTGATGCATCTCTTGAAAATGCCATTGAAACGGCAGAGCTAAAAGAGTTCGTGCAAAATCTTCCGGATAAATTAAACACTATTGTATCTGAAAGAGGTTCCAGCCTTTCCGGCGGCCAAAAGCAGCGTATAATGCTGGCGCGTGCACTTGCATTAAACCCGCGGGTATTGTTGCTTGATGATTTTACTTCACGTGTTGATAATAACACAGAGAAGAAAATTTTAGAAAACATACAAAGAAATTATCCCGGCCTTACTTTGCTTTCTGTAACACAAAAGATAGCATCGGTTGAAAATTACGACCAGATAATTTTATTAATGCAGGGCGAAATTATTGCTGCCGGAAAACATGAAAATCTAATACATACCAGCCCTGAGTATGTTCAATTACTCAACTCTCAAAAAAGTACCAGCAACTATGAATTACAATCTTAACGATGTTCCTGGTAAGAAAGAAAAAGTGTCAACATATTCTGCACTTAAAAGTTTATTGAAGCTTATCTCGCATGAAAAGAAAAATCTATTAGTTGCCGTTTGTATTATTCTGCTTAATTCAACTTTAAATTTACTTGGCCCGTTAATCATCGGATATACAATTGATAATTATGTTGAGCGCAAGCAATATCATGGCGTGCTTGTTTTTTCAGGAATTCTCCTGGCAATGTATTTGGTTGCATTGTTTACAAGTTATTTTCAAACCAAACTGATGGGAAGCATTGGCCAACGAATGTTATTCACTTTGCGCAATACTATTTTTAATAAGCTGCAATCATTACCTATTGCTTTTTTCAATGCGAACAAGGCAGGTGATCTTATATCAAGGGTTAATAATGATACTGATAAAATAAATACTTTTTTTTCGCAGTCTTTAATGCAGTTTATTGGCAGTATTGCAACCATGACTGGCTCCGGAATTTTTCTTTTATTGATTCATTTTAATTTGGGAGCCGCCTCGCTGGTGCCGGCAGTTGTAATATTATTATTTACAAGAATAGTATCTCCCTGGGTGAAGAAAAAAAATGCTGTAAGCCTTAAAAGCGTTGGCGGCATGAGCGCAGAGATACAGGAAAGCCTTAATAATTTTAAAGTGATCATCGCTTTCAACAGGCGTGACTATTTTAGGAAACGTTTTGATGAGGCTAACAAGCAAAATTATAAAACCGCTATTGGTGCAGGTTTGGCTAATAATATATTTCTGCCTGTCTATAGTTTGTTTTCAGGTTTTGCGCAGTTGATTGTATTAACCTACGGAATTTATCTTATTTCAACCGGAAGCTTTTCTATAGGGTTATTGGTAAGTTATCTAGCCTATGTTACTTACTTCTATAATCCGTTGCGACAACTTGCTTCCCTGTGGACAAGCTTCCAGGTGGCTATGGCAGGGTGGGACAGAATAACAAAGATACTTTCTATGGATACAAATCTTGTTACCACAGGTAATGGAGCGATGCCATCAGGTGCCTTAATAGAATTTAAAAATGTGCATTTTAGTTATGATGAAAACAAAGAAATATTACATAATGTTTCATTAAAACTGTCAAGAGGAAAAACGTATGCTTTTGTGGGCCCAACGGGTGGAGGCAAAACAACAACTGCATCGTTAATTGCAAGATTATATGATGCCACAACAGGAACGGTTTTGCTGGATGGTAACGATATACGGTCTTACAGTGCTGAAGAGCGTTCTCGAAAGATTGGTTTTATATTGCAGGAACCTTTTTTATTTACAGGAACTGTGAAGGATAACATTTTATATGGAAATGAAAAGTATGAAAATTACTCAGAAGAGCAAGTGGCAGAGGTTATCGAAGATGCAGGCCTGCAAAGTCTGCTTACCATTTTTGAAAATGGTTTGCAAACAAAGGTTTCCTCGGGTGGCGATAATGTAAGCCTTGGCCAAAAACAATTAATAGCATTTATGCGGGCTGTATTACGCAATCCTGAAGTTTTAATTCTAGATGAAGCAACGGCAAATATTGATACCGTTACCGAGCAGTTGCTGGAAGAAATATTGAATAAGCTTCCGCAAAGCACTACACGTATTATTATAGCACATCGGTTAAATACAATAGAGAACGCTGATGAAATATTTTTTGTAAATGCAGGAGAAGTAATTCGTGCAGGTTCTTTTACAGATGCGGTTGATAAACTGCTACATAATAAAAGAGTAAGCTGATTTTTGGCAACTGTAGTTTTACCATATTCCTACAAAGACAAAGGCTAATAATATTGCTCTTTTTGAGCTTGTATCTGTGTGGAATATTATTTTTTTTGATGAATTGAATGCATGTATTCTGTAGGGGTCATGTTGAACTGTTTCGAAAAATTTCTTGCAAAATTGCTTTGTGAGCTATAGCCTACTATGGCCGATATTTCGTAAATTTTATGATCGCCTTCAGCCAACAATTCAGCAGCTTTTTTTAGGCGTATAATATTTATAAGCTCCAATGGTGAAAGATTAGAAATAGCTTTTATTTTCCGGTAAAGTGTTACGCGGCTCATATTCATTATGCCGGCCAATTTCTCCACATCCAGTTCTGTATCTTCTATTCTGTTGGCAATAGTTTCATTAAGCGTTTCAAGAAAACGTTCATCAGCTTTTGTATGCGCCATGCTTTTTATATGCACGAGGGGAGAGCTTGCAAAATATTCTCTTACCATGTTCCGGTTAGTTAAAAGGCTGGCAATTTGCGCATAGAGATGTTCTTTTGAAAATGGTTTTTCAATATAGGCATCTGCTCCTAATTCAAGCCCTTTGATTTTTGATTGTATTGTATTTTTTGCGGTAAGGAGTATTACTGGTATATGGCTGTAATCGAAATTCGATTTTATTATTTTGCAAAATTCGAAGCCGTCCATTTTAGGCATCATTACATCTGAAATAATCAGCTGTACAGCTTCGTTATTTAAAATATGGAGTGCTTCCACTCCATTCTCTGCTCTTAAAATGCTGTATTTATTATTCAATATTCTTTCTAAAAAGTCGAGTATTTCTTCCTCGTCGTCTACAATTAAAATCAAGGGTAGCATAAAATATTTTTAAAGCAGTGGCTCTTTTTGCAGTGGTATTTCCTGATAAATTTCTATAGGTTGCAATGGTAAAGTAAGTACAAAGGTATTAAAACCATCTCTAGCGAATGTAATATTTAAACTTCCTTTATGAAGGTCTGTTAATGATTTTGCAAGCGTGAGTCCAATGCCTGTTCCCTTTTGGTGATTATTTTCTTTTATTCGGTAAAATGGCTCAAATATTTTTTCTGCCATTTCTTCGCTTATTAAATTACCGTCATTTTCAAATTCAATTTTAAAAAAACCTGTAGTTTTTTGTACAGGAAATAATTTAATAACAACTTTTTTCTCTCCGTATTTTACAGCATTGCTTATAAGATTGCTGAAAATCTTTTGCAATGCTTCTGCATCAGCAAATGCATTTATGTCGGTATCAGGCAATATCAATTCATAGCTAAGCCTTCTTTTTTGTGCAAATATTTTAAAGCTTAAATAAGTTTCTCTCAGCACATCGGTTACATTCACTCTTGTAAAATCGAGTGTAAAATTTTTAATTTCCGTTTGCCTGAAATCAAGTATTTGAGATACAAGATGCATAAGCCGGTTTGTATTTCTGTCAAGGCAGGCCAGGTCTTCCTGTGCATCCGGCATTTCATATTTTTTTTCAAGAAGATTTTCTACAGGTCCTTTTATAAGAGTAAGTGGCGTTTTAATTTCATGCGCTACATTTGTGAAAAAATCAATTTTACTTTCATAAATTTCTTTTTCCTTTTTTTCATGTTGCCTTTTGTGATAGTTGCTGATAAAATAATATAACACAAGCCCGGCTAAGATTGCATAAAGAAGATAAGCCCATGCCGTAGCCCAGATTGGCGGCTTAATTTCAATAATCAATTCTCTTTCATTCTTGCTCCATAAACCATTGATTGCGGCTTTTATTTTAAACGTATAAGTACCAGGTGAGAGATTAGTAAAATAAACTTTTCGGTTTGTCTTTATATTAGTCCACTCATCATCGAGGCCTTGCAGTTTGTATTTATACGTGGTCATTTCAGGAGACACATAACTTAAGGCCGCGAAATCAATACTAATGGAAGACTGGTAATAAGAAAGCTTTATTTTATCACTGCAAATAATTGAATTCTGTAAAATTGAAGTATCCTTTTCGGCGTTCAAATCAATATTATAAACCTGCAAGCCGGTTATATAAACAGGCGGAACATAATTATTTTTTGAGAAATTATCTGGCATAAATGATACCATCCCTTTTACACTTCCAAAGTATAATCTTCCGTTTGCATCTATATAACCAGAATGGTAATTGAATTGATTACTTAACAATCCGTTTGCCTGTGTAAATACAACAGGTTTTTGAAAGTCAGTTCCAAAGCTAACGAGGCCTTTTGAAGTCGTTGCCCAAAAGTTGTTATTATTGTCTTGTAATATTTTAAATACAAAGTTTCCGGGAAGGCCGTTATTAGTGGTATACCAGGTAAACTTTTTTCTATCCTCACTTAGCTTTGAAAGGCCTCCTCCCTCAGTAGCAAACCAAATATTGTTATTTCTATCCTCATAAATATCATTCACGTAATTATTTGAAAGACTGTTCCGGTCATCAGCATTATTTTGTACATGGCCGTGTAATTTGGTTTCAGGATCAAACCAAAAAGCGCCATTATTGTTAGTACCTGCCCAAATTATTTTATTATGATCTTCAATTATGCTTGTAATAAAATTGTTTGGCGGAATTTCGGCGGGCCTTATGAATTTTTCGGTAGTGCTGTCATAAAAATACAGCCCGTTGCTGGTGCCAATAAGTATTTTATTATTTTTTGTTTTAAAAAAACAAAGAGCAAAATTGCTTTGCAGTCCGTTTCGGTTAGCACCGGCAATAAAATGCTTTTTTACTTTGCCGGTTTTAATATCCATAATATCTATACCATGTTCAAATGTTCCTATCCAAAGATTATTTCCGTCAGCCAGAAGCCCATGAACATTAGTATAAGCGATGCTCGTTTTTTCGCCCGTAGGTTTAAAATGAATAATATTATTTACAGGATGTTTTATTTCGTTTAAGCCTCCGTCTTCAGTACCTATCCATAAATTGTTATACTGATCTTTACAAATTTCTCTTACGGCGTTACCGCTAATAGCATTGTCAGTATTCCCAGGAAAATACTTGATAAAATCAGCATTTTGTTTTGCATAATAATTAACGCCACCGAAAAAAGTGCCCGCCCATATACTTCCTTCATCATCCTTGCAAAGAGTATAAATAGCGTTATCACTAAGTGAATACGGATCAAGGAATTTCTTTTTGAGATTTATAAAAGTTTTTGTGTCGGTATTGTAAATGAAAATGCCGGATTCTGTTGCAAACCAGTATTCATTTTCAGATGCGTGCAAAATGTCCCTGACGTACACGGTAGTCTTGTCAGGATTATAGGTAAGAATATCCTCGTAAGTATTAGAATTGGTGTCAAAGATTTTTAGGCCCTGGCCGCCGGTTCCAACAAAAATAGAACGGTTGTTCCCCTCCCGGATTTTTTGAATCCATTTTGTAGTGGGCGGTTTTGAATGTGAAAAAATATTAAAAGCTGTGAAAGTTTCTTTTTCAGCATCATACTTTTCTAAAAAACCATTATCAGATGCAGCCCACATTTCACCATTATTTAAAATGCACAAAGATGTTGCGTTAAAATATTGCGATGGAGTAAATTGTTTTAAGGTATTAGTTTTAAAATTATACCTGCATATAGTAACAGATGATATAAACCACAATTGACCACTGTTATCAATAGTTATATCAAATATGTTTGACAGGGAATCTATAAAAGGTTCAAGACGTTCTTTTTCAGGATTGAATTTATATAATCCTCTTTGTGCCCCAACCCATAACATGCCATCTCTGCCCGGAAAGATAGAATAAATGTAATCCGTCCTGAGATGCGTTTCATCGTCAGCACTGTTAACACGGAATACTGTAAAATGAAAACCATCAAAACGCGTTAACCCGTCTTTTGTTGCAAACCATATAAAGCCTTTCGAATCCTGTTTTATAAAAAAAACAGTGTTGTTCGACAAGCCATTTTCTACCTGGTAATGCCGGAAGTAATAAGGCTGCCCATAAATCTTATCAGTTGTTATTTTTAAAATAAATATGGCAAAACAAATTATGACGAGGCGAAAATTCAATGAAGCAGTTTATTAATAATTAAGTAATTTATTTATCCGGAAAGTTTTACAGCCTTACAATCGTACCGTCTTGTTATAAAAATAGTGTATCTATCAGGATTTATTACACGCACGTATCTATTCTATCATACTATTTGCAAGATTTTCAGTAATATCCTGTTCTAAAATATTCTTACTCTATCTGTGCTGGCACGAAAATTATTAAAGGATTGTTTAAAGAAATTATAATTTTTTGTTCCAAAGCCGCCCATAATTAACGCTGCATCCTTTTTCTTATCTTCGCCGCCTATTATGAATAACATAAGAAACTTTTGCATTATTGCACATATTGATCACGGTAAAAGTACGCTTGCAGACCGTTTGCTGGAATTTACGCATACTATTACCGACCGCGAAATGCAAGCACAGGTGCTGGATGATATGGATCTTGAAAGAGAGAAAGGCATTACTATTAAAAGCCATGCTATTCAGATAAATTATCCCTTCAAGGGAACCGAATATGTTTTAAATCTTATTGATACGCCGGGGCATGTTGATTTCAGTTATGAAGTAAGCCG
>Ga0207652_10004212_pt1 | contig 11745 bp, 11 predicted proteins | sample KBSC63BmetaG_FD_184334 | JGI IMG/M metagenome (GOLD analysis project Ga0207652, IMG submission 184334) | Corn rhizosphere microbial communities from Kellogg Biological Station, Michigan, USA - KBS C6-3B metaG (SPAdes) (version 2) | ecosystem: Host-associated > Plants > Roots > Rhizosphere ... | reverse complement strand
ATCCCTTCGGCCGCCTCGCTCAGGCCCAGCTCCTTCTCGCTGCACAGCATCCCCGGCGAGTCGAAACCGCGGACCTCCTTGCGACCGATCTTCAGTCCGCCCGGCAGCACCGCGCCCGGGGCCGCCCACGCGACCCGCCCGCCGCGGGTGGGCACGTTCGGGGCGCCGCACACGACCTCGGCGTCCTGGTCGGAGCCGGCGTTGGGATCGACCTGCAGCCGCACGATGCGCAGCTTGTCGGCCCCGGGGTGGGGCCGCACCGCGCGCACCTCGGCGATGCGCACGCCGGTCAGCTCGCGACCGCGGGGTGCGATCGATTCGACCTCCAGCCCGGCCAGGGTCAGGCGGCGGGCCACCTCGGCGACGGTGGTGCCCTCGGGCAGTGGCACCAGCTCCTGCAACCAGTTGAACGAGATCTTCATGGCAAGTGCGCGAAGCCTTCGTCAGCTCACTGGAATTGCGACAGGAAGCGGATGTCGTTCTCGTAGAACGCGCGCAGGTCGTCCACGCCGTACTTCAACATGGCCATGCGCGACAGCCCCATGCCGAACGCGAACCCGCGCACGCTGTCGGGATCGTAGCCGACGGCGCGGAACACGTTCGGGTGGACCATCCCCGACCCGCCGATCTCGATCCAGCCCGAGCCCTTGCACAGGCGGCACCCCGCCCCCTCGCGCCGGCCGGTGCCGCCGCACAGGTAGCAGCCGGCGTCGACCTCGGCCGATGGCTCGGTGAACGGAAAGAAGCTGGGACGCAGGCGAATGCTCAGCTCGGCGCCGAAGAAGCGGCGCACGAAGTGCAGCAGCGTGCCCTTCAGGTCGGCGAACGAGACGTCGCGATCGACGTACAGGCCCTCGACCTGGGGGAACATGGGCGTGTGGGTGGCGTCGTCGTCGCGGCGAAAGACGTTCCCCGGGGCGATGATCTTGATGGGGGGCGGCGACGTCATCATCGTCCGCACCTGCACCGGCGACGTGTGCGAGCGCAGGATGCGGCCCCCCTCGACGAAGAAGGTGTCCTGCATGTCCCGCGCGGGATGATCGGCCGGCGTGTTCAGGGCGTCGAAGTTGTGCCACTCGGTCTCGATCCAGGGACCGGTGCGGACCTCGAAGCCCAGGCCCAGGAAGATCTCCTCGACCTCGCGCCGCACCAGCGTCAGCGGATGCAGGGTGCCCAGCGGCTCGCCGAAGCCCGGCAGCGTCACGTCGACGGTGCGGGCCAGCTCGCCTGCCAGGGCCGCGTTCGCCAGCGCGCCCAGCCGCTCGGCCACCAGCGCCTCGATGGCGCCCTTGGCGCGGTTGGCGGCCTCGCCCACGGCGGGCCGCTCCTCGGGCGGCAACTTCCCGAGCGCCTTCATCAACTCGGAGGCGCGACCCTTCTTGCCGAGGTAGCGCGCCTGCGTGGCGCGGATCTCCTGCTCGGTGGTCAGCGGGCGGATCTCCTCCGCCAACGCCGCGGCGAGCCGGTCCAGCTCGTCGATGATCTGTTGGGCGCCGGGGCTCGGCATCACGGCCCCGGGGCTACGCTGCCCGAGCCGCCTCGACGACCTTCTCGAAGGCCTTCGGATCCGAGATGGCGAGATCGGACAGGATCTTGCGATCCAGCTTCACGTTCGCCTTGTCCAGGCCCGCGATCAGCTTCGAGTACGACAGGCCCAGCGCCCGCGCCGCCGCGTTGATGCGGATGATCCACAGGCCACGGAAGTCGGATTTCTTCTTCCGCCGGTGGAACAGGGCAAAGCGCCACTTGCGATGAACGGCCTCGATTACGGCCTTCCACAGCTTCGAGCGCCCGCCCCGGAAGCCCTTGGCGGCCTTCCGGATGCGATTGCGGCGATGACGAGACTTGAATCCACCTTTTGCGCGAGGCATGTCCGACTGTCCTTGTTACCTGTGGGTCTTGCCGGTGATTCTTGGCGTTGCTGGCTGGGTGACGCTGCGGAACGCTAGGTCCCGTACGGCAGCATGGCCTTGATCTGATGCTCTTGCGTCTCGCTGATGTAAGCACCGCGACGCAGGTTCCGCTTCGCGCTGGTGCTCTTCGAGCTGAGGTTGTGGCGCAAGTACGCCTTCTTCCTCTTCACGCGTCCATTGGCGGTCAGCTTGAAGCGCTTCTTCGCGCTGCTGTTGGACTTCATCTTAATCTTGGCCATGTGAGCGGCGCAGTATAGCGATCCGTGTCCCGTAGGCAAACAAAAAACGGGCGGAAGCGAGAGTAAGACGACAGGGGTACCCGGCGACCCTTATCTGGACCGTCGCATATGATGATACGGCCATACCGGTCCGCCGCTGGCGGGCGCGTTCCGCCGTCGTCACCCGGCCGTCTCCAGCTCGCGCTCCAGCGCCTCCCACTCGGCCATCAGCGTGTCGATGCGGGGCGCCAGCGTCGCCTCTTCCTTGACCAGCGCGTCGACCTCGCCAGGTGTCGCGGCCTGGTAGAACGCGGGGTCGGCGTACTTCGCCTGGATCTCTGCCTTGCGCGCCTCGGCCGCCGTCAGCTCGGCCAGCACCTTGTCCCGCAGCTTGGGAAGCTGGGCAAGCCGGTTACGGCGTCGCTTCTGGTCTTCCCAGTTCTCGCCGGTCGGCGCGACCGCGGGGGCGGCCGCCCTCTTCTCGGCGCGCGCGCGCGCCGCCACCGCGTCGCCGTCCAGGTGGTCATCGCCCAGCCGCTCCAGGTACTCGGCGTACGTCCCCGGGAAGTCGCGCGGCCCGGCCGGCGTCAGCTCGATGACGCGCGTCGCCAGCGCGCTGACGAACCAGCGATCGTGCGACACGAACAGCACCGTCCCCGTGAACGCCTTCACCGCGTCGACCAGCGCGTGGATCGACTCGAGGTCCAGGTGGTTGGTCGGCTCGTCCAGCACCAGCACGTTCGGGTGCTCCACCGCCAGCAGGGCGAAGATCAGCCGCGCCGCTTCGCCGCCGGACAGCAACGCCACCCGCTTCTGGACGTCGTCGCCCGAGAACAGCACGCGCCCCAGCTGACCGCGGACGAAGGTGGGACTTTCGCCCGGGCAGGCCGCCTCCACCACGCCAAGCGGGGTCGCCTCGGGATCGCGCAGCACCTCGCGATGGTCCTGCGGGAAATATCCGATGCGCGTCTCGTGCCCCCACTTCACCTCGCCCGTGTCCGGCGGCAGGCGTTCGACGGCCACGCGCAGCAGCGTCGACTTCCCCAGCCCGTTCGCGCCGATGACGGCGACGCGTTCGCCCCGGCGCACCGTCAGGGAGACGTCGGTCAGCACGCGCTTCTCGCCGTAGGACTTGGTGACGCCCTTCAGCTCCAGGACCTCTCGCCCGCTGGGGCGCGCCGGCGTGACCTGGAACTCGGGGGCGCGCCGCGACGTCGTGGCCAGCTCCGCCACCTCGATCTTCTCGATCTGCTTCAGCCGGCTCTGGGCCTGGGTGGCCTTGGTGTTCTTGGCGCCGAAGCGCTCGACCCAGGCCCGCTTGCGCGCGATCTCGGCCTCGGCGCGCGCCACCGACGTCTCGGCGCGCTCGCGCAGCGCCGTCTTCTCCAGCATCGCCTGCGAGTAGCCGCCCGTGTAGGCGGTCACCGTGCCGTAGTCCAGATCCAGCGTGTGCGTGGTGACGTTGTCCAGGAAGCGCTGGTCGTGCGAGATGATGACCGCGCACCCCGCATAGCCGCCCAGGAACTTCTCCAGCCAGCGGATGGTCAGGATGTCCAGGTGGTTCGTCGGCTCGTCCAGCAGCAGCACGTCGACGCCCCCCACCAGCACCTGGGCCAGCAACACCCGAAGCTGGAACCCGCCGGACAGCGTGGACAGCGGCGAGCGATGCAACCGCGTGGGAATGCCCAGCCCGTCCAGCACCTCGCTGGCGCGCGCCTCCAGCGTGTAGCCGTCGTGCGCCGCGATGACGTCCTCCAGGTCCGCCAGCCGCCCGGCGTCGACGTGGCCCCCGGCGGTGGTCAACCGGTGCTGCTCTTCCAGCGCCGGCCACACGATGGCGTCCCCACGCATGGCCAGATCCAGGATGATCGCCCCACCGTCGAGGAATCGGTCCTGCCGCAGCACCCCCACCCGCGCGCGCCGGGGGATGGCGAACGTCCCGTCGGAGGCCTCCTCGTCGCCGCCCAGGATCTTCATCAGCGTCGTCTTGCCCGAGCCGTTCGCCCCCACCAGCCCGTAGCGCGCGCCCGCGTTCAGCTGCAGGGACACCTCCGCGAACAGCACGCGTGCGCCGTACTCCTTGGCCAGGTTCGTGATTGCGATCATCGGTTGCGTGCCGCCGTCCCGGGCGGGCGCGGTACCTTACCAGCCGGCGAGTTTGTTAGAGTGTCTTCCAAAAGTGAGCGCTGCCCTGGACCTGGAGCTGACGAGCGACGACGCGACCCTGGTGCGCGCCTTGCGCGACGGCCGGCCGGGCGCCGCCGCGGCGTTCTACGATCAGTATGCCGGTGGCGTGCTTCGCACGCTGCGCGCCGTGCTGGGCGCTGACGCCGACGTCCCCGATCTGGCGCAAGAGGTCTTCATCCGGGCGATCGACCGCATCGGGGATCTCGACGACTGCAGGCGGGTGCGTGGCTGGCTGACCACCATCGCCGTCTGCACGGCGCGCGATCACATCCGCCGCCGGCAGCGCCGCAACTGGCTGGGGCTGTTCTCGCCCGAGCACGGCCGGGCGCTGCAGCACGAGCCGCCGCCCGCCGAGGCCCGCTTCGCCCTGCGCGAGATCTGCGACATCCTGGAGACGCTGCCCATCGCCGAGCGCATGGCCTTCCTGGTCCGCGTCGTGGAAGGGGCCAGCCTGCCGGACGGCGCGGCCGCCTGCACGACGTCGCTGGCCACGTTCAAGCGGCGGCTGGCCCGGGCCGAGCGCCAGTTCGTGGACGCCGCGCGCGGGCGCCCCGCCCTGGCCGGCTGGCTGGAAGAGGGAACGCGCTGGGGCGCCACGCCGGTCCAGGTGGAGGACTAGACGCGCGGTCCGTCCGCGGACGGTCGGCTCTGGCAGTGGCGGTCGACGGTCTCCAGCAGGCGTTCGATGTCGACCGGCTTCTCCAGCGCGTCGCTGGCCCCGATGGCGCCGGCGATGCGGCGGATGTTGGGATCGCCGCTGACGACCACCACCGGCATGTCACGCAGCGACGGCGTGGAGACCAGCAGGGCCCGAAAGCGCTGGGCGCTCATCCCCGGCGTGCGCAGATCCAGCAACACCAGCGCCGCCTGCCGCCCCGACAGCAGCCATTCGATGGCGTCCTCGGGCATGGTGAACACCGTGACCCGATATCCCTCGTCGCGCAGCACCTCGGCGAGAGATTCGGCAAATTCCTTGTCGTCCTCGACGACCAAGATGTCGCAAGCCACCAGACCGATCTGTATCGACCGACGGCGAACTGCAAGATCCGATTGCGGTAATCGGCAACTGGGCGTCAGGGTCCGCCGTCGGTGCGCTGGCCACCGTACGTCGCGGGGTCGGTCGCCAGCTGCCAGAACAGCCGCGTCGCATCGCCGCTGGCCACCTTGGTCACCAGCCAGTCCGGTCCCTCCTGGCGCGCGACCAGGCCGGGCCCATCCGCCGCCCCGCCGTCCGCCACCGGACCGACGGCCACGCGCTCGACCTCGGCGGCGAACGTGGGCACCCCCACGGCCAGCACCCCGACCTGATCCGCCGCCTGGGGCAGGTTCCAGACCTGCGGCTGCTTCGCCGCCAGCCAGGCGCCGAACGCGTTCGTGGGCAGCGCCCCCAGCTGCGAAGCGGGCAGATCGGTCAGCTGATCGTAGAAGGCGCTCACCTGCACGAAACGATAGGACGAGGCGACGATGACGTCCGCCCACGGATCCATCTCACCGTTGGGCGCGCCCATGGCAGCGCCCCCGCTGGTCAGCGAACCGAGCGACGCCACCACGACCACCCGCTCCACGATGGTTTGATCGAGCAGGTACGCGTCGGCCAGATCGGTCAAGCGGCCGCCGCTGACCACCACCAGAGGCCGGTACGGCAGGCTGAGCCGATCGGCGGTCTTCCGGATCAGCTGCGCCCCCTCGGAGCGGTTCGGCGTGGTGGAGGCAAACTGACCGTCGGCGGGCCGGGTCAGCGGGGGACCGATGCTGGTGATCGGATCCGGCACGGCACGCATGCCGCTGTCGCGGGCGGCGTCGGCCAGCGCGCGCCAGCCCATGATGTTCGCGTTGATGTCGGGCACGTTGCCGCCGGTGTTGACGATCATGCCGGCCAGGGTCATGCCGCCGCCGTTGGCCAGCAACAGCGCGTACTCCCCCTGCCAGTTGTCATACACACCGTCGTTCATCAACAGGATCGGGTTTCGCCCGTCCACCGGCAGCTTGCCCCTCGGCACCGTCGTGCCGAGATCGCGCGTCTCGGCGCACGCCCCCGCACACAGAGCGCCCAGCCCCACCAGCAGCCGCGCCGCCCGGCGCGACCACGTGGAGCGAGACGGCAGGCCGCTCATGGAATCCACACCCCTGCCTCGACCCCCAGGGAGGCGACGAAGCGAGGCGCCGTCCAGACCGCGACCTGGTCCAGCGTGGCGGTCCACCGGTTCAGGTTGGCGAGCCCGTCCAGGTGCGCTTGCCAGAAGGCATGCCGCCCGACCCGCTGCCGCGCGCCCGCGCGCAGCCCCAGCTGGACCAGGGGGACGGTGGCCGACGTGGGCCGATCGATGTCTTCGCCGTGCATGCGCACCTCCCCCACGTTGGACAGCAGGCAAGCAGACCACAGCGCGACCCCGCCGCAACCCGCCGCGCCGAGAAACAGGAACCGCTGCGAGTACCCCGCGCCGTCAGGCCGCCGGGTGGTATCGGGAACGCTGAGCGCGGCCGCGAGCTCCACCGAGAAATGAGGCCAGGCCACCGCGCCAAGAACCCGCCCGGACCAGGTGGGAACGGAGGACATCCCCACCGCGGCAGCGGCGCCCACCCCAATGGCGAACGCCGGCCCCGTCGCTGGTGGTACCGGCGCAGCGACCGTCGCAACCTGGACGATCACCGGGAGCGTGGCTGGCGGGCTGTCCGGGCTCGGCGCTGGCGCCGCGATGGGCGCTGGCTCGCGCGCGGGCGGGACGGGCACCGGCAAGGCGCCCTCGTCCAGCTCGAGGCGCGTCGTGGCCAGGATCTGGATCTGCACCGCCAGCGCGAAGCCCATGGCGTGCGCCAGGCGCCGGCAGTCCGTGCCCGAGCCCGGGAATCCCTGCTCGCCGGCCCACTCGCCGTGGCGATCGCGCCACTCCACGCGACCGTTCAAGGCGTCGCCGCGGGAGGTGATCAACACCAGCACCTTCTCGGCAGCGGACTCGGAGAACGGGTCGTAACCGAGCCGCGCCCGCACCGTCTCGGCGAACTCGGAGGCCTCCGGACAGTCGGCACCGGCCTTGTACTCGAGGTTGACCGCGTAGGGCGCGGCTTCCGCCCGCCCCGCCCCCACCGCCAGCGCGAACCAACCCACCAGCGCGAACCACAGCATCGGGGCGCGAGGCCGGGGCGCCGGTCGCCCCGCCCCGACGGCGAGTGGCGCCTCGACCGTCGGGTGGACCGGACACGCCCGGGGGCACCAGGCCGTCGGGCGCTCCCGCCCGCGCTTCACGGACGTGCGCTCTCCTCGCTCTCCAGGCGTTGCAGGAGCGCGCTGCGAGGGAACTGCGTCGCGAACGCGGCGGCGACCCGGTGGGCCTCGGCGTTCCGTCCGGCGGCCAGCAGCGAGCGCACCCGCAACGCCTCCCGCTCTTCGGCCAGGCGGCCGTTCGGAAACCGGCGCGCGTGCTCGGCCAGCAGCGCCAGCGCGCCCGTCAGATCGCGGTGCGTGTAGGCGGTGTGCGCGTGCTGCAGCAGGGCCAGCTCGACGGCAAACAGATCTCGCGACACCGGTGGGTGGGACCGGTGCGGCACCGCCGCCGCGGCGGCAACCTCTGCGACCGCCGGCGGCGGGGGTACGGGCGCGGCCAGCGGCGCCGGGACCACTGCTGGCGCCTGGAGAGGGCTGGTTCCCCCCACGGCCGGACGCACCTCTCCGGTCGAGCGGCCGGGCAGCGTGACGATCCCCCACACCGTGCCGGCGGCCAGCGCCACCGATGCCGCCACCGCGATGCGCGCGAACGGGCGGGCGCGCCGCGGAACCGGTGAATCGCCGTGGTGGCGCAGGTACGCCGGCGCGACCTCGGCACCGGGCGCCCTTGCCGCCCGCGCCAGGACCCGCGCGCGGGTCTCGGCAGACAGCTGCCGCGTCACGCGCCGCGGTTCGATGAACGCCTCCAGCTCGGGAGGCAACGACGTCCGCCGCCGGGTCACGGGCTGATCCTCCCCATGCGACGCAAGGCCGTGGCCAGCTCTTTTCGTCCCTTGTACAGCCGCGTGTAGACGCCGATCCTGGACATGTCCAGCCGGCGGGCGATCTCGGCGACCTCGATGCCGTCGATCTCATGCATGATGATCACCGAGCGGCGCGCCGGCGGCACCTGCTCCAGTGCATCGCGCAGCAGGGCCACCGACTCCTGCTCCTCGAACCCCACCTCGGGGCTGGACGCCGTCTCTTGCGTCTCGACGGTGTCGCGCAGGACCTCGCGCGCCGCGCGCCGGCGATGGGCGCGCACCACCCGCATGGCCACGCCGAACAGCCACGGGCGCAGGGGACGGGTCGTGTCCAGCCGGGGCCAGTGGCGCTGCAGGATGACGAAGATGTCCTGCAACAGGTCCTCGATCTCGGCGGGGCGGGCGCCGAATCGCTGCAGCAGCACGAACAGATAGTCGAGCTCCTGGTCGAAGGCGTCGAGGCAAGCGCCGTCCTGCGAGGGGGCCGGAACGCCGGACCGGACCAAGCGCAGATAGCCCACCCCCGCTATTGTCTCAGAAGCCGGGAAATTGTCCCCTGGGCCAGAGCATTTCTGAGCGGGGCCCGTCACGACGCCCAGGACGCGCGACCTCCGGCGGCCTGCGGCGGTTCGCCATCCGGTCCCTGCGTTGGGCGCGATCTCGGACACCCCTTCACTTGGCGCTGACGACCATCGCCGAGCCGTCATACTTCACCATCTGGTCTGCCGGCGACGTGACCGCGCCGCCCGCCCCGTGGGAGGCCCCGACCCACACGATGTTGAACGTGCGGCTGGCCAGCATGCCCGTGAACGAGCCGGTGCGCGCCCCGATCGTCAGTTGCTGGGCGGCGTCATCCCACGAGAAGGGAATCTGCGCATATTGACCCTTCTCGTAGTTGTAGGTGTCGTTCTCGTCCTCGTAGAGCGTGAACGAACCGTTGGCGCCCTTGTAGACGCGGATCTCCATCGGGTCGGCGCTCTGGGTCGCGTACTGGATCATCGGCCCCAGGGGCAGGATCGAGCCGGCCCGCACGTAGAGCGGGATCTGGCTGAGCGGCGCGGCGGCGGTCGCCGTGGCCCCGCCCATGGCGGTCGCGCCGGTCCAGAAGTCGTACCAGGTGCCCGCGGGCAGGTAGACCGAGCGGCTGGTGGCGCCCATCGCCGTGACCGGATTGACCAGCAGCGCCGGACCGAACATGAACTGGTCCTTGATGCCGTAGCCCTTCGTGTCGTCCTGGAAGTCGAACACCAGCGGGCGCATCATCGTGTACCCCTGGTTGGTGACCATCCAGGCCAGCGAGTAGATGTACGGCATCAGCCGGTAGCGCAGGTTGTCCACCGCCAGCATGTTGGCCTTGCCGGTCGCGCTCCACTGCGAGCCGTACAGCTCCTTCGGCGCCTGGCCGTGGATGCGGAAGGTGGGACAGAAGGCGCCGAACTGGAACCAGCGCGTGAACAGCTCCTCGGTGGGCGTGCCGAAGTATCCGCCGATGTCCGTGGTCCAGTACGGCAGGCCCGAGATGGCCAGGCCCAGCCCGCCCGGGATCTGCGCCGTGTACACGTCGGCGGTGGCGTTGATGTCCCCCGACCAGACGCCCGCGGCGTAGCGTTGCTGGCCCGCGAACGCGCTGCGGGTCAACACGTAGACGCGCTTGTCGTCGGGGCCCATGCTGCGCCAGCCCTCGTAGATGCCGCGGTTGTGCTCGAGGGGATAGGCGTTGATGTACAGGGCGCCCTTGCCCAGCGCCGTCGTGGCGGCGTGGACGTTGACGCCCTCGGGGTAGCTCTGCGGCTCGGTGTTGTCCGCCCAGATGGCGTCCCAGCCGTACTTGCCGATCAGGCGGTCGTGGTCGTACTGGTAGCTCAGCGTGCGCGCCATCGCGTTGAACGTGTCGTAGAAGTGGTAATAGCCGCCGCTGGTCGTGTCCGGGTAAAGGGCGTTGATGGCGTTCAGCGCGTTGTACGGATCCAGCTCGCCCGTCACCATGGCCGTGTTGCCCGCCCGCGTCTGGTACAGCGGCCAGATCGAGATCATCGTGTGCACGTTCGCGGCGTGTAGCTGCTGAACCAGGCTGGCGGGATCGGGGTAGCGGCTGGGATCCATCAGCTGCGAGCCCCAGACGTAGGGGCTCCAGTACTGCCAGTCCTGCACGATGACGTCGACGGGGATGTTGGCGTTGCGGTAGCCCTTCTCGACGGTCAGCAGCTCGTTCGCGCTCTGGTAGTGGTCCTTGGACTGGAACAGGCCGTAGGCCCACTTCGGGAACAGCGGCGCCGCGCCGGTGGCGATGCGGTAGTTAGCGATCACGCCGTCGATGGTGGGCCCGTAGAAGAAGTAGTAGTCGACCAGATCGCCCGCCTCGGAGCTGAAGCTGTATTGCGAGTTGCTGGCCACGTTGCCGGCGAAGTCCGAGCTGGAGTAGTTGTCCCAGAACACCCCGTAGCCCTTGTTCGAGACCACGACCGGGATCTGGATCTGCGTGTTCGCGTTCAGCATGTGCAGCGTCGAGCCCTTGCGGTTGATCACGCCGTCCTGGTGCTGCCCCAGGCCGAACAGCGCCTCGTTCGTGGGCGAGAGGAAGGCGGTCTTGACCGTATGGGTGCTGACGCCCTCGACGGTGGTCGCCGTCATGGTCTTGCTCGACTCGGCGAGCACGGTGGTGCCGGCGAGATCGAGGTACGTCACGACGCCGGTCATCTCGTTCACCGTCACCTTCAGGCGGCTGGTGGTGATGGTGACCGCGCCGGCGGCCTCGGTCACGCAGAACGGGACGGGCGTGCTCCAGCTGTTGCTGACCGACAGCTCGGTCTTCATCGGTATCGCCGTGGCCGTCGTGTACTGCACGTGGATGATGTCCGGCGCGCAGACCTGAACCTTCTGCTTGCCGGCGGTCAGCGTGAACGTGACGCCCGTGGCGTCGACGGTGAACGACGAGCCGGAGGCGTTCGGTCCCGAACAGGCCAGCGCGCCCCCTGCCCCGCCCCCGGTACCCGGCGCACCGCCCTTGCCGCCGGCGCCATTGCCGCCGGTGCCGATCGCGCCGCCGGCGGCGCCGCCCGTGCCCACCATCGAACCGCCGTTGCCAGGCAGCCCGCCGCTGCCTGGGGGCGCGCCGCCGGTGCCCTTCACCCCGCCCGAAGCGGTCGTACCGCCGCTGCCCACGGCACCGCCCGTGCCCGCCGACGTTCCCGCCCCGCCCGAACCCGTCTTCGCGCCACCGCTGCCCGTCGAGCCGCCGCTGCCTCGGTTACCGCCGCTGCCCGGCGCGGTCATCCCACCCGTTCCACCTTCGCCCGAGCCGCTCGACTGACAAGCAGCCAGCGCCGAGACGGCGGCGGTCACGATGAGACATCGGACGCATCGCTGGATTCGCATACCAGCTACTGCGGGCGCGACCAGCGTTGTATGTCGAAAAGTTCCCGCCGTCCTGGCGCTGGAAGCGTACCGGACGCTGCTTCCTG
>Ga0207652_10004211_pt1 | contig 11745 bp, 13 predicted proteins | sample KBSC63BmetaG_FD_184334 | JGI IMG/M metagenome (GOLD analysis project Ga0207652, IMG submission 184334) | Corn rhizosphere microbial communities from Kellogg Biological Station, Michigan, USA - KBS C6-3B metaG (SPAdes) (version 2) | ecosystem: Host-associated > Plants > Roots > Rhizosphere ... | reverse complement strand
CTCACCAACCACTCCAACCTCCTCCACATCCGCCGCACCCACGACCACCTCGGCCAATTGCTTGAAGAGCAAAAAACCGCCCCCTCCGGCGAAATCCTGTGGCAACAAACCTACGCGTACGACCCCGACGGCAACCAAACAGAAATCACCACTTATCCCCACAACCTCCCCGCCACCACCCGCAAAGAGTTCGACCCCTTCGGCCGCCTCATTCGCACCGTAGATCCCCTCGGAAATACCACCACAACGTCCTACGACGACACCCACCACACCCAACAAATCGTCGACCCCAATCACATCACCACCCTCATCACCTACGACCCGTACGATCGAGAAACCTCCCGCAAAATTGGAGACCAGTTCCTCACCACCAAAACCTACGACCCCGCCGGAAACCTCCTATCTCTCATTGAGGGAAACTCTCTAACCAATTACACCTACGATTCCCGCAACCGACTCAAAACCCTCACCCGAGCCAATGAGCGAACCACCACCCACACCTACACCCCCTCCGGCCTCCTCTCCACCAAAACCTCAGCCGACGGAACATCCCTCCACTACACCTACTCCCCCTTCGGTTACCTCCAAAACCTCACCTCCTCCGACAACTCCATCCACCAAACATTCACCCACACTTTGAACGGCCATCTTTCTTCTGCCACCAACCAACACCACACCCTTACCCGAACCATCGACCCCTTCGGCAACATCCTCAACGAAGCCATCGACGGGAAAACCGTGTTCACCAAAACCTACGACTCCCTCGACCGAGTGCTCACCATCACTCTCCCCGACCAAAGCTCCATTCAGTACGACTACCAATCTTTGCTGCTCAGAGCTGTCACCCGAATGTCTGCTGACGGAACCCCCCAATACACCCATGCATACAACTCCTATGACCTCGCCGCCCGTCCCCTCTCGGAAATTCTCCCCCACAACCTCGGTAAGTTGGAACGAACTTACGACAATGTGGGCCGAGTGATCTCAATCAAAAGCCCCCACTTTGCTCAAAGCATCACCTACGAACCCAATGGCCGTGTGGCAGCAGTGTCCAGCGACGGAGTGTTTGCGTATGATGACCTCTCTCAAATCACCAGCGAAAATTCGTTCATTTACAACTACGACCTCCACCGAAACCGTGTGCAGAAAAATGATGAAACAGTGCATGTCAATGCACTCGACGAGATCGAAGACGGAAAAACCGAATACGACCTACGAGGAAACCTCATTCATCACAGCACTGCAATGTACCAATACGATGCTCTCAACCAATTGGTCAGTGCGAAAACAGACGAGAGCGTTGTTGAGATGACCTACGATGCCCTCGGACGTAGACGCACTAAAACTGTGGATGGCGTGCGAGAATTGTATGTTCATGACGGAACCGACGAACTCTTCTCCTCCGACGAAAACGGTGTACTGAAAGAGCTCAAAGTTTGCGGCATGGGTGGGCACCCCGTTGCTCTCGAAGTGGGCTGGTTCACGTATGTGCCGTCGGTAGATTTCCGAGGCAACATGCGCAAGCTCGTGAACAAATGGGGCTGGGAGCGGGAAACTTGCAACTACAGCGCGTTTGGGGAGAGACTGAAGTCTTCGAGTGCAGTGTTAAGCCCGTGGGGCTACTCCGGGAAGAGGTTTGATTCGGAATTGGGACTGTACTATTTCGGGAAGAGATACTACAGTCCGGCATTGGGACGATGGCTGACGACCGACCCGCTGGGAGACATCGACAGCACGAATCTGTATCAGTATGCGCTGAACAATCCGCTGCTGTACTCAGATTTGACTGGACAAAGCATTGGTGGGTATCTTCTCGGCTTAGGGGAAATCGTATTGGGTGGAGCAATAATGCTAGGAGGAGTAGCTCTTGAAATTTGCACTGTTGGTGGATTTACAATCGGTTTTATGGCCGTCGAGGGTGCTGGTGCTACACTGATCGGACATGGACTGCACCTCACCACACAGCATGCTCAAGATATGTCGTGGGGGAAGGGGTATTCTTCTACTCGTAGCCCAAATTACACACCTAGCTATCAACATGCCCCAACAACATTGAGCAGAAAAAAGAAAGGCGAGGTAGATGAAAGGCTTCCCGAAGATCCTTTTAATGACCCAAATCTCGAAGATGTAAGCCACCCAGAAGCAAAAGAAAAAGGGCACTACCAGTTCAAAGATAAAAAAACCGGCGAAATTGTTAATTATGACAAAGGAAAACCTGGAGCACCTGGACACGAAGCTCATGATCATTATCATCGACTCAACCCAAATACAACAGGAAAATTCGATCAATATTTAGATGCGCAAGGAAACCCTGTACCTAAAGGTAGTGAAGCTTCTCACCTCTACCCTCCTACACGGGTTGGGTGGAATTTGCATTGAGTGAAACTATGAACATTGAAAAATTCTCCGCTTTCTTTCACGACGGATCTATCACTGCGATCAATCATCTGAAAAAGTCGATAGTTATTTTCATGGAAAGTGCAGAAATAGACGAGGACGACCTTCCCGATAAAATCGCTCTTTCATCAAACGACAGAATCTGCGGAAAGCTGCACTTAGAAGGAATAAAAGGGATTTACGAAAACGGAACCCCCCTTTCTGAACCACTAAAAATGAAATACGAAGACGCAGAAATAGCCCACATGGAGTTTGCAAATAATAAGGTGGAAATTCAAATTAAATGGAATTTCAATCCACCGAAGCCATTGATCGCAGACTTTTCCACAATCGATATCGAGGCAACAAAAATCTGGTGGGAAAATATTCCGGATGGAAAATTCGACTAGATACACAAAAAACTTGTTCAAAATAATCACTTCTTTTGCTAAAATTTCCCCCCAGCAACACGAGGTAGGTCATGTCTTGTAATTGTGCCTGTAACAGAGTAACTTTAACCACTGTCATCGTTGGCTCGTTCAGGAAACACCTATCCCACATCTTAGATCTTAAAAAACAGCTCGAAAGACATCAAGTTACTGTTCTTTCTCCGATCGAGGACAATGTGATTAACCCAAACGCTGATTTTGTCATCTTTCAATCGGATCCAACAAACAATTTAAAATTTTTACAAGACGCCGTGTTTCATAAAATAAAAAATTCAACGTTTGTAGTAATTGCTAATATTAATGGGTACATAGGCAGAGCAGCTTTACTAGAAATGGGGTACGCGTTGGCTGTTGGGGTGAGTATCTATACTGTTGAACCAATAAATGACCCTCATTTTTCACCTTATTGCAAAGAATTAAAGGAAATATTTCCGAACATCTCTATTCCAGTTGAAAATATTGGCAAAAAGAGCTTACAATTTATGGCAAATAAAATTGAGAGGCAGCCATGACAACTAAAACGTCTAAAACTCAATACAATTCCGTTGCTGAAAAGTATTCAGACAGCTTTTTGTTGTACAACCAAGAAAGCATTGAGTCCTATTTTCGATGTTTTGAGGGAATTAATCTCAAAGAGAAGAAGGTGTTAGATCTTGGGTGTGGCACGGGATATGATCTTTCTCGAATCAAAGAACTGGGTGCTGACATTTATGGAATTGACGGATCAAAAGAAATGGTAAAGCTGGCTCGGCAAAAAAATCCAACAAGCATCGTTGAAATCGGTCACTTCGATGAAATTCCTTTCCCAGATCAAACATTCGACTTTGTGATTAGCAAATGGGCTTTACAAACTTCTTCGACGATTGATCCTATTTATGAAGAAATAGTCCGAATATTGAAACCTCACGGAAAATTGATTTATCTCGCCTGTCATCCAATTCGTCAATTTTTAGAAAAGAAAAAGAGAGAGAAAAACTACTTCACCAAAGAAATCGTGAGATCAACATTTTTCGATGGTCAAATCACAGCTCTGGAACCTTCCCATACGTTTAATGAATATCTGAGTCCTTATTTTTTCCATCACTTTACACTTGAACATTACGAAGAGGGGTTTGATTCAGCTGCAGAAATGATTCATGGGGACATTTATCCCAGTTTTTTTATCATAAAAGCCTCGCTTAAGAAGACAACTCATATACGATGAAGGCTTCGTTCTTTGATGAAAAAAAAGGCTGTCAAGGAAACTACAGCTCCAAAGGAAATAAGCGTCACAAAAGCACCTACGTCTCCGATATAATGTGTAAGCAAAAGAGCTAATAGCGGTGTAACTCCACCAACAATGCTGTCGCACAAATTAAAGCTCATCCCTATGCCCGTGTATCGTGTTGAAGTAGGAAAAAGCTCTGCAATAAAACACGGCAAAATAGCATACTGAACATTCAACAGAAGCATTAACACCAACTGAAAAACTGTTGTGAAAAAGAAGGATGAATAACCAGCAGAAGCTAGATAAAATGGATACAGAAATACCAGCATCCCGATCGCGCTCATCGCGAGCAAACGCTTAATCTTGTACCTATCGCCAAGCATCCCTAGAAAAGGGAGCGTTAGTGTTGATATACTCATCGAAAAAGCAGTTATTAACAAGTTTTCAGATTCACTGATGTTTATCACCCTGTGAAAATAGATCCCTAAGAAAATTGAAAACAAATAGAAACCAATAACATCTAAAAAGGAAGAGAAAAAGCCAGCAGCGATTTCCTTTTTGTGGCGAAGAATCGATTCAACTATCGGCTTGTGGAAAACTTTTCGCTCTTTTTCCAATTTTTCAAAAGCCGGACTTTCCTTTAGTTTGTGACGAATGTAGTAACCCGCAAATCCTAATAATCCTCCTATAACGAACGAAAGTCGCCATCCCCAATTCACTAAGTTTTCATGGGACATGTATTTTTCTAGAAAATAACACTCGAGCATACTTACGATTACCCCAATCTGAGGACCGAAAAAAGAAAAACTACAAGCCCATGCTCTTTTGTTTTCAGGAGCACACTCCGATAAATAACACATCGCCCCAGGAAGTTCTCCTCCAGCGGGCAATGCTTGAAAAAAGCGTAAAATACAAAGGAGAACCGGTGCAAAAGCTCCAAGTGTTAAAGACGGAAGAATCCCCATCGCTATACTCGGAAGAATCATTAGCGTAATCGATCTAACGAACGAAACTTTTCTCCCATATTTATCTCCTATGTGACCGAAGAAAAGTCCGCCGATTGGACGAGCGATAAATCCTATGGCGAAAACAAACAACGTTTTGAGTGAAGCCACATATGCTGAATCTGAACTAAAAAAGAGCTTCGAAATTAGCGGAGTCCAATAAACGTACAAGAAAAGCTCATACCATTCCACTGCTCCTCCGGCAGCAGTAGAAAGAAGAACAATAAACCGATCTTTCTTCGATAAAGTCAACTTTCGCCTCTTTATCTGAACTATGGCTTGTTTTTTCTTGAAAAGTCAACTTCGAAACTTCAACTTTTCGATCATTTTAGACAAATATTCGTCGGCATCCCTCTGGCTTTTGAAAATCAGAAACTCAAGCTGCGGATACTTTTTTCTGAGCTCTTCAATTCTTTCTCGTTTTTCCCGATCGAAATTCCAGACGTATTTCAAAATCCCCCACGTGACAACCCTCAAGCCGCTTAATTCTTTGTCGTGGTTGAACAGCCGCTTGAAAAGCCTCCAGATGCACACAGATCTCGGGAGCAGAAAGTAGATTATGACATCTACTCGTGCAAAGCGCATTTCGAAGGTGGAAAAAGAACATCCCTCGATGATCCATGCATCTTCGTCAACCATGGCTTTCTGAACGGCAATGAATTCTTGCTTATCTCGCTTTTTCCCGTCTGGCTCGAACATGTGCTTGTCCAGGTGATGGACGGGGATGTGTAGGAGTTTGCCGAGCTTAGCAGCGAACGTTGATTTTCCACTTCCTGGAAGTCCGATGAGGGCAAACCGTTTGGGCATTGATTGTTTCATGATGGCCTTTTTTCGCAAGGAGTGCAGTATTTCACGAAGAGGCATTTTGAGGCGAGAATTCTCTCATCACTCTTGCCCCAAACCCCTCACCCATGGCATCATCCATCCACATACCACAACCCAAAGGACTTCCATATGGCCGCCACCACTCCCCTCTCTTCCCCTCCCAAATCTGCATTCTCCATCGTCTCCGCCCTCCTCTCTCTCTACCCCAAAACTCCCGAGCCTCGCCCCGCCACCGCAATCTCCCCTTCCACAACCATTTCCTCCTCTCCCACCACCGGCCAAATCACCTTCCAGCGTCTCACCAACGGCTCCTATTCCCTCGCCTATTCCGATCTCGCCCTTCCCCCAACCTCCGCTGATCAGTGGACCGCATTCTGCCGACTCAAGAACGTCCAGGTTTATTCGAGCCGCAACGTCCTCACCGATCTATTTCCCGAAGCATTTCTCCAAACCCTCGACCACATCGAGAACGCACCCCTCAAAATCCCTGCTCTGCAAAAGCACTTGGACGGGCCGGTGCTCGGCTGGATGCCTGGTTACCCGAAGAAGAACATCATCACGAGCTTGGCGCAGGATGTGATTCATGGGCAGACGAAGCTGGAGGTGTTGGAGAATGCGTTGCAACTGGGGGCCAATCCGAGCAATGCGAAGGGCAACGAGTTTTTCCCGGGGGCGGATGAGCCGCTGAAGGTGATTTTGCTGCAATATGCGAGCGGGTTCACTAATCCCCAGGGGGATGAGGGGATCAAGCTTCGGTACCGGAAGGTGATCGCTCTATTCTTGCGCCACAATGCGGCTTGCTGCGTTTCCGAAGGACAAAAAGACGTGCTTTTAACTAAGGCTTTTCCGACTTGACAGTCGCCCCGCTCCTCGCTATGTTGCGCTTTGATGGCCCGCAAGTGCTCGACGAGCTCCCGCATTCTCACGCAGCTGTACCGCAAGTTTCAGCGGGCGGCGAAGGAGATGGCGGGATATCCGCTGTCGCAGTGCTTTGACTATTCGCAGCTGTTCCGGTTTCTGAAGTTTCACATCAATAATCTGGGCGATCCGTTTGCAAAGCATTGGTATTACCGGATCAATACGCTGAAAATTGAGCGGAAGGTGATCGACCGGTTTGCAAAGCTGTTCCATGCGCCGAAGGGCGGATATTGGGGATATGTGACCAACGGCGGAACGGAGGGGAATTTGTATGGGCTGTATGCGGCGCGGGAGCTGCATCCGGAGGGGGTGGTTTTCTATTCAGATCAGACGCACTACAGCGTGCCAAAATGCTTGCGGCTGCTGCGGATGGAAGGGGTGAAGGTGAAGTCGCTTCCGAATGGAGAGGTGGATTGCAAGGCATTGCAAGATGCGATTGTGGCAGATGGAAGAACGCCCATCATTTTTGCGAACATTGGGACGACGATGAAGGGGGCGGTGGACAATGTGGTGCGAATTCGGGAAATCCTCACGGATCTCAAAGTGAAGAAGTTTTACATCCACTGCGATGCGGCGTTTTTTGGGATGATTTTGCCGTTTTTGCCGCAGCTGGAGGCGGAGCCATTTGATTTTCGGATGGGGATTGATAGCATTGCGATCAGCGGGCACAAGATGATCGGGACGCCGTTTCCGTGCGGGGTGGTGCTCGCTCGGAAAAGCAATGTGCAGGAGCTCGGAGCGCATGTGAAGTACGTGGATGTGCGGGACAACACGATCACGGGGTCGAGAAACGGTCTGACGCCCTTGTTTTTGTGGCAAGAGTTGATCTGCGCCGGTCATGGGAAAATGAAAAAACTCGTCGAAGACTGCATGGAGCTTGCTGGCTATGCGGTGAAGAAGTTCAGCGAAGCGGGCATCGGGGCGTGGCGGAATAAGAATTCGATGATCGTGGTGTTTCCGAGACCGTCTGAAAAAACGGTTCTGAAGTGGCAGCTTGCGGTGGAAGACGGCATTGCTCATCTGATCACGCTCCCGCACATGTCGCACCGAGTCATCGATTGCATCGTCAAGCAGGTTGTCTCCGATGTGAAAAGAGGCATTCACGGACGCAAGGCACATCTCCCATGAGCATCGACTTTTCTAGGAAACAAGAACGAACGGTGATTTTTGCCGTCACGCTCGGCAACTTGCTCGAATGGTACGAAATTTACCTCTATATCTACTGGTCTCCGATTTTAGCGAAGCTGTTCTTCAACTCGGGTTCTGATCTAGTGAACATGACCAACACGTTTTTGGTGTTTGCTCTCGGATTTTTAGCCCGGCCGCTGGGAGGGCTCTTTTTTGGCCGTTTGGGAGACCGGGTGGGGAGAAAAAAATCGCTCATCCTTTCCATCATGATGATGATCGTGCCCACATTTGTCACGGGCCTTCTGCCGACGCATGCGCAAATTGGGATTTTCGCTCCGATCATTTTGGGGATCATGCGTGTCTTCCAGTCGTTTCCTGCAGGAGGAGAACTGCCCGGCGCGTTTTGCTATTTGTACGAAAGCTCTCATCCATACAACAAGCGGTACATGTGCAGCTGGGGCGCCTTTGGCTTCCAGGTGGGCATTTTGATCAGCACGGTCGAATGCTTTTTTCTGGAGCGATTTTTGTCTGCGGAAGACCTGATCACTTGGGGCTGGAGGGTGTCGTTTTTGGTGGGAGGGGTGATCGGGCTCTTTGGGCTGTATCTCCGATCGAAGCTGCATGAAACCCATGTGTACAAAGAGATGCTCACCCATGAGAAAGTGGTGAAAGAGCCGCTCATGAAAGTCTTGAAACAGTACAAAGGAAAAATCTTCAAAGGGATTTTGTTTTGCGCACTGAACTCATCGGCTTTCTATTTGTTGACGGTGAATTTTTCGGTCTATTTGGGACAGTTATTGGGAGAAAGTTACTCGAACAATTTGCTGAGTGCGATTGCATTGTTGGTGTTGATCACCGTGCCACTGCCGTATTTCGGACGACTTGCAGATAAATTTGACAACCGGAAATTGCTGGTGTACTCGATGATCGGGATCATTGCTTTGTTGTTTCCCCTCTACGTAGCTGTGGCAAATGACTACGTGGTGCTCTTAGCTGTGGCCCTGTTTCTCTTTTGCATTCTGTTCACCATGCTCTCGACGTTGATCCCATTTTTGCTGCCCGACTTATTCCCAACCCGGGTCCGTTTTACGTGTGTGGGTGTCAGCTTCAACCTCGCCGATGCCACGCTCGGCAGCTTCACTCCGGTGATCTCCATGTACTTGGTGCATTTCACCGGCAGACAAGAATCTTTCTGCTGGTACCTGCTCTTTTGCTCTCTTCTTTCTTTGGCCGCTTACCTTTGCTTGCCGAAACCATCTCGCTCGCAATAGTTTATAAAAAATACGATTTCTCTTTGCATAAATTTTACCGATTTACCTAGAATGCCGCACGTTTAAAGAGCCAGGGGGTTAACAAAGTCAACGGCAGCAAAAGACTTTGGCTTCTGGTTCTTGAGGAACCATCAACCCATGGAGGATACGATGGCACAAAACGTCGACTTGGTGAGTGGTGCAAGACCACCCACACAACACAATGCATTGCACGATCATTTGGGCTGGCAGGTAGCTCAGATGATTTCGAGAGAACCAGAACGGTTCAAGGCATGGCAGATCACGACCCCGCCGCCGATCAAATTGAGCAGCGATGAGGATCAGATTGGGAAGCTCATGAAGCAGTTTTTAGCTCTTGTGAAGCCCGCAACAGACGAAGGCTGCATGGCCTACCTCGTCGGATGCGTCATCTTCACGGCCACTTTATCTGCCCCCTACCTTCTGCTCTTCAACGCAGCTTTGGGGCCTATGATTAAACTCATTGAACAACAAGCGAGGTAATTTATGAGCATCATCACTGCACCTACATTGAAAACATACATTGGAAACGGCGTGCTGGAAAAGAGTGAGAGGGCGCTTCGGTTTTCAACTGATAAAGCGCATTTGTCGCTCATCATCCGCGTGCCATTGAATGCAGCTACGGCGGCTTTCGTCTCCGCCGGATTTGGTTGGGGCGTGGGTACGCTCGCTGGATGCGTGCACCCTCCTGTGGCGCCCGTGGGGTGGAAAGTGGGCGTGGCTGTCGGAGCGGCGCTCGGAGCGTATTACGGGGCCGAAGAACAAATGGTCTCGATCGAGAAGAGCCCTGAATACACGGCGTGGCTTTCGAAAGGGATTGACGAGACGGCCTACAAGCCGCTCGGAGAGCTGGCGAAGGATGATCGGCTGAAAGAGTTTCACTGCCCGATCAATAAGAAACTCATCTGCATCCCGGTGAAAGACAAGCTGGGACACCGGTGGGAGCACGGGACGATCATGAAGCACCTGGAGGATCAGGGTGGCAGCGCCCCTCACCCGCTGAATCCGGGCAAGACGCTCTCCCGCGACGAGCTCGTGTACGACATGGACTACCACAACGAAGTCCAGACGGCGATGGCTCAGCTGCAGCGGGGAAGCCCCAATGCCGCTCTGACATCCGGCGTGAATGCATACACCGAAGCGGTGATCAAAAGCCGCTCGCAAATTGGCAGTGCCAGCTGCCAGCCGCTGTTTGAAGCTCTCTCGAAGGGAGAAATCACCCAAGAGGAATTCCAAAAGCGCATCGGTGAAGTGGGCAAGCACTTTGCTCTGAAGCAATCGTAGATAAAAAAGGGGCCGGCTGCGCGAGCAGTCGGCCTTTTTTTATTTTTTTGTCTCGAATAATTTCTTGATTTTTTGGAAGACGGGAGCATGGTAGTCGGACACATACACCAGAGAGTCTAGTGGTTTCCGGCAAACCGGACATTCGGCCCCGTTTTTCTCGATGTGCTTGTTGAGCTCTACCGCTTCAAACACGTGCTTTTCACACCTGTCTCCGCGCACGGGCACCTCGATGAGCTCCGACGAAATCGGACACTCGTAGTCCCCCATGTCGATTTCGGGAAACTGTTCTTTCAGCTGTTGGTAGACCTTTTTTGCCTCATCCCCTTTGTACTGCCAAAACTTCTCGGAAGCCTGCACCTGCTGCAGCTGGTAGCGAACCGCTAGCCCGCCCACTAGTAGACCTCCCGCAAGCGCACCCACCTCCGGTGCAAACGGCGCCGTCGCAGGCACCGCTACAGCCACGGCCGTTCCGAGAGCTTTTCCCGCTGCCGCTCCCACGCTCGTTCCGATCACGGTGCCTGTGACTACTTGCATCACCACGACCGGATGCTTGGCACCGAAGTCAAACGCTCGCTGGAGCGTCGAGACCAGATCTGTGTCTGTGTATTGGTTCATCGTGGCCAATTGGTTGGCTGTGATTGTCATCGCACTCATAGATACCTCCTGGTGAGTGAAAGGCGGCATTCTATGGAGAGGGATGTTTTGCCACAACGAAATTTCTATATACAGTATTTACAAGACCTTAAACGTCATCCAGACGATGTTACGGCCAGGAAATCGTTGCATAAACTGATTGCGTGCTGGCTCGTCATAAAACGGCAACGGGTTGATCTCGACAAAAGCTTTCGGGCAGTGGTTGATCAACCGAATCATCGTTTCTACCGGCAGTTTGAGACGACTTGTGTGTGTCGAACTGAATCGAAGACTCGTGAATTTCGGAGATTGTGCTTCTAGAAGACGTGATGTTTCGTCGAACGTTCTTTCCTTTTCGAAGATGTCGCACCCGATGTCGATCTCGAAAAGCACAGCCATCTTGTCTGCATGCTTCACAACCAAGCCATGAGCTACCGCATGAACCTCGGGCAGCCGCAGTGTTTTCCCGGCCAAGCTCTCGAACTTGGTGAGTAAACCTGTGCCCGGATCATCACAACCCGTCAAATCGATGACCGAAATGCAGTGCAGATTGAGCGGAGGCACCGGAGAGCGTTGTTGGCAACTTCTGAGGTACTGGTCTTGTTTCCAATGAGCCCAGCTCAAATACCCGG
>Ga0207652_10004209_pt1 | contig 11748 bp, 6 predicted proteins | sample KBSC63BmetaG_FD_184334 | JGI IMG/M metagenome (GOLD analysis project Ga0207652, IMG submission 184334) | Corn rhizosphere microbial communities from Kellogg Biological Station, Michigan, USA - KBS C6-3B metaG (SPAdes) (version 2) | ecosystem: Host-associated > Plants > Roots > Rhizosphere ... | reverse complement strand
GCGAACTCCGATCTCGCGTTTGGCGGGAACTACGTGTACCAGGGCAACTTCAGCGGACTGCAGATCTGGAACATCGCCAACCCGCTCGATCCGACGCTCACGGATGCTGATGTCTGCTTCACGGAGCAGGGGGACGTGTCCATCTATGGCCATCTGCTGTTCGTATCCGCGGAGAACACCGGCAGCCGGCTGGATTGCGGCACCGAAGGGGTGCAGGACAGCGTGAGCAAGGACCGCATGCTCGGCATCCGCATCTTCGACGTCTCGGATCCGGCGCACCCGAAGCAGGTCGCGGACGTGCAGACGTGTCGCGGCTCGCACACGCACACGCTGGTTCCCGACCCGTCGGACAAGGGTGTGGTGTACGTGTACGTGTCCGGACTCGCACGCGTCCGTCCGAGCAGCGAGCTCGCGGGGTGCGAAGGGGGCGACGTTACCGATCCCAACAGCGCACTGTTCCGGATCGAGGTGATTCGCGTGCCGCTCGCGCATCCCGATCAGGCGCGCATCGTGAGCTCGCCGCGCATCTTCAACGATCTTGTCGCGCCGCCAACGCACGGCGTGGCGTACGCCGATACGGCGAACGGCGCCGCGGCTCGCTCGGTGATGCGCTTCCTGCCGCGACTCGGGATTCCCAAGACGGCAACCGCAGCCGATACGGAGCGGATCGCGCGACTGTTCTCGTCGTTCATGGAGTCGCGCAGCGATTCGGCGAAGGCCAGCGCGCTCTCCGATTCGCTGGGCCAGATGGGCATCAAGCTGCGCATTCCCGGCGGGAACCGGCGCGAGGGACCATCGCAGTGTCACGACATCACGGTCTATCCCGCGGTAGCGCTGGCGGGCGGCGCGTGCTCGGGATACGGGCTGCTGCTCAACATCAAGGATCCCCTGCATCCGCAGCGTCTCCAGGCGGTGGCCGACTCCAATTTCTCGTTCTGGCACTCGGCCACGTTCAACAATTCCGCGACGTCGCTCCTGTTCACTGACGAATGGGGTGGTGGAACGCAGGCGAAGTGCCGCGCGACGGACCCGATCGACTGGGGCGCCGACGCAATCTTCACGCTGCGCCACGACCATCTCACGCACGCGAGCTACTTCAAGATGCCCGCGGCGCAGACGCCCGAAGAGAACTGCGTGGCGCACAACGGCGGGCTCGTTCCCGTGCCGGGGCGCGACATCATGGTGCAGGGCTGGTACCAGGGCGGGATCTCGGTGTTCGACTTCACCGATCCGGCGCACCCGAAGGAGATTGCGTACTTCGATCGCGGACCCATTGATTCGACGAAGCTCGTGATCGGCGGCTACTGGGCCGGCTATTACTACAACGGCTACATCTACGGCTCGGAAATCGCGCGCGGCCTGGATGTGTTCAAGCTCACGCCCACGGCGGATCTGACGCAGAACGAGATTGACGCGGCGAATCTGGTGAAATTCTCGCAGCTCAATCCGCAGAGTCAGCCGAAGCTGGTGTGGCCGGCGGCGTTCCCGGTGGCGCGCGCGTATCTCGACCAGCTCGTGCGCGACCAGGGGCTTCCCGAGGCGCGGACCAGGGCGATCGGGAGCGCGCTGAGCAGCGCGGAGCAAGCCAGGGGAGGGAAGCGGACCACCGCGTTGCGCAAGCTGGTGACTGAACTGGATCACGACGCAAAGAGCGCCAGTGATGCGCCGCGGGTGCACGCACTGGCGGACGTCGTGAAGCGGCTGGAGACGGCGAAGGACTGACCCGGGCTGCGATCACAACACGAAGGACGGGCACGCCGGATGGTGTGCCCGCTCATCCTGCCCACGATTCTCCGTGACTGAGTCCTCTGTCGCGTCCTTCGTGCGCGCGGCCGGGCGTCGCGCCATCATTCTCGGCGCGATCGCGATCGCGGCGATGATCGCGAGCGTGATCCTGCAGGTGAGTGGTGCGACGGGGCTGGCGCTGTTCGTCGCTACCGCCGTGGCACTCGCCAGCCTGGCGGCGGTGGTGGGCGAGGCGACGGACCAGTTGGGCACGCGATTGGGCCCTGGTGCCACGGGCGTCGTGCAATCGGCGCTCGGCAATCTGCCCGAATTGTTCATCAGCATTTTCGCGTTGCGTGCCGGCCTGGTGGTCGTGGTGCAGACGGCGCTCATCGGTTCCATCCTCGCGAACAGTCTGCTCGTGCTGGGACTGGCGTTCGCGGTCGGCGGATGGCGTCATGGGACGCTTCGTTTCGGCACCGACACGACTCGCATGACCGCGATGCTGCTCGTGCTGTCGGTCGCCTCGCTGGCGATCCCCACGCTGGCCACGGCGCCGGGCGCACCTGATTTCGGGCATGCACGCGCGCTGAGCATCATCACATCCATCGTGCTGCTCGCGGTATTCGCATCGAGCATTCCCATGGCGGTGAAAGGCACGATCGGGCCGTCGCCCAATCCGGAGAGCGCCCGCCGGATCTGCTGGCCGCTCGGTGCGGCGGTCCTTGTGCTCGCGCTCGCGGGTGCGGCGGTCATCGTGCTTGCTCTCGCGGGAGTCGGCGCGGCGGTGATGTCCGACTGGTTCGTGGAAGCGTTGCGTCCGGCGATGGCCTTGTTGCACCTGTCGGAGGAATTCGTGGGGCTGGTCATCGTGGCGATCGCGGGGAACGCGGTGGAGAACGTGGTTGGCATTGCTGCGGCGGCGCGCAACGATGGTGATCTGGCGGTGAGCCTGATCCTGAACAGCAGCCTGCAGGTCGCGCTCCTCCTCATTCCCGTGCTGGTGCTCATCAGCGGCGTGCTCGGCGGACCAGCACTGACGCTGGTGGCGCCGGCGCTCCTGGTTACGGCACTGGGCCTGGCGGCGGTGCTGGGTGCGCTCATCGTGTTCGATGGCGAGTCGAACTACGTGGAGGGGCTGGCGCTGGTGGGGCTGTACGTCATCATTGCCGGCAGCGTGTGGTACGGCCCGGTGGTGCAGGTCTGATACCACCGAACCGCAGCGTGCGGTGACCAGCTCAGGAGGATGATCCCGGAGAGTTCCGGGTGCGCAGGGCGCTGCCGCTCACTGGCGGAACAGCGCGCGTCCCCTAAGTTCTGGCCATGGCTGGCATTGATCCCCTGGCACAGGTGCTCGCGGACCGTTACGTCGTGGAGCGTGTGCTCGGCGCCGGCGGCATGGCCACGGTCTATCTGGCGCAGGACCGCAAGCACCGCCGACCGGTAGCGCTCAAGGTGCTGCACCCGCACCTCGCGGCCAACCTTGGTCCCGAGCGGTTTCTGCGCGAGATCAACATCGCCGCCTCACTCCAGCATCCGCACATCGTACCACTCTACGACTCCGGCCAGGCCAACGGCAATCTCTACTACGTGATGCCGTACGTGGATGGTGAGTCGCTTCGGCAGCGCATGGAACGGGAGCGGCAGCTCCCGCTCGAGGACGCGCTGCGTCTCACGCGCGCCATGGCCGCCGCACTCGACTACGCGCACCGGCATGGGGTGGTGCACCGCGACATCAAGCCGGAAAACGTGATGCTGCACGACGGCGAAGCGATGGTGGCCGACTTCGGCATTGCGAAGGCGCTCACCGCCGCGTCCGACGTGAGCCTCACGCAGACCGGCATGGCCATGGGCACGGCGGCCTACATGAGTCCCGAGCAGGCCATGGGCGAGCCGGAGATTGACGGGCGCACGGACATCTACAGTCTGGGCTGCGTACTCTACGAGATGCTTGCTGGACAGGCACCGTACACGGGCCCCACGGCGCAGGCCATCATCGCGCGCAGCATTACCGAGGCGGCGCCACCACTCCGTTCGGTTCGCGCCGCCGTACCGGACTGGGTGGAGCAGGCGGTGCACAAGGCCATGGCGAAGGACCCCGGCGAGCGCTTCAGCACCGCCACGCAATTCTCGCAGGCACTGGGGTCCGTGGGTGTGGCATCCACTCCGCCCGGCACCGCGCAGGCCACGCCGGCGGCAGGCGCCGCGGCTCCCAAGTCCATCGCGGTGCTCCCGTTCGTCAACATGAGCGCCGATCCCGAGAACGAGTATTTCACCGACGGGATGGCCGAGGAGATCATCAACGCCCTCACGAAGATCCAGCGGCTGCGCGTGGCGGCGCGCACGTCGTCGTTCGCGTTCAAGGGGAAGAACGTGGACGTCCGCACGATCGGGGAGCAGTTGAACGTCTCCGCGGTGCTCGAGGGCAGCGTGCGCAAGGCGGGCGCGAAGCTGCGGGTCAACGCGCAGCTCGTGAGCGTGAACGACGGCTACCATCTCTGGTCGGAGCGCTTCGATCGGGAGCTCGAAGACGTATTCGCCATCCAGGATGAGATTGCCGGCAGCATCGTGCGCGCATTGCGCGTGGTGCTGAGCGACCAGGAGAAGCGTGCGATCGAGAACGCGCCGCGTGTGGACGTGGAGGCCTACGACTATTATCTGCGGGGGCGGCAATACCACCACCAGTTCCGGCGCGCGGGCATCCAGTTTGCCCGCCGCATGTTCGAGCGTGCGCTCGACATTGATCCCAACTACGCGCTGGCGCACGCGGGCGCCGCGGACTGCTGCTCGTTTCTCTACATGTACTGGGACGCGAGCAAGGCGAACATCGAGGGCGCCGACAGCTACAGCCGAAAGTCGCTCGAACTCGGCCCGCAGCTGGCGGAAGCGCACGCCTCACGCGGACTCGCGCTCACCCTGAACAAGGCGTATGACCAGGCGCAGGCGGAGTTCGACATGGCGATCCGCCTGAACCCCCAGCTCTTCGAGGCGCATTACTTCTATGCGCGTGCGCTCTTCCAGCAGGGGAAGTACGAGGAGACGGTGCGCGAGTATCAGGAAGCCAGCCGCGTGCGGCCCGAGGACTACCAGGCACTCTTTCTCGTGCAAACATCGCAGCGGCATCTCGGACGACAGGCTGACGCGGAAGCGAGCCTGCGCCAGGGACTGCGCGTGGCGCAGCGCCATCTGGAGCTCAATCCGGACGACGCGCGCGCCCTGTATCTCAGCGCGGGGGCGTCGATGATGCTGGGCGAGCCGGCTCGCGCGCTTGACTGGGCATCGCGCGCGCTCGCGCTCGACCCCGACGATTCCGGCGTGCTCTACAACGTCGCCTGCGTCTACGCACTGGGCGGCAAGTCGAGCGATGCGCTGGGTGCGCTCGAGAAGGCGGTGCACAACGGCTTCGGCCATCGGGAGTGGCTGGAGAACGATACGGACCTGGATTCGCTGCGTGACGATCCGCGCTTCAAGGCGTTGTTACAGCGGATATGAGCGACTCCAACCCATCTGATACCGCCGGCTCCGTCGAACCCCATCTCCCGCACGTGAAGCGCTGCCCGCAGTGCGACGCGGAATACGCGGCTGACACCGACTTCTGTCCGAAGGATGGATCCACGCTGGTCGTTCCCGGCGCCACGGGTCTGGACGGGCAGATCATCGCGGGACGCTACCGGATCCTGCGCCAGATCGGCGAAGGGGGCATGGGGCGCGTCTATCTTGCCGAACACATCAAGATGGGGCGGCGCTGCGCGTTCAAGGTGCTCACGCAGTCCCTCGTGTCCGACGCCGAGGCGATCGGGCGGTTCAATCGCGAAGCGATGAACGCGAGCCGCATCCTGCACCCGAATGTCGCGGCGGTGTACGACTTTGGCGAAGCGGACGACGGGCTCGTCTACCTCGCGATGGAGCTGGTGGATGGTGAGCCGCTCTCGGCGATCTGTGCGCGAGAGAAGGTCATTCCACCTGAACGAGCCATCGACATCGCCTGTCAGGTTGCCGAAGGACTCATACCCGCGCACGAGCTCGGCATCGTCCATCGTGATCTCAAGCCTGACAACATCATCGTTGGCACGACAAAGGACGGACACGACGTCGTCAAGATCATCGATTTCGGCATCGCGAAGGGAATGGAGGGCGACAAGCAGCGCGTCACACGCACGGGATTCATTGTCGGAACGCCGGAGTACATGTCGCCCGAGCAGCTCGCGGGCGACACGCTGGATGGGCGCAGTGACCTGTTCGCGCTGGGGTGCGTGCTCTACCGGTTGCTCACTGGCGCATCGACATTCGCCGGAACGAGCATGGAGTCGCAGATTCAGCGACGGCTCACCCGTCCGCCTCCGCACGTGCGCGCGACGAATCCGGAAGTGCCGCAGTGGTTGGACGCGGTGGTGGCGCGGGCAATGGAGCGCGAACTGGCGGACCGCTATCAGACGGCGGTCGAGCTGCGCGACGCGTTGCGCGCCGGCGCGACGTCGTCCACCGCGCGGCGCCGCGCGCTGGCGATTCCCGCGGTGTCACGCCGATTCTGGTTCGGCGCCGGCGCGGCGGCCGGGATCACGCTGCTCGTCTCGCTCGGCATGCGAGCGGAAAACGGCGCGACGCCCGGTCACGTGGCGACTGGGCAGCGCGCGAATGACAGCGTGCCTGTCGTGAATCCCGCAGCGATGGCGCGGCCAACGCCCGCCACCGGTACGCAGGTGGGTACGCCATCCGCGCCGGTGCAGGACAGCGAGCCGAAGCCCTCGGCGCCGGTATCTTCGCCGGCGCCCCGGATGGCCGACGCGCACCGCGAGAACGCTGTCGGCACTCGCGCCGGGACGGCGCACTCGTCGGATAGCACGCGGGCGCACGCCGCCGAGTCGGGCACGACGGCGGCGCCCCCGGTGACATTGGCCGTGTCCCATGCGACGAGCGTGCCGGTCGCGCCGCCCGCGACACCGTCGTCCAGCGCCAGCGTGAAAGCGCCCGCGCCTCAAGCTCCCGCACCGCCATCAGTGGACCTTTCCGCTGTGCAGACCGCAATCACCCGGTATGCGCACGCGCTCGAATCCCGGGATGTCGCGCAGGTTCGCGCCGCGTATCCCGCGCTCACGGACGAACAGGCGCGGCGCTGGAAGGACGTATTCGACGCGACCAACAAGATCACGGCCACACTTACCGCGGTGCCACCGGCACGTCTCGCTGCCGCGGATACGGCAACCGTGAGTGTGAAGGCTGCGTTCGCCTTTGACTACAGGCGCGGCGTGAACGGTGATCCGAACCCCACGGCGACATACCATGCCACACTGGCGCGAACGGGGAACGGCTGGATGCTCATCGGCATCGAGTAGGCGGGTCCGTTCCGAGTCACCTCAGAAGTTGTATTCCAGCCCCAGCGTCCAGATCGCGTTCGCGCGCAGACCGCCGCGGTTCACCGGAAGAATGAGATTCAGGACTCCCGTGGTGCCCGAATCCATGCGGAGCTTGAGACCGATCGATGCATTCACGATGTCGTCGCGGCCATTGGGGATGTTCGTAGGATCAATGGTGCGCAGAAACGGCTGCGTAATGGTGACGGGTGGTGGAATCGTCAGCTTGTTGTCGCCGAGCTGCCACTCCGAGATCACGTCGAAGGCGAGCGTAGCCCAGTCGGCCATGAGCTGATCGAACCCCGCCGTCGCCAGCAGCGCGTTGTTCTCTGATTCATCTGAACGATAGAAGAAACCGCCGTTGAAGTGCGGCGTGAAGGCGCCAAACCGCCCGGACAGCACGGCGAGTCCGCGAAAGCCGAACGCGCCGGCGCCCAGGAAGTCATCCGCATTTCCCGTGGGAAGGCGTGCATCAGCGAGCAGCGAAAAATTGCTGTGCGGCGACGCGTTGAGATTGACCTTGGCGCGCAGGGAAATGTCGCCGAGTCCGGTCGCCGCGCCGCTGGCCGAAGCCTGCGCGGTGAGCACGGGATCGGTGGGCGTGCCGGCGAAGAAGTGCACGGCGGGCGAGCCAAAGGGAACGATCTGCGCACTGCTCTCTCCGCTGACTGAGGCATGTGCGACGGGTACGGCGACCCCAACGTCCACGCGATTGGAGAGGCCGTACGTCAGGTAGAACGAGCTGACGAGCAGATTGACGTGCATCGTCGTGTGTACCTGGATGAAGTCGTTCTCGTACGGCGAGTCGCCCAATCCGGGTTGGCCGACATCCTCGTGCGTGAAGTTGAGCTCGATGTCGCTGAGCGGAATTCCGCGCAGCGTGCTGAAGCTCACGTTGCTCACGTTGACGCCCACCAGCATGCGTCCGTGGCCGAGCGTCTGGCCGCGCTCGCCAAACACCGGTCCGGATGACTCCGCGGTCTTCACCGGGAGTCCGTTCTGGAAGGTGAACGTGGCGCCGCTGCTCGCGGCGCTCACAGGGGTGTTCGATACGTTGATGCCGATCGCATCCTGGAGAAACGAGAGGACGGTGGCGTTGCCGGAGACGTCAGCGGGAATGAAGTGATCGCCATGGCCATTCTGCGCCAGCACGGAACCCGCAAGGCAGAGCGGTTGACCGCAGTTGCCGAAGGTGAAGAGATCGGTGATGGTCGAGCGCAGCCCCTGCGCGGAGAGTGGAGCAGCATACAGCAGCGACATCGCAAGCAACGGCATGCAGCGGCGCATGGCACAACCTCGAAGTCAGAGAGAGGGAGGTGTCGCGATCTTGCCCACGAAGAGGATTGCGCCCGACAGCTTCTCGTGAATGGCGAAGAAGAACGGGTGGTCCGCCGTGAGGAGCGGTGGAGGTACGGATGTGACGCCGACGCCAACACCCGAGGCGGCCGCGGCCACGGTGCCTTCCTCATCCACTTTCACGTAGGTGGATTGATCGACCGAGGTAATGGCAAGGCCGTGACCCAACGCGCTCGACATGTTCGTGAAGTCGGCATCCGGTCCGAAGGCGACGCCCATGCCGAGTGCCTCGAGCGCGTGATTGAGCGAGTCCTTCCATTCGAGTTGAAAGCGCGGCAGCGAGACCTTTCCGTGCTGCATGGTCAAGCCGGCGAGAAGCGACTGCCAGTCGCCCGGCCCGAAGGAAGACAGCAGCGCATCCACGCGCTGGCCCTGCGCCGGCACGACGACCAGCATGGCATAGGCGCCGCCACCGTAGGGGAGGTCGACGGCCTGGTATGCGGGCGTCGTGATGGCGGGGAAGGAATCATCCACCTGCATCATCTGTACGGTCATGATCGAACCGTCCAGCTTTGTGAACGGGAACGGTGCCGTCAACTTCGGGTCGAACTGTTCGACCCAGGTTCCCTTGAAGTAGATGGCGTTGGCCAGGTACATCGCCGTGTTCGGTGAAAGTGTCTCGACGAGCGCCGGAATCTTTCCGTTGGTGCTCGTGTTCACCCAATCGTTGACCACGCCGACTGTGGCCGGGTCGTGGAAATCCACGCCGGCGATCTCGGCGTCGAAGAACTGCTTGCCGGCGTCGAGGAACGATTTGTTGAAGGGGATATCCTGGCGGTACCAGATGGAGTTCGCGATGCGGAAGTCCACGCGGGGATCGAGCCCGCGCAGGAGGTCAATGAGGGCCTTGTACGAGTCATCGATGTCCGCCACCGGCATGCCCGCAAAGCCGAGCACCGCGCGCATGGAGTCCAGAGTGGCGCCGGCCGCGCCATTCATCGTCATGCCGAGCGCCATGGAGGCACTGAGCGGTGAGACGAAGATGTTGGAGTCTGCGGGTGTGTCCTGGTTGAGCTGACGCAGCAGCGCGAACGCGAAGCCGTTGCTGGCGCTAATGAGCTGTTGTTCCGAGCCGGTGAGCGCACGCGGCAGCGCGGTGATTGGGCCGGGTGCCGTGGAGTCCGTGCTGCACGCGGCCAGCAGCGTGGCGGCCACGGTGCAGAGCGCGAACGACGTGCGGCGAACGCCGGACCAGCGAGTCTGACACAGGATCAGTCGCATGTGATCTCCATTGTCGGAAAGCACCGCGAATATGCGGCGCACGAGCCCGGCAGGCAATGTGCGATGGCGCGTTCGTCGCTGATGCCGCCGGTGTACGTGACATGAACAGAAACCCCGGGCCGCGCGCTTCCGTATCGCAGCGCATGAGTCATCACAGGGACCTTCCACCGGAGCACGCGATCGCACCATGGGTGATCGTGGCGGCCCTCGTTGCCGTGCTCGCGTTGCACGTCGTCGCGGCGTTCGTCACGCCGTACGGATTGCAGCGTGATGAATTCCTGTATCTGGCCATGGGCGCGCATCTGCATCTCTGGCGCATGGATTTTCCGCCGGCCATGGCGCTGCTCGCCCAGCTCATGCGCGCGACCGTCGGCGTGAGCGTCGTCGCGTTGCGCCTGGTGCCGGCGCTCTTCTCCGCGCTGCTCGTGGTGTTCGCGGCATTGTTCGCGCGCGAGCTGGGCGGTGGGCGATTCGCGCAGGCGCTGGCGGCGCTCGCGATCATCGCGAGCCCTTCATTCCTGCGCAGCGGATCGCTCTTCCAGCCCGTTGTGCTCGACCAGGCCGCATGGACGCTGGCGCTCTTCGCGCTTGTAAAGCTGGCGCGAACGGCTGACGCACGCTGGTGGCTCGCGGTGGGCGTGGCCGGCGGACTCGGCCTCCTGGTCAAGTTCAGCATCGGTATCATCGGCGTCGGGATCTGCATCGCCCTCATCGTGCTGCCGGATCGCCGCTGGCTGACGACGCGCTGGCCGTATCTCGCGCTGCTGCTCGCCGTCGCGATGGGGTCGCCCAGCATCGTGGGGCAGATCCGCACCGGCTGGCCTGCGATGCTCTATGCGCGCGAGCTCTCCGCGCAGCAGCTCTCCCACGTGACGGTCGCCGGATTCCTCGAGGACCAGGGGCAGATGCTCGGGCCCGCTGTACTGCTCGCTCTGGCGGGGCTGTGGGAACTGCTGCGGCGTCGCCCATTTCGCATTGTGGGCGTGGCGTGTCTCGGGGCGCTGGCGATCCTGCTCGTGCTGCACGGCAAGTCGTACTATCTGCTTCCGGTGTATCCCGCGCTCGTCGGCGCGGGCTCCGCGTGGGCCTGCCGCGTCGGGGCGGAGCGCGTCGATCGCCAACGCCGCGCTCGCATCGCCGGCGTTGCGGTACTGGCGGCGCTGATCGTTGCGTACGGACTCATCGCGCTGCCCTTCGGGCTGCCGGTGCTCGCACCCGGGGCGATGGCGCGCTATGCGTCGCACGGCTCGGAGGACATGGTCACGACGAACACGGATCAGGTGCTGCGGTTGCCGCAGGACTACGCCGACATGCTGCACTGGCGTGATCGCGTGGCGGCGGTGGCGCGCGTGTACGACTCGCTGCCGCCGGAACTGCGGCAGCGCGCGGTCATCGCGGCGACGAACTACGGCGAGGCGGGCGCCATTGACTACTACGGTCCGGGAATGGGACTGCCGAACGCGATCTGCGCAAGCGGCACCTACTGGTTCTTCGGCCCGGGCGCGCTGCCGGGCAACGTATTGGTTACCATAGGTGTGGACTCGAGCGATCTGCGGCGCTTCTATCGTGTCGTGCAGCCGGCCGGCGAGCTGCGGGACCCATGGGCGGTGCCCGAGGAGCAGGACCTGCACCTCTACGTCGCGCGCGATCCCGTCATGCCCTTGCAGCGGCTGTGGCCGCTGCTCGATCCGCGCAGGCAGCCTGTGGCATAGTCGTAGCTTGCGGCGGTGCGGCACGGGTCGACGTGCAGACGCGACGTCTGGTCAGCGGCCTCCGGTGCACGTAGCATAATGGCACCAGTCCGCCGTTTCCGGCGCATTCCACAGGAGACTCATTCATGCTCACCCATGCGCCCTGGTTCTCGCGCACCGTGCTCATTGCGACCGTCATTGCCGCCACCGCCGCCACGGGCGCGGGTGCGCAGGCGCGCGACACGTTGCTCTCGGCCATGAAGCTGCCGCTGCAGGCCGGTTTCGCGCCCCTCGTGCCGCCGGCGCCCGGGCATCCGGTGCTGCTGCGTCCCGACCGCGTGTTCGATGCGACGAGCGAACAGACGCACGATGGATGGGTCGTGCTGGTGGACGGCGACAGCATC
>Ga0207652_10004208_pt1 | contig 11748 bp, 10 predicted proteins | sample KBSC63BmetaG_FD_184334 | JGI IMG/M metagenome (GOLD analysis project Ga0207652, IMG submission 184334) | Corn rhizosphere microbial communities from Kellogg Biological Station, Michigan, USA - KBS C6-3B metaG (SPAdes) (version 2) | ecosystem: Host-associated > Plants > Roots > Rhizosphere ... | reverse complement strand
TCAGCGCGGCGGAGAGCCGGTACCCGGTTACCGTCCTCGGCTACCAGGCGGCCCGGTCCCTCGGCATCGCCGCCGTCGGCGGCGCGCCGCCCCGCGTCTTCCTCGGCGGCCGGTGGTTCACCGTCATCGGCATCCTGAACCCGCTTCCGCTCGCGCCGGAGATTGACCGCTCCGCGCTGGTCGGCTTCCCGGTCGCCGCGGCGGACCTCGGCTACGACGGCCACCCGAGCCTGATCTACGTCCGCACCGACGTGGCCGCAACGGCCCGGGTCGCGGACCTGCTCGGCCCCACGGCGGACCCGGAAACCCCAGGCGGCGCGGCGGTCAGCCAGCCGTCGGCCGCGCTAACCGCGCGGCTCGCGGTTGCCCGGTCTTCGACCGCGCTGTTCCTCGGCCTGGGCGCGGTCGCCCTGCTCGTCGGCGGGATCGGCATCGCGAACGTCATGGTCATCGCCGTCCTCGAGCGCCGCGCGGAGATCGGCCTGCGCCGCGCGCTCGGCGCGGCCCGCGCGCACATCGCCGCCCAGTTCCTCACCGAGGCAGTGATTCTCGGGGTACTCGGCGGTACGGCCGGCTTGCTGGCCGGCGCCGTGATAACAGAAGTCCTGGCTCGTGCCAGGCACTGGACTCCGCTGATCCCGCCGCAGGCGCTCTGGGGCGGGATCGCGGTCGCGGTCGCGATCGCCGCCCTCGCCGGCCTTTACCCGGCGGCCAGGGCCGCCCGCCTGTCCCCAGCCGAAGCCCTGCGGACCACCTGACCCGGCCGCTACTCGCGCAACCGGCCGGCTCCTGGCTGGCTGTTACATTTGTCCTCATCACCGCTCGCTCCCTCACAACTCGCGGAGACCATGGAAACGTTTGCCGAGATCGCCGACCGGACCACGGAAGACGAGCTGCGGGCTCGCGGCAGCCAGAAGTGGACGAAGGGCGGTCCCGGCGTGATCGGCGCGTTCGTGGCCGAGATGGACTTCGGCGCGGCCCCGCCGGTCGTGGCGGCGCTGCTCGACGTGATCAAGCGGGCCGACTTCGGGTACCTCAGCCCGCCCGCTGTCGACGCGATGGCGGACGCGTGCGCCGCGTGGCAGCGGGACCGCTACGGCTGGGACGTGGACCCGGGACGCGTCCGGCCGCTGCCCGACGTGATCACCGGCCTCGCGGCGGCGATCACGGTGTTCTCGCGGCCGGGCAGCCCGGTGATCTTGCCGACCCCGGCGTACATGCCGTTCCTCACCGTGCCCGGCACCCTCGGCCGGGAGATCATCCAGGTCCCGATGGCCGCCGACGCCGGCCGGTACGTCCTTGACCTCGACGGCATCGACGCGGCCTTCAAGGCGGGCGGTCACCTGCTGATCCTCTGCAACCCGGCCAACCCGGTCGGCCGGGTGTACCGCAGGGACGAACTCACCGCCGTGGCCGCGGTGGTGGAGGCCAACGGCGGCCGCGTCTTCGCCGACGAGATCCACGCCCCGCTGCTTTACCCCGGTGGCACCCACATCCCCTACGCCTCGCTCGACGCGGTGACCGCCGCGCACACGGTCACCGGCACCGCGGCGTCCAAGGGATGGAACCTGCCCGGCCTGAAGTGCGCGCAGCTCCTGCTGTCCAGTGAGCGGGACGCGGCGGTCTGGGCGGAGCGCGGGTCGACGTTCGAGCACGGCGCGTCGACCCCCGGCGTGCGGGCCAGCGTGGCCGCCTACCGCGACGGCGGCCCGTGGCTCGACGATGTGGTCGGCTACCTCGACGGCAGCCGCACGCTGCTGGCCGAACTCCTCGCCGAGCACCTGCCGGAAGTCGGCTACCGGCCGCCAGAGGGCACGTACCTCGCCTGGCTGGACTGCCGGTCCCTGTTCGCCGACCGTGGCGGTCGTCCCCCGGGGGGACGACTCCCCGTACCCCCGGCCGGCGAGAGCCCGGCCGAGTTCTTTCTCGCGAAGGCGCGGGTCATGCTGACCGACGGGGCGGCGTGCGGCGAGGCGGGACGCGGGCACGTCCGGCTGAACTTCGCGACCCCGCGCCCGATCCTCACCGAGATCGTCCGCCGCCTGGCCGGCGCGGTGAGCGGTGGCTGACTCCTGCCCGGTTGCCGGCGGACCGTCGCTCGGCGGGTGCGGCAAGTGATCCCGGCTTGCGGCACTCGTGGTATATGTCTTGTTTGCCGGTTTTGCTGCCTACGCTCGGCATTGGGCGATGAGTCCCGTGGGTGAGCAGAGAATTTACCGATGCGGGCGAGATTTCGTACATCGAAGGACGCGCAATTGCGCGCCTTCTGTGCCAATCTGAACAACGTCCGTTTTTCTGACGACGCGGGAAGAGCTTGCTGACATGACTCGGTGGAGCCTCAGGCGCCTTCTTGGGGGAACTCGGGACGCTGAGCGCGGGTACCGGCCCGCCACGGCGACGCCCGCGGCCGGGCGACCGTCGACAGCTCAGCCGCCGCCCGGCCAGCCGGCGGCGGATCAATCGCAGTCAGGCCAGCCGGGCGCCGCGTCACCGGGCAGTGGCTGGTTCGAGCCGGGCTGGGGACGCCCGGGTCGGCCGAGCCCGGGCCAGCAGGGGAGCGGCCCGTACGGCCCTGGCGAGTCACGGACCGGGAACTACGGCCAAGGCCACCCCGCCGGCCCCGTGCCCGGCACCGGCGAGTACGGCACCGGCCCGTACGGTACCGGCCAATACGGGGGCAGCCAGCCGGGCCGCGGTCAATACGAAGCCAGCGGGTACGGCACGGGCCAGCCGGGCGGCGACCGGTACCGCGCGGATCAGTACCGCGCCGGCCAGTACAGCGGCGACCGGTATAACTCAGGCCAGTACAACCAGGGCCAGCCCGGTACCGGTCAGCCTGGCGGGAGCCTGCTCAGCGGCGGGCAGCGGCAAAACGGCGTCGCGGTGCTCGCCCCGTCGGGGCATCCCGCGTCCGCGCAGCCGCCGGGCCCCTCGCAACCGCCGGGCCCCTCGCAATCGTCGGGCACTGTGCAGCCCGCCGAGCCCGTGCCCGCGCTACCGCGCGACGCGGCCGCCTGGTCCGGCCCGCCGGAACCGCAGGAGGCGCGGCCGGGCGGCACCTGGCCGGACATCTGCGATCAGTTCGGGCTGCACCTGCTCGTGCTGGCCGAGCAGCTGCGCGCCTCACTCGACGAGCTCGAAGCCGACGAGGGCGACCCGGAACGGCTACGGCGGCTCTATCAGGTCGACCACGCGGTCACCCGCATGCGCCGGGCCAGCCGCGACCTGCGCACGCTCGCGGGCCGCAGCGAGGAGGAGCTGGCGGGCTTCACCACGTCGCTTCTTGATGTGATCCGTATGGCACTCTCCGCGATCGAGCGGTACACCCAGGTCACCATCGGGCGGGTCACCGACCTGGCCGTGCTCGGCTACGCGGCCGACGACATCGGCTCGGTGCTCGCGGCGCTGCTCGACAACGCCACCAGGTACTCGCCGGGCACGGTGACCGTGAGCGTGCACCTGCTCGACGACGGCGGGGTCATGTTCCGCATCGAGGACACCGGGATCGGCATGGGCCTGGACCAGGTCGCCGCGCTGAACGCCGCCTTCGCCAGCGCCGTCCCCGACGTTGACGAGCGGACCGGCCGGCACACCGGGTTCCCGGTGGTGCACCGGATCGCGCGCAAGCACTCGATCGGCGTCCGGCTCGCCTCGCGCCCCCTGCCGAGCAGCGGCACGGTCGCGATGGTGACGCTGCCGCCGCACCTGCTTTGTGAGGTTCCAGCGGAGGAGGTACAACGCCGGCCAGCGCCGGCCGCCGGGGCACCGGCACCGCAAGCACCGCGACCGAGCGCGGTCCCCGACTTGCCGCGCGGCGAGCCGACGAGACCGCACCAGACGCAAAAGTGGGAACCGCCCGAGCTGGCCGACCGTGACGCGCCGCGCCCGGCGAGCGAGCTGCCCCGCCGGGAGCGGGCCAGCCTGCGCGGCGACGAGCTGCGGCCCAAGCCAGGAGAAGCCGCGGTGGCGGCCACGCCCGAGGAGCAGTCGGCGGCCCGCCGGGCCTTCGCCGACGACCTCAGCGCGTTCTCCCTGGGCGCGACGGAACCCACCCTGGACGCCGCGGAACCCTCGCCGGGCGCCGCGGAACCGCCCGACCCCGCCGATGACACCGCAACCGAGGAGGAGGCCAAGCCATGACGAACTCCGCCGTGCTGCCGCCACGCGATCCGCAGGACTTCGGCTGGCTTGTCGATAACTTCGCCCTGTCGACGCCGGGAGTCACCCACGCGCTGATCGTCTCCGCCGACGGCCTGCCGCTGATCGCGGCCGGCGGGATGTCGGCCGACCTGGCCGACCCGCTCGCCGCGATGACCAGCGGGATCATCAGCCTCGGCAACAACATCGCGGGCAAGGTCGGCGAAGCGGGCTGCGACCAGGTGATGCTCAAGTTCCCGTCGGGCCACTTCCTGTTCATGAGCATCGGCAACCTGGCCGGGTTCGCCGTGCTCGTGCGCGAAGGGGGGAACCTCGGCGTGATCGCGCACCAGATGGCGCAGCTCGTCGACGCCGTCGGGCACGTCCTCACCCCGCAGTTGCGCGACGACCTGCGCCGGATGAACGCCATGACCGGCGGGGCCGGCCGATGACCGCTAACCCCTGGGTCCGCCCGTACGTGCTGACCGGCGGACGGACCAAGACGCGACATCACCTGTACGTGCACACACTGGTCTCGGTTGAACGGTACGATCCCGCGGCCGCCCTGCGGCTGTCGCCCGAGGCGCGGCGCCTGTACGAGCGGGCGTCGTTCGGCGCCCAGTCGGTGGCGGAACTGTCGGCGCACTGCGGCGTGTCGCTCGGCGTCACCCGCGTGCTCCTCGAGGACCTGGCCGCCTCCGATCACGTGCTGATCAACGAAGACACCTACGCGTCACCGTATGACCACCGGCTGCTGAAGAGAGTCATTGATGGCCTTCGCGAGTTCGCCTGACCGCGTTCCGCCGAACGTAACCTCCGCGAAGATCGTCGTGGCGGGCGGGTTCGGCGTGGGGAAGACAACCCTGGTTGGCACCGTCTCCGAGATCCCCCCGGTCAACACCGAGGCGTGGATGACCCAGGCGAGCAAGACGGTCGACCCGCTGAACGGCTCCGATGAGAAGACCACCACCACGGTGGCCATGGACTTCGGCCGGATCACACTGGCGCGCGACCTGATCCTCTACCTGTTCGGCACGCCAGGGCAGCCGAGGTTCTGGCCGATGTGGGACGACCTGTGCCGGGGAGCGAGCGCGGCCGTCGTGCTCGTCGACACCCGCCGCCTCGAGGTCTCGTTCCCCGCGGTGAACTACTTCGAGAACGACTCCGACGTGCCGTTCGTGGTCGCCGTGAACCTGTTCGACGGCCGCCAGACGCACCCGCTCGACCAGGTCCGCGACGCGCTCGGTGTCGCGGATTCGGTACCGCTCGTCACCGTCGACGCCCGCGACCGCCGGTCCGCCACGCACGCGCTGCTCGCGGGCCTGAACAACACCCTAGAGAAAACGGCCCCTGTCACCACCATCCGCTGAATCGCTGGCGAAGCGCGACGCTGCGCTCCTCCGCAGAACTCTTTCCGTCCTGTCCCCGACGAGGGGCCAGCCGGGCCGCCCGCATCAGGAGGCAAAGGGCTCGCTAGATTCAAGCGCTCATCCCCTCACTAAAGGAGTGTCTCCCCGTGCGCAAGGTTCTGATCGTAGGCGCCGGCCAGTCCGGGCTCCAGCTAGCGCTGAGCCTGCAGGCCGAAGGCTATGACGTAACCGTGATGTCGGCCCGCACACCCGACGAGATCAGGGACGGGTGGCCGACGTCGACTCAGGTGATGATGTACCGGGCCCTTGACCGGGAGCGCGAAGTCAAGCTGAACCTGTGGGACGGCGCGGCGACCGAGATCGGCGGAATCGGCTTCAACCTGTCGCCCGCCCCTGGCGTGTCCGCCTTCTCGTTCTCCGGGGCCTGGGCCAGGCCGGGAAACTCTGTCGACCAGCGGCTCAAGATGTCCACCTGGATCGAGCTGTTCGAGCAGCGCGGCGGCCGGGTGATCTACCACTCGGTGATGACCTCGGACCTGGCTGGGCTCGTCCCGATGTACGACCTGACGGTGATCGCGGCGGGCAAGGGCGAGATCGTCGAGCTGTTCGACAGGGACGCGGAGAAGTCGTCCTACACCCGGCCGGCCCGGCACCTGGCCGCCATCTACCTGAACGGGATCGCGGTCCCCGACGGCGTGACGGAGCCGCGGATGCGGGTGAGCCTGCGCCCTGGCGGCGGCGAGTACTTCCACATGCCCGCCTACACCTTCACCGGGCCCTGCGACGTGCTCCTGGTCGAGGCCGTCCCCGGCGGCCCGTTCGACATCTTCACCGACCGCCCGTCGCCGGCCGAGCACCTGCGCCGACTGCGGGCCATGCTGCTCGAGCACTTCCCGTGGGAAGGGGAACTCTACGGGAACGCCGAGCCAACCGACGCGCGGGCCTCGCTGGTCGGCGCGTTCCCCATGACCGTCCGCCGTCCTTACGCGGAGGTCGCGCCGGGCAGCTACGTCTTCGGCATCGCCGACGTGGTCGTGGTCAACGACCCGATCAGCGGCCAGGGCGCGAACAACGCCGCGCACGCGGCCGGCCTGTACCTCAAGGCCATCCTCGACCGCGGCGACGCGCCGTTCACCCCGCAGTGGATGCAGCAGACCTTCGATGAGTTCTGGGCGCACGCGCGGAACTCGGTCATGCTCACCCAGATGATGCTTGAGCCCCTCCCCGAGCACGCGCAGCAGGTGCTCGGCGCGGCCTCGCAGTTCCAGGAGATCGCCGACAAGTTCGCCGAGGTGTTCCCCAACCCCGGCACGATCCACGAGTTCCTCGTCGACCCCGACAAGGCCGCCGCCTATGTGCGATCGGTCGCCGCCGCCCGCTGACGACCGCGGTCTGGACAGGCCAGTGCTTGACAGAGATCCGAAACCACCGCCGCCGCGGCGGATACGCTGCGGACAGATGCAGCCGATAAAAGCAGAGCAAGGAGAGCACCGATGGCTGAGGTCGTGCTGTTCCACCACGTGCAGGGGCTGACCGACGGAGTCCGGGCGTTCGCCGCGGAACTCGGCAAGGGCGGGCACACGGTCCACACCCCGGACCTGTTCGACGGGCAGCACCCGGCGAGCATCGACGACGGCCTCGAGCTCGTGCAGCGCATCGGGGACGAAGAGCTTGACCGGCGCATCAACGCGGCCGTCGCCGCCCTGCCGCCCGGCCTGGTCTACGGCGGCTTCTCGTTCGGCGGCGCCACCGCTCAGGGCCTCGCGCAGACCACGCCGGGCGCGCGCGGCGCGCTGCTGTACGAGTCCTGCGTCTCGCTGACCGCCGACTGGTCCTTCGGGTTGTGGCCGGAAGGGCTCCCCGTGCAGATCCACGGCATGGAGGCCGACCCGTTCTTCGCCGAGGAGGGCGACCTTGAGGCCGCCGGCGAACTCGTCGCGATCGTCGGCCCCAAGCTGGCCGAGCTGTTCACCTACCCGGGCGACAAGCACCTGTTCACCGACAGCTCGCTGCCGAGCTACGACCAGGCCGCGACGGCCCTGGTCATCCGCCGCTCGGTCGAGTTCCTCGACAAGCTCGGCTAGCCGCGCCCGGATCTGGGCTCGCGCGGAAGCGGGCGACCGCTTAGGTTCGGGTATATGAGCAAAACGGGTGAGTTCAAGCGCGACACCAAGTACCTGGACGAGCGGATCACCAGGGACGGAAGCGGCGGCTGGCCGGTCGCGCCGCAACGGTACCGGCTCGTCGTGGCGCGCGGCTGCCCGTGGGCGAACCGGACCATGATCGTCCGCCGCCTCCTCGGCCTGGAAGACGCCTTGTCGATGGGCATCTGCGGGCCGGTGCACGACTGGCGGTCCTGGACGTTCGACCTTGACCCGGGGGAGAAGGACCCGGTGCTCGGCATCCACTGGCTCCGCGAAGCCTACGAGAAGGCCGTCCCGGGGTACGACCGGGGCGTCACCGTGCCCGCGATCGTGGACATCCCCAGCGGCGCCGTGGTGACCGCCGACTTCCGGCACATCACGCTCGACCTGGAAAGCGAGTGGCAGGCGTACCACCGTCCTGGCGCGCCCGACCTGTACCCGGACGCGCTGCGCGACGAGATCGAAGAGGTCAGCGACCTCGTCTACCGGGACGTGAACAACGGCGTCTACCGCTGCGGGTTCGCCACCTCCCAGGACGCCTACGACGACGCCTACCAGGCGCTGTTCGCCCGGCTCGACTGGCTGGAAGACCGCCTCACGACCCGCCGTTTCCTGGTCGGCGACACGATCACCGAGGCGGACGTCCGGCTCTGGCCGACCCTCGCCCGGTTCGACGCGGTCTACCACGGCCACTTCAAGTGCAACCGGAACAAGCTCAGCGAGATGCCGGCACTGTGGGCCTACGCCCGCGACCTGTTCCAGACCCCGGGCTTCGGCGACACGATCGACTTCGCGGCGACCAAGCAGCACTACTACCTGGTCCACAAGAACCTCAACCCGTCTGGCATCGTCCCCGACGGCCCCGACCTGTCCGGCTGGCTGACCCCGCACCGCCGGGAAGAGCTTGGCGGCCGCCCCTTCGGCGACGGCAACCCGCCGGGACCGGTCCGGGAGCCGGAGCGGGTCCCGGCGAGCCGCACCGCCAGCTAGCACGGGGTTTCCGTGGCCGCACCCAGACCTCGAGCGGCGACGGCGCCGGGTTCGGAACTGCTTCGCAGATAGTGATTGTTAGCGAGCACTCGATAGTTTTACTGATACAGTTAGCTTATGAGTTCGATTCCGTGGCATGGCATGACCGGACGGCTACGGGAGATCGCGGAGCCGTTCGTGGCGGCCGCCCCGGCGGGCGCGGGTCCGGACGCGACTGAAGGCCTCCTCGGAAGACGAGGCCGTCCTGCAGGCGGTGGGCTCGCACCTCGGGACGCTCGCTGGCCGTGGCCTTGCCGCCCGGTGTGCGGAAGGACGGCTGGACGCGAAGGGCAGGGCGCAGTCGCGGGCGGCGCGCAAGCGCACCCTCACCGCCGCCTCGTCATCGCGGTGGGCGGGCGCGATCACCCGCACCAGCGAGGACGCGTGGCAGCTCGCCGACCGGAACCTCCGCGCCGAGAGGGCCACCCTCCTGGCCCGCATCCGGCGGCACGCCGTCAGTCGTGCGCGGCGGCAAGAGGCTACTCGGCAAACGCCTCAGCCTCGCGGACGCCGGCTTCACCGAAAGCCAGTGGCGACGGGAATGGGAGTCCGCGCGGCTGTTCATCACTGCCGACGGCGAGAAGGACAAGACGTGGGGAAATGCCGTGACCCGCGAACAGGCCGCTGGTACCTGGACGCCTCGTGGAAGGCCCCGGCCCGTTCCGTGCCGCCGCTGGAGGACCTGCGGAAATCGACCGTCGTCGCGGTGGACGTGAACGCCGGTCATCTCGCCGTCGCCATAGTATTGCCGGACGGGAACGTGTCTGGCGTACCGTTCACCATCCCGCTAGACCTGGCCGGGCTTCCCGCGGTACTCGGGAGACGCGGACTCGGCCACCGGGCCAGGAGACGCGCGACAGGGAACCGTGCCGCCCCGGAGGACGCGGCCCGGCCAGCCCAGGTGCCACCTCGGGCCACCCCGGCGGCAAAGCCCGCACCCAGGAAGCGCGCCGCCCCACCGGGCCGCCGGCCGCCACATGGCAGCAACACCGGCCCGCCCGACCGGACCACGGCACGCAACCAGGCACCGCAGGACCGTCCGGCGATGCCCACTGAGCCGACACTCACTAAAGCTCAGTGTTAAGGAACGGTTAGGCTCGTCGGTATGACGGCTACTTTGGCACGGCGGGTCTGCGTTACTGGAGCGACAGGCAAGGCGGGCCTCGTGGCCGTCAGGCACCTGCGCGAGCACGGCTACGAGGTGACCGCGACCGACGTCGCGGTCAGCGACGCCAGGGCGGAGGGCGTGCTCAAGGCGGACCTTACCGACTACGGCCAGGCGACCGAGGTGCTGCGCGGCGCCGACGCGGTCGTCCACCTGGCGAACATCCCGGCGCCCGGCCTGGCGGCGCCCGCGGTCACGTTCAACGACAACATGACCATGAACTTCAACGTCTTCCACGCGGCCGCCGCGCTCGGCCTCAGCAAGGTGGTGTGGGCGTCGAGCGAGACCACCCTCGGCCTGCCGTTCGGCGGCGGTTCCGAGCAGATACCGGGCGCGCCTGGCGAACTCCGCTACGCCCCGGTCGACGAGGACCATTTCCCGCTCCCGGCGACCACCTACGCCCTGTCGAAGGTCGCGAGCGAGACCATCGCCGAGCAGATATCCCGCTGGTCCGGCATCCCCTTCGTGGGCCTGCGGATCTCCAACATCATGGAGCCGCACGAGTACCACCGCTTCCCGGGCTACTGGCCGGACGCGCACGCGCGCAAGTGGAACGCGTGGGGCTACGTCGACGTCCGCGACGTCGCGGCCGCCTGCCGCCTCGGCCTGGAAGCCGAGGTCACCGGCAGCCAAAACGTCATCATCGCCGCCGCCGACACGGTGATGAACCGCCCGTCCCGCGACCTGCTCGCCGAGGTCTTCCCCGACGTCCCGCTCAACCGCGAAGTCGCCGAGTACGGCACGCTGCTGTCGATCGACCGCGCCAAGCAGGTGATCGGCTACGTCCCCGCCCACTCGTGGCGCGACGAAATCCAAACCCGATAACCCAAACCCGGTGATCCCGAACGGATTCGCGCTCCGCCAGCCACACACGACGTACGCGCACCGTCGGCATCCGCCCTGGCCCACAGGCGCCGATCTAATGTTCTTGTGGCCCCCGGGGACAGAACGATCGTGGCCTCGTGGGCCACGGGGACGCAGCGGTGAGGAACAGGGCAAACGATGAAGCTTGACCTTGAGGCGGCCAAGAACGCCACGATCCCCGACGTGCTGCCGCCGGCCGGGGAGCCGTTCCGGGTGCTGTTCGTCGGGATCAACCCCGGCCTGTACTCGGCGGCCACCGGCTGGCACTTCGCCCGGCCCGGGAACCGGTTCTGGCCGGCGCTGCACGCCTCCGGGTTCACCCCGCGCCTGCTCAAGCCGTCCGAGCAGCAGGAGCTGACGGGATACGGACTCGGCATCACGAACATCGCGCCGCGCGCGACCGCCCAGGCCGCCGAGTTGACCGCCACGGAACTGAGGGAAGGCGGCCAGCGCCTCGAAGCCCTGGTCGCCGACCGCCGCCCCGGCTACGTAGCAGTCCTCGGCGTCACGGCCTACCGCACCGCCTTCGCCCGCCCCAAGGCAGCCATCGGCCCGCAGCCAGATCTCCTGGCGACCGCCCGCCTCTGGATCCTGCCGAACCCAAGCGGCCTCAACGCCTCCTGGCCGCCGCCGCGCCTGGCGGCGGCGTTCCGGGAACTGCGCGCGGCCGCGGCCGGGGCTGACCGCTAGGGTCCGCAACTCAGCGTGCCGCGTCGCGCGGCGCCATGCGGGCGCCGTCACCAGGCGGTGCTCGCATGACGCAAGGGAGTTATGTGATCACGATTTGGTTAATGGAACGAAGTCATTGGCCGTCAAGTTACGTTCGCGCACGACAATATTGGCACGAATACATTGTGTCGCGAACCAAGAATTATCTAATTCATGAATCAGTTTCACGGACCGCCCACAATCACTACTTAGCCGTGATAAAGATTTAGTAAGTGTTCCCTCGGCCTCTCGGGAGGGCTTCACGAATTGGGGGGAAGGTCGAAGCGGAAAGGACAATTTAATGTCGGGTGACGTCGATCACTACCAGGCC
>Ga0207652_10004205_pt1 | contig 11749 bp, 10 predicted proteins | sample KBSC63BmetaG_FD_184334 | JGI IMG/M metagenome (GOLD analysis project Ga0207652, IMG submission 184334) | Corn rhizosphere microbial communities from Kellogg Biological Station, Michigan, USA - KBS C6-3B metaG (SPAdes) (version 2) | ecosystem: Host-associated > Plants > Roots > Rhizosphere ... | reverse complement strand
CTAGCATGGATTCGGGCTTCAGAATTTTTGCGACAAGGTCACCAGGAAGGTGCGGCGCTGGCCGAACTGGGGGGCGCCGACGCCGACGCCGGTGCCGTCGCGCAGGCCGTAGCTGTTGTCGAAGACGTTGATGACGTCGAGGCGGAGCTGCGTGCCGCGCGTGCCCTTGACCGGGATCTTCTGCGCCGCGGAAAGGTTCACCGTGGCATAGGTGGGCAGCGCCGTGTCGTTCGGCGTGACGACGGTGGCGCGCAGCCCGCTGCCCACGATCACGTCGCCCGAGACCCGCGTCGCCCACTCGGACTGGCGGTTGAACGTGTAGGAGGCGCCGCCGGAGCCGGTCCAGCTCTGGTTGTGGTCGAGGTAGATGTAGTTCTGGGAGATGAAGGCCAGCTCGCCGGGCTGGAAGTTGAACTGGGCGGAGTTGATGTTGGTGCCCTGGGCCTGCGACCACGCGGCGTTGGCGTAGGTCGACCACGGGCCGGAGTCGTAGCTGGCGCTGAGCTCGATGCCCTTCACGTCGGCCGAGCCGTAGTTGAACGAGGACAGGATGACCGGCGCACCGAACTGGCCCTCGTCGAGCAGGTTCTGGGCGATCTTGTAGTAGGAGTCGAAGCCCAGGGTGAGCCCGTCGAGCGGCGTCAGGCTGAAGCCCGCGTCGAAATAATGCGCGCGCTCGGCCTTCACCGGGTCGTTCTGGGTCAGGGCCGGTGCCGCCGTGGTGCCCAGCGTGGAGAAGATTGCGGCGTTGCCGACCTGGGTGAGGGGCGGCGGCGTGAAGTAGCGGGCATAGCCCACGTGCGCGGTCAGCACGTCGTTGGGCTGCCACACGACGTTCACGCGCGGGCTGAGCTGGTTCTCCTGCGTGGCGCCGTCGACGGCGTCGAAGCGCGCGCCGTAGTTCACCGTGACGGTGGGCGTCACCTTCCATTCGTCCTGCAGGTAGACGCCATACTGCCATCCGACCAGGTCCGAGCCGTTGGAGAAGCCGGTCGGCCGGTCGCTGGTCGGCGTGCCCGCGCCGTCGACCGGGAGTGCGAAGGCATTGGTGAGACTGGTCGCGCGCTCGCGCTGCGCCAGGAAGCCCGCCCGCAAGGTGTGCGTGTCGGTGGCCTTCCAGCTGCCGTCGCCCTGCACGCCGGTGGTCAGGCTGGTGCGGCTGGACCACGGCGCGATGCCGTTGAACATCAGGTCGCCGAACGGATCGGGCGTGTAGGCCAGCGACGAGGAGCTGCCGAAGGCCGAGAGCTGGAAGTCGCCGGTGCCGTAGTGCTTCTGCAGCGCCACGATGCCGAAATAGGTGCTCTCCGATTGGCGCTGGTCGAGCAGGCCGCTGTTCAGGATCGAGTTGCCGTTGACGGTGAAGTTCGCCGGCTGGCCCGGGTTGTTGGGGATCTGGAAGCGCGCGCTGGCGCCGCCGCCGATGAAGGACAGGCGGGTGTTCTCGTCGATGATGTCGGTGACCTTGCCCAGTCCATGCCACTGGTCGGTGTCGTCATGGAGCGGCGTGTCCGAGGACGTCGGATTCTCGATGCCGGTGCCGGAGTGCAGGAACTGGCCCGTCAGGAAGTAGTCGAAGGCGCCGGACCGGCCGCCATAGCTCAGCGAGGGCTGCTGATAGTTGCGCGAGCCCGTCGTCATCGACGCCTCGGCGCCGGGATCGGTCGTGCCCGATTTGAGCGTGATGTCGACGACGCCGGCCTGGCGGAAGCCGTACTGGGCGGGCAGCGCGCCGGTGATCAGCGACAGCTTGTTGGCCGACTGCGTGGCCAGCGACTGGCTGAACAGCGACAGGGTTTCCGGCAGCTGCACGCCGTCGAGCCGGTATTGCAGGTTGGCGTGGTCGCCGCGCACGTGGATCTGGCCGAAGCTGTCCTGCGCCACGCCCGGCGCGCGCAGCAGGACCTGGTTGAGCGGCGCGAGCTGGCCTTGCGGCAGCACATCGAGCGCGCCGGGCGTGAACTCGTAGGTCGAGGCGCCGAGTCGCGGCTGGATGCTGCTGCGCGCCTCGTCGAGTCGCGTGGCGGTGACGGTGATCGTCTCGATCGGCTGGGCCGTGGGTGCTGCGGGCGCCGCGGGAGCGGGGGTGCCGTCCGTCGTCTGTGCGAGGGCCGGCGTGGTCGCAACCAGGGCCATGCCGATGACGAAGGCCGAACCACTCCAACGCTTCATGCCGTCCCCCGGACCACTGCGACCAAGGTAGCGTTACAATATAACATTCCCAATCGTCAAGCGCCTGGCGCGTCGCAGGTCCGCCTCCGGCAGGTCGTGCTATCGCTCGATGAACGAGTGAGCCGGGAGAGATCGATGTTCGTGTTGCATCATGGCTGGCGCTCCAGCGCCTCGCGCCGCGTCAGGCTCTGTCTCGCGGAGAAGGGGCTGAAGTTCGAGAGCGTGCTCGTCGATCTCACGAAGATGGAGCAGCACAGTCCGCAATACCTGAAGCTCAACCCGAACGGCGTCATCCCACTCCTGATCCTGCCCGACGGCCGCTCGCTCTACGAGAGCGGCACGATCTGCGAATATCTCGACGAGACCTATCCCGAGCCGTCGCTGCGCCCGGCCGACGCCTATGGCCGCGCCGAGATGCGCAACTGGATCCGCTATGCCGACGAGCGCATCGGCAACCTCATCATCTTCAACTGGAAGCACTCGATCGCCAAGGTCGCGTCGAAATGGACCGACGCCGAGCTTGCCGAGGCGCTGAAGAAGATCCCGAGCAAGGAGCGCCAGCAGGCCTGGCTGCGCGCCGCTCGCCAGCCCTACACGGCGGACGAGGAGAACGACGCGCGCCGCAAGCTGACGGCGATGCTCGACAAGATCGAGGCGAGCCTCGCCCAACATGCCTGGCTCGTGGGCGACCGGTATTCGATCGCCGACATCGCCGTCGTGCCGTTTCTCAAGCGCATGGACGAAGAGATCATTCCGGACGAAGTGTCGGAAAAGAAGCACCCGAAGGTCTTCGCCTGGTGGCAGAAGATCCAGGCGCGCCCGGCCTTCAAGGAAGCGCGGATCGAGTCCTTCGCGACGACGCTCTAGCTAGAGCGCGTCGACGACGGCCGGTCCTAGACCCGGCCGTGGCAGTGCTTGAACTTCTTGCCCGAGCCGCACGGGCAGGCGGCATTGCGCGCGACCTTGCCCCAGGTCGCCGGATCGTTGGGATCGACGCGCGGGTTGACGTGCGGACGGGCGAGCGTGGCCACGCCGCCGCCGTCGCGCCCGCCGTCGGGATCGGCTGGATCGAAGTCGGCATCGCCGGCCATAAGGGCTGCCTGTGCCGGATCCTCGTGAACCTCCTGCATCTGCTGGGGCAGCGGCGGCGGGGGCGGCGTGTCCATGCGCAGCTGGACTGTCGCCAGCACGTTGACGGTCGATTCGCGCAAGGCCGTCAGCAGGTCGCTGAACAGGTTGAAGGCCTCGCGCTTGTATTCGTTCAGCGGATCCTTCTGGCCATAGGCGCGCAGACCGATGCCCTGGCGCAGATGGTCGAGGTGCAGCAGGTGGTCCTTCCAGTTCTGGTCGAAGATCTGCATCAGCACGCTCTTCTCGACCTGGCGCCAGACCTCGGGGCCGTACTGCGCCGCCTTCTGGGCGAACAGCCGGTCGGTGGTCTCGGTGAGGCGCGTCGTGATCTGCTCTTCGGCGATGCCTTCTTCTTTCGCCCACTCGTCGATCGGCAAATCGAGGCCGAAGACGCGCAGCACCTCGGCCTTGAGCTCCGCCGTCTTCCACTGCTCGGCGTAGACGCCCTCCGGGATCGTGCGCGTCACCAGCGCGTCGACGACGTCGCGGCGCATGCCGGCGACCGTCTCCGAAACGTCCTCGGTCGACATCAGCTCGACGCGCTCGCGGTAGATCTCCTTGCGCTGGCTGTTCATGACGTCGTCGAAGCGCAGCAGGTTCTTGCGGATCTCGAAGTTGCGCGCCTCGACCTTGCCCTGCGCCGTCTGCAGCGCCTTGTTGAGCCAGCGGTGGGTCAGCGCCTCGTCGTCGGCCATGCCCTTCTTCTGGACCCAGTCGAGCACCTTGTTGTTGCCGAAGATGCGCATCAGGTCGTCTTCGAGCGACAGGAAGAACTTCGACGCGCCGGGGTCGCCCTGGCGGCCCGAACGGCCGCGCAGCTGGTTGTCGATGCGGCGGCTCTCGTGGCGCTCGGTGCCGACGACATAGAGGCCGCCCGCGACGCGCACGATCTCGCGGTCGCGCTCGACGCCGGCGCGGATCTCGGCCTCGATGCGGTCGATCTCGGCCTTGCGCGCGGCCTGGATCTCCTCGGAATCGCCGGGGAATTTGGCTTCGATGGCGGGCACGCTCTGCTGCACCAGCATCTCGACGTTGCCGCCGAGCTGGATGTCGGTGCCGCGGCCGGCCATGTTGGTGGCGATGGTGATGGCGCCGGGCCGGCCGGCCTGGGCGACGATCTGGGCCTCCTGCTCGTGGAAGCGGGCGTTCAGCACGTTGTGCGGGATGCCGGCCTTCTTCAGCGCCTCCGACAGCAACTCCGACTTCTCGATGGTGACGGTGCCGACCAGCATCGGCTGGTTGCGGGCGCGGCACTCGCCGATCAACTTGACGATGGCGCGCGTCTTGTCGGCCAGCGTGCGGTAGATCTCGTCGTCGGCGTCCTTGCGCGCTACCGGCACGTTGGTCGGCATCTCGACGACCTCGAGCCGGTAGATCTCACCGAACTCCGAGGCCTCGGTCATGGCCGTGCCGGTCATGCCCGCGAGCTTGGGATACATGCGGAACAGGTTCTGGAAGGTGATCGAGGCGAGCGTCTGGTTCTCGCGCTGGATCTCGACCTTCTCCTTGGCCTCGAGCGCCTGGTGGAGACCCTCGGAATAGCGCCGGCCGGCCATCATGCGGCCGGTGAATTCGTCGATGATGACGACCTGGCCGTCCTTGACGATGTAGTCGACGTCGCGTGTGAAGTTGATGTGCGCGCGCAGCGCCTGCGTCACGTGATGCAGTACCGTCACCTGGGTCGGCGCGTAGAGGCTCTGGCCCTCGGGCAGCAACCCGTCGGTGCGCAGGATTTCCTCGACCGCTTCAACGCCGGCTTCGGTGAACACGACAGTGCGGGTCTTCTCGTCCTTCTCGTAGTGCTCGGGCTTGAGGCGCGGGATGACGACGTCGACGCGGCGGTAGAGCTCGGAGGAATCCTCGGCCGGGCCGGAGATGATCAGCGGCGTGCGCGCCTCGTCGATCAGGATCGAATCGACCTCGTCGACGATGGCGTAGTTGAAAGGCCGCTGAACCATCGCGTCCAGCCGGTACTTCATGTTGTCGCGCAGGTAGTCGAAGCCGATCTCGTTGTTGGTGCCGTAGGTGACGTCGGAGGCGTAGGCTTCCTTGCGCTGCTCGTCGGTGAGGTCGTGCACGATGATGCCGACCGTCAGGCCGAGGAAGCGGTAGACCTGGCCCATCCACTCGGCGTCGCGGCGGGCGAGGTAGTCGTTCACCGTCACGACATGGACGCCCTTGCCCTCGAGGGCATTGAGATAGACAGCGAGGGTGGCGACCAGCGTCTTGCCTTCACCGGTCTTCATCTCGGCGATCTTGCCGGAGTGCAGGACCATGCCGCCCTTGAGCTGGACGTCGAAGTGGCGCTGGCCCAGCGTGCGCTTGGCGCCCTCGCGCACGGTGGCGAAGGCCTCCGGCAGCAGGTCGTCCAGCGTCTCGCCCTTGGCCAGGCGGTCGCGAAACTCCACGGTCTTGCCGCGCAGCGCCTCGTCGGAGAGCTTGGCGAACTCCGGCTCGAGCGTGTTGATTCTTGCCACGGACCGGTCGAAGCCTTTGACGACGCGGTCATTGGCTGACCCGAACAGGCTTCGGGCGAGCGCTCCGAGCATGAAAACCTCGATATTCTAACGACTTAGGGCGGGCACGCCGCCCGCCCGTCCCGATGAGAGATAGAGAGCGCATACCATAGTGTCAACGCATGCGCGGCCGTAACGCACGGGGCTCTCCGGTGTTTCCTGAAAAGCGCCTCAATTCGCCGTCATCAGGGCGCCGTCGCGGCGGTCGTGCTTGCTTGAGGCGAGTGGCCCTGTGTAAACCGAGGGCCACGCCGTCGTCTGTCGCATCCTGTTCCCGGAGCCCCCTCATGAGCCGTTGTCTGCGCCTCCTGCGCGTTCTTGTCCTGTGCTGCGCAGCCGCTGCAACCGCCACTCCGGCGTTGGCCCAGCAGCCCGCGTCCCCGCCGGCTGCCAAGCCCGCGATGCCGAAGGCCACCCTGCCGGCACCCGCGCCGGCGACGGCGCCGGCGGTATTCAAGGATCCGGTCGTGGCCACCATCAACGGCCAGGCCATCCATCTCTCCGAGCTCGAGGTCGCCCAGCAGGCGCTGCCGGCGCAGTACCGCAACATGCCGATGCAGGCCGTCTTCCCGGCGCTGCTCGACCGTATCATCGACAGCAAGCTCGTGGTCCAGGATGGCCGCAAGAACAAGGTGTCGGACGATCCGGCGTTCAAGAAGCGCATGGCCTTCGTCGAGGAGCAGGTCATCCAGGATTTCTGGCTGCAGCGCGAGATCGCCCGCAAGGTCACCGCCGAGAAGCTCCAGCAGCGCTATGAGGAGCGCCTGAAGTCGATGCCGGCCGAGGAAGAGGTGCACGCGCGCCACATTCTCGTGGCCACCGAGGACGAGGCCAAGGCGATCCTCGCCGACCTCAAGAAGGGAACGCCGTTCGACAAGCTCGCCAAGGAAAAGTCGACCGACAAGGCTTCCGGCGCCGAGGGCGGCGATCTCGGCTGGTTCAAGAAGACCGACATGGTGAAGGAATTCGCCGATGCCGCCTTCGCCCTCAAGAAGGGCGAGCTCAGCGAGACGCCGATCAAGACCCAGTTCGGCTACCACGTCATCAAGCTCGAGGATCGCCGCCAGGCGCCGCCGCCGGCCTTCGAGGAAATGCAGGACCAACTCCGCGAGGAACTCGCCCGGGAGACCGTCACGAGCATGCTCGATCACCTCCGAGCCTCGGCCAAGATCGACAAATTCAACATGGACGGCTCCAAGCCCGACCCCGCGGCCGCCAAGCCCGCGGCGCCGGCCAAGCCGGCCGCTCCGTCGCCCGGCAAGTAAACCTCACGTTTTCCGGCTTTTCTGGTGTAGTCTCCGCTTTCGGCCGCCGGGATGAACCGGGCGACCGCAAGGGGAGTCCCATGTCTGCCACCGTATCGCCGCTCGCGCCCAAGACGACGCCGACACTGCCGCGCATCGCGGGCGTGAAGCTCGCCGCCGCGCAATCGGGCGTGCGCTACAAGGACCGCGACGACGTCATGCTGGTCCTGCTGCCGGCCGGCGCTACCATCGCCGGCGTCCTGACGCGGTCCAAGACCTGCTCGGCCCCGGTCGACTGGTGCCGCAAGAACCTGACGCGCGGCAAGGTGCGGGCCATCATCGTCAACGCCGGCAACGCCAACGCCTTCACCGGCAAGCTGGGCGACAAGGCGGTCGAGGAGAGCACGCGCGCCGTGGCCCAGGCCCTGGGCTGCCCGCGCAACGAGGTCTTCATGGCCTCGACCGGCGTGATCGGCCAGCCGCTGGAATGGGAGAAAATCGCCGCCGTCGTCCCCGCCCTCATCAAGGGCGCGCGCGAAGACGGCTGGGCCGCCGCCGCCGCCTCGATCATGACGACCGACACGTTTCCCAAGCTGTCGACGCGCCAGGCCAAGATCGGCGAGAAGACGGTCACGCTGAACGGCTTCCTCAAGGGTTCGGGCATGATCGCGCCCGACATGGCGACCATGCTGGGATTCGTCTTCACCGACGCCAAGATCCCCGGCGGCGTGCTGCAGAAGCTGCTGGCCGACGGCGCCGACAAGTCGCTGAACTGCGTCACCGTCGACGGCGACACCTCGACCAGCGACACCCTGCTGCTGGCCGCGACCGGTGCGGCGCGCCACGCCCCGATCGAGGAAGCCGACGACCCCGTGCTCGCCGACTTCAAGCGCGCGCTCGACGAGGTGCTGGTCGACCTCGCGCAGATGCTGGCGCGCGATGGCGAGGGCGCCACCAAGTTCGTGACCATCAACGTGGGCGGGGCCTCGTCCAACGGCGCCGCGCGCAAGATCGGCCTCGCGGTCGCCAACTCGCCGCTGGTCAAGACCGCGATCGCGGGCGAGGACGCCAACTGGGGCCGTATCGTCATGGCGGTCGGCAAGTCGGGCGAGCGCGCCGACCGCGACAAGCTCAGGATCGCCATCGGCGGCGTGAAGATCACCGACCAGGGCCAGGTCGTGCCGGGCTACGACGAGGCGCCGGTCGCCCGCCACATCAAGGGCACCGACATCGTGATCGACATCGATCTCGGCATCGGTCGCGGCCGCGCCACCGTGTGGACCTGCGATCTGACGCACGGCTACATCGACATCAACGGCAGCTACCGTTCTTGACGTCGTCTTTCGACGACGACTGCCCGGGCGGCCCGCCGCCGCTCGGTGATCGGCCGATGGTGCTGGTCGCCGCCGTGGCGCTGGTCGATGTCGATGGCCGCGTGCTGATCGCGCAGCGTCCCGCGGGCAAGTCGATGGCGGGCCTGTGGGAGTTTCCCGGCGGCAAGGTCGATCCCGGCGAGACGCCCGAACAGGCGCTGGTGCGTGAGCTGCAGGAAGAACTCGGTATCGAGACCGCCACGAGTTGCCTGGCGCCGATCGCATTCGCCAGCCATGGCTACGACAAATTCCACCTGCTGATGCCGGTCTTCGCCTGTCGCAAATGGGCTGGCACGCCGCAGCCGCGCGAAGGCCAGATCCTGAAGTGGGTCGCGCCGAACGACCTGTCGCGCTATCCGATGCCCCCTGCCGACCTGCCGCTGGTCGGCCTGCTACGCGACCTTCTCTAGTGTCGAGGGGGCGCCGTCGCGCCAGCCGGTCAGGCGCCGGAAGATGACGGCCTGCGCGGTCGCCGCGACCCCGGCGCCGGCGTAGGAGACGAGGATCGCCGCAGTCCAGGCGATCACCGTGGCCGCGTTGTATGCCCCGAGGCCGCGGGCGAGGCCGAGCGGGAAGAGCGCCGCCACCATCGTGGCGATGGCGCTGGCGAAAAAGATGATGAAAAGCAAGCCGACGATCGTCCAGCCGTTGCCGCGGCTGAAGGCCCACGACTGGCGCGGCGCGAACGGTATGTCGACGGCCGTGGCGGCGAGGCCGAAGCTTACGCGGAGCGCGAGCAGGGCGGAGATCATGAAGCCGGTGCCGAACGGCGCAGCCAGTGCCTCGCGGCGGGCCATGTCCGGATCGATTGGCGCGCCGCCGCCCAGCATGGCCGGATCGATCGTGCCGACCGCCAGCACGAAGCCGCCCAGCAGCAGGAAGGCGATGCCGCCCACTTTCAGCAGATGCACCAGAAACGCCGACTCGCGCACTGACCAGCCGAGTCCGGGCAGGCGGCCCACCTTGTGCGGCCCGACCAGGACGAAGCGCATCCAGGCGACCATGAACATGACGGTGGGTACGACATCGAGCGCCTTCTCGGCCAGCACGATCGGCAGCGAATCGTCGTCGACCGCCGCGCCGCCGATGCGCAGCAGCAGCGACAGGATCCACGGGATCGTCACCAGGTGGAAGAAGGCGGGGATGTTGCCGAAGAAGATGCGGAAGCTCTCCGACAGCACGTCGCCGAACGACAGTTTGATACGCGGTGGGCTCAAGTCCGTCCTGCCTTCTCGCCGGTGCTGTGTTCGATGCCGCCCAGCGCGTCGGCCAGCCGGTGCTGGGCCGCGCCGGGTTTGAGCGGCTTGGGTTGCGAGGCGTCGGGCGACCAGCCGTGCAGGAACAGCACCTCGAAACTGGCAGTGATCCGGCCCGACGGCCGGGCGAAACGCCCGGCGTAGATCTCCGCGGCGCGCATCAGGGTGGCGCGTCGCGCCAGGCCGCGGCGGCGCTCGACGACGAGATTGCTTTCGCCCATGGCGCCGAGCTCGCGCATCAGCGCCAGTGCGTCGTCGTACTCCACGTCGATCGTCTCGCCGTCGGCCACGGGAAGGGCAAAGCCCGCACGCTGTAGCAGGCCCGCGGCATCGCGCAGGTCGGCGAAGGGCGAGACGCGCGGGCTGAGGCCGCCCTCGATCTCGCTTTCGGCGGCCGCCAGCGCCTGGCGCAACTGCCAAAGGGTGGCGCCGCCCAGCATGGCGCCGAGGAAGAGTCCGTCGGGTTTCAGGATGCGGCCGATCTGGATCAGCGCGCCGGGCAGGTCGTTCACCCAGTGCAGGTCCATCGCGCTCAGCACCAGGTCGAAGCGCGCGGGTGCGAACGGCAGCGCCTCCTCGTCGGCGACCACCGCCGGCCCGTGGGCGTGGCGCGCAAAGCCGAACCCGAGATCGGCGCGGATCAGGTGCTCGACGGCGTTCGACCCGGCAAGCGCCTCGGCCACCTCGTCGCCATGGCAGCCGAGGTCGAGCGCCAGCGCAAAGCGTCGGCGCACGTCGGCCAGGCGCTCGACCAGCCGGCCCGCGATCTCGCGCTTGAGGAAGGCCTGGCGACCCCAGTCCCGCGCGGCACGCTCGCGACGGCGGCGCAGCACGCCGCGATCGAAAACCAGAAGGGGGTCGGGCACCGTCACGCCCTGTATGTAGGGCCAAAGCAGGCTCCGGGGTAGGGCCCGGAGATCGACCATCGCCCTGCAAACGGCGCATTTGTCCGGTCCCATCGGCGGCCGTGGAACTGGTCCCACCCTTGAGGCGCGCCGGGCAGAGGCTGCTCGACGCCATCCTGCCGCCGCTCTGCCTGGGCTGCGGCGAGATCGTCGCCACGCCGGGCGCGCTCTGTTCCGCGTGCTGGCAGCATTTCTCCTTCATCGCGCCGCCCCACTGCGACAGATGCGGTGTTCCGTTCACCCGCGATCCGACCGCCGGCGCGCTGTGCGTCGACTGCCTGACCCGGCCGCCGCGCTTCCGCCAGGCACGCGCGGCTCTCGTCTACGACGACCGCAGCCGGCGCCTGGTCCTGCCGCTGAAGCACGGCGACCGCACCGACATGGCGCGCGCCTGCGGCACCTGGATGGCGCGGGCCGGCGCCGATCTGGTTGCCGCGGCCGACCTCGTGGCGCCGGTGCCGCTGCATTGGCGGCGGCTCTTTACCCGGCGCTACAACCAGGCCGCGCTGCTGGCGCGGACGATCGCCCGCGACGGCAAGGTCAAGCTGGCGCCCGACCTGCTGCAGCGGGCGCGCTGGACAGGCTCGCAAGCCGGCCTCAAGGCGAAGGAGCGTCGGCGCAACGTCCGACAGGCCTTCGAGATCCATCCACGCTGGCGGACGGCGCTCGCAGGGCGGACGGTCCTGCTGGTCGACGACGTGCTCACCACCGGGGCGACGGTCGACGCCTGCGCGGTGGCGCTCCGACGGGCCGGCGCCGCCCATGTCGATGTGCTGACGCTGGCGCGGGTCGTCCGGCCGGCGTTATAGTCCCGGCAAGGAGTTTCCGATGGCCAAGATCGAAATGTACACGACCCAGTGGTGCGGCTACTGCGCCCGCGCCCGGGCTCTGCTCGAGAAGAAGGGCGCGGCCTTCGACGAAATGGACGTGATGGAGGACGAGGCCAAGCGCGCCGAGATGCGCACGCGCTCGAACCGCACGACGGTGCCGCAGATCTTCATCAACGGCCAACACATCGGCGGCTCGGATGAACTCGCCGCGCTCGAGCAGCAAGGCAAGCTCGACGCGCTTCTGGCGCAACCCGGTTAGGGGGACTTCGCGATGAGCACCGCGCTCAAGGCCGACAAATTCAAGGCGGGCCTGATCCAGCCC
>Ga0207652_10004194_pt1 | contig 11761 bp, 11 predicted proteins | sample KBSC63BmetaG_FD_184334 | JGI IMG/M metagenome (GOLD analysis project Ga0207652, IMG submission 184334) | Corn rhizosphere microbial communities from Kellogg Biological Station, Michigan, USA - KBS C6-3B metaG (SPAdes) (version 2) | ecosystem: Host-associated > Plants > Roots > Rhizosphere ... | reverse complement strand
GTCGACCCCGAACCACCGCCGGACTTCGCCGGCAACACGTCTCATCGAGGCGTCCTGGAATTCGAGCACGCCATGGGTCCAGCTGGAATCGGCGGGCACGACTGCCTGCCGATACGCGCGCACCGACCCACTGGCGGTCAACGAACCACGATCACCCGCCGCGAGCGTCGCCGTTTCACTGGCGCCAGCGGCACGAAGCCGAACACTTCCCGAAATGACGGCGACCGTCGTCGTATCGTGAACGTCGCTCTCGATCGTGAACGTCGTGCCGAGGTCTTCGACGATGGCATTGGCGACGTGCACCGAGAACGGTTTCGCCGGATCATGACGGACATCGAAATATGCGTCGCCTACGAGCTCGACCGACCGTGCCGCCGTTCCGAAGTCCGCCGATACGGTGAGACGGCTCTCGGGCCCGAGGATGACGCGCGAGCCATCAGCGAGCAAAACTGAATCCCGCTGACCGGTTTTCGTCGCAAATGTTTTTGCCTGGGCCGGCGGGGTGGTCGGCTTCGCCGGTCTCAGCACCACGAAGGCGATGAACGCGGCTGCGGCGGCAAGTAGACCAAGTCCGATCACCGAACGCCGCTTGTTCGAGCCGCCGCCGCGCGTGACCGTCAGTCGCGGCGGGCTCGACTCGCCATTCATGCGTTGATGAACCTTGGCGAGCGCGGCTTCGACGTTTACGTCAGGAGCGGCGTATAGCTCACTGGGGGAACTGATCCGGGCGAACAGCTCTTTCTCGCCGGGATGCTCGTCGAGCCACTGCTGCACGCGCCCACGCTCCTCCGCCGGGCTTTCTCCGGCGAGGAACCTCGCGATAGCGTCCCAATCGGGACTGCTCGCGGACGGGTCTGTGCGGCGCGGGCCGTCGGTCATGACCTATCGACACGCGAAGAAATGAATACCCTTAGTCGGATCATGCATTTGCCGGTGGAGTATACGAGAACGCCCCTGATGGGAACAGACGCGACCCCGCCCCAAGCGTCGCCGGAACATTCGCCTTCGTGACATGGAAGAGCGCGCGCTTCTCGATCGGCTGAAGACGGGCGATCAGGCGGCCTTCGATTCCATCTTTCGGACGCACTACGCGCACCTCGTGGGATTCGCGCAGGGAATGCTGCGCGACCGCGCCGCCGCCGAAGACGTCGCGCAAGAAGTGATGCTCGAGCTGTGGCGCCGCCGCGGCGAGCTCGCGATCTCGGAGTCGCTGCGTGCATACCTGCTGCGCGCGACTCGCAATCGATCGCTGAATCAACTACGACATGCGAATGTTGCGAAGCGAGCCGAGCCGCACATCGTTGGTGAAGAGACTGTGAATGCGACAGGCGCATCGCAACTCGTCGCGAACGAACTGCGCACGGCGCTCGCGGAAGCCGTTTCGGAATTGCCGCCTGCGTGTCGTGAAGTCTTCGAGTTGAGTCGCAGCCAAGGTTTGCGCTACGCGGAGATCGCATCGACGCTCGGCATCTCGATCAAAACCGTCGAGTCGCAGATGGGAAAAGCACTAAGACATCTTCGCACACGCCTCGCAGCGTGGCTTCCAGAGACTGATGCGCTATAGTCGTGATCTCGCGCACACCGGATCAGGGTGTCTGCGCGACAATGTGTCAGGGTCTCACGAACCCCATGCAGAGGATGTCGCGATGAAGAGGATCACCGTCGCCTGTGCCGCGGTCGCATTCATGAGTGCCGCCGCATGTAGCAGCAGCAACGAGCCCACCACGCCTGCGAGTCAGCTCGCGCTCACGATGGCATCGGCGTTCAACACCGTGCCATCGGGTTTCAGTACTCTCAACAGCAGCTTCGTCGGCGACGCCGGCGGCTCATTCGAGCCCGACTTCGGAATGATGTCGCGCGGTCATGGTCTCTTCGGCTTTGGCCGTGGCATTCCCGGCTTCGGGCTCGGCTTCATGGGCGGCGGGTTGTTCGGCGGTTTCTGGGGCGATGATTTTGGTTTCGGCTTCATCCCGCTCGAGCACGCGTGCGTGTTCGACTCCGGCACGGGCCTCATCACCTGCGGACCGAACACGCACAATGGATTGACGTCGACGCGTGTCGTGCAGTTCCAGACGGCGGCGGGCAAGTCGCAGTCGTCGTTCGACACGACGACGAATTCCGTCTCGGTCAAGATCACAGTGACTGGCACGACGACCCGTCGCGACAACGACCAGAGCACGGTGGATCTGTCGAGCAATCAGACCGTGACCGGTTTGGCGAAAGGCAGCACCTCGCGCGAGATCAACAGTACGTCCAACGGCACCGAGACCACGACCGGCACGTCGAAGCAAGGCGCGTTCACCGCGAAGCGAACCGCGGGGGACGTCGTGAAGGACGTTGTGATCCCGTTCCCGTCGTCGACGAATCACTTCCCGTATCCGACGGGCGGCAGCATCACGCGATCGATCTCGACGAACGTGCAGATCACCGGTCAGGCCGCAACGACATCGTCGCGTCAAGAAACCATCACGTACGATGGAACGGCCACGGCCAAGGTCCAAATCACTGAGGACGGCACGACACAGAACTGCACGCTGCCCCTGCCGCACGGTCGACTGACCTGCTCGTGATTAAGAAAACACTACGACACGCGGCAACAGGGTGATTATTCGATCGCGTGTCTGAATGAATGGAAGCCGGCCCGGGTGGGGGTTCGGTTCTCCAGTCTGGAAAGCCAGCGGGGTGGTGCCGATACGAGAGCGGCATCATCCCGTTGGTTTTTTAGGAAAGGTGGTGGCGCAGCGAGAGGCGAAAGGGGAACGGCGAACGCCTCTAGCGACGCCTCTTTCCACGCCGCATCGTAGCTGATGCGCGATTCGTCGCTCCTCAAGGTGCTCGGCCTTTCGTTCGGTTTGGCAGTCACCGTCGGCAACTCCATCGGCGGCGGAATTCTGCGAACGCCGGGCGACATCGCATCACTGCTGCCGAATCCGTGGTGGTTCGTCGGCATCTGGGTCGTCGGCGGCCTCTACGCATTGCTGGGCGCGAACGCCATCGCGGAGCTCGGCACGATGCTGCCGCGGAGCGGCGGACAGTACATCTTTGCGCGACACGCGTTCGGCAACTACGCCGGTTTTCTCGTCGGTTGGGTGGATTGGATCTCTACCTGCGCATCCGTCGGTGCGATCTCGCTCGTCCTCGGCGAATCGATCGCCGCGGTCGCGTCGTTGCCGGTTCGCGCGGCGAGCCCGATCGCGATGTCGATCGTCGTCGTCTTCACCGCGTTGCTCGTGCGAGGAACGCGGCTTGGCGATTTTGCGCAGCGCATCACGAGTCTCGCGAAAGCGCTCGCGCTGCTGGCGCTCGTCGCAGCCTGCTTCGCGTTCGCAGGACGGGCACACGTTGAGACCGCGGCGCCGGCGGTGACGTTGCCGTCCACGTCGATGTTCGCCGCGTTCTTGCTCGCCGCGCAATCCGTGATCTACACGTACGATGGCTGGTCGGGACCGATCTACTTCTCGGAGGAGTTGGACCATCCCGCGACGCAGATCCCACGATCGATGTTCTATGGTCTGCTCAGCGTCGCGTTGATTTATCTGTCGATCAACATCGCGTTCATCACGGCGCTTCCGACGTCGGCCCTCGCGGGATCACCGCTTGCCGCCGCGACCGTCGCGAAGGCGATCTTTGGCTCCGTCGGCGAAACGCTGGTTCGCGTGGTCGTCATCGCATCGTTGCCGAGTGCGGTGAATGCGTGCCTGCTCATGGCGTCCCGGACGCTTTATTCGGTGAGCCGCGACGGGCTCGGGTTCAAGGCAACGACCTACGTGAACAGAGGCGGTACACCAGTCGCCGCGCTGATCGCCACTGGCGCTGTCGGGTTGGCGTTTCTCGCGACGGGCACGTTCGAGACGATGATCGCGATCGCCGCGTTCTTCTTCGTCGCGGCGTATACGCTGTCGTTCATCGCTGTCTTCCTGCTCCGCCGTCGCGAGCCGAACGCGCCGCGGCCATATCGTACGAAAGGCCACCCGTGGACGACGGGTTTCGTGTTGGTTGGTTCACTCGCCTTCCTGATCAGCGCGATCATCGGCGACCGCAAAAACAGCCTGTTTGCGCTCGGGATCGTGGTGGTCAGCTATCCCGTGTTCCGTCTCACGAGTGCCCGGCGTGTGCCGATCGCTTCCGCCGGGTCGTATCTTTCAGAGCAGCAACCCCAAGCACCTGAGTCAGGAGCACTATCATGATCAAGCGGGACAAGGAGCTGATCGTCGTTGGAGATCGCGTGCTCGTCCGCTGCGAGGAAGGTGAGGAGCGGACGAACGTCGGTCTCTATCTGCCGCCGACAGCGCTCGAGAACCAGGCCGTGCAAGGCGGAACGATCGTCGCGACCGGCCCGGGACTTCCGATGCCGAGTCCGGATTCATTCGGCGACGAGCCGTGGCGAGTTCCGGAACGCGCGACGAAGTTCATTCCGATGCAGGCCCGCACCGGCGACTACGCGCTGTTTTTCCGGAAGGCGGCGGTCGAGATCACGTTCGAGGGCGACCGATATCTCGTTGTCCCACAAGCGGCGATCCTGGCTCTGGTCCGCGACGAGTAAACCGACCTGAAGCGAGCAGGAGAATGAGACTTCCTCAGCAGATGTACGATGAGCGCCTGGTCACGCCGATGCGGCAGGAGCTCACCCGACTCGGTGTGAAAGAGCTTCGCACGCCGGAAGAAGTGGACGCCCAGCTGGCCGACGCCACGGGCACCACGATGGTCGTCGTGAATTCCGTATGCGGATGTTCGGCGCGAATGGCGCGACCAGCGGTTGCGATGGCGCTCCAGCATCCCGTGACGCCCGACGTGTCCACGACGGTATTCGCGGGTCAGGACTCGGACGCGACGGCCCGCGCCCGCAGCTACTTCACAGGCTATCCACCGTCGTCGCCACAGATCGGACTTCTGAAGGACGGCGAGCTGGTGTTCATGCTCGAGCGCTGGCAGATCGAAGGCAGGCACGCGCAGGAGATCGCGCGCGATCTCGTCGAGGCGTTCGACAAGTACTGCGCGAAGTAACAACTGACGTGCAGATCCCTCGCCTTTGGCTCGGGATGACAACAAGAAAAGGGCGCACCCAACTGCCGGCGCGCCCTTTTTCGTCCCTGCCCTACGAGGTCTCAGGACGGTATTGAAACGATGTGACCTACCATCCTCAGACCTACCATCCTGAGACCTACATCAGACCTACTTGTGGTTCAGCGACCACACGAACGCAGCGACTTCCTTGATCTGATCGTCCGACAGAGGCGGGTTGCCGCCGCGCACCGGCATCGCGCGCTTGTGCGACGTGTCCTTGATCGCCGCCACCGGCACGCCATTCGTAATGATGCGCACGAAATCATCGTACGATCCATTCACCTGGAGGAAATGACCCGAAGTCAGATCGGGGCCATTCGCGCGACCCTTCGCGTCCGGGCCGTGACAGTTGCGGCATCCGCGCGCGTGAAAGATCGAGTCGCCGAGTGCGATCGAGGCGGGCGTGACAGCAGATGGCGTCGCTGAAGACGCACGAGCTGCCGCACTGCCGGATGGCGTGGGCGCCGCGGTGCTCGTTCCGCTCGAGTGGCACGCGACGATGGTCGCGGCTGCGATGAGCAATACCGCCGGGTGACGCAAGAAGTTGTAGCTCATGGGGGCGAAGAGTGTGGAGGGTCCGTCGGCGTCAGTTGTCTTTTCGCTGATTACGAATACTTCGCGTCCGACGTTCGATCCTGCCTCGGCGGCACAGCGTCGTCGCCGTCGAGCGCGAACACTGGAAGCTGCAATCGCCACGCGATGGACGCCAGTCGAACCACGGCAACAACGATCATTCCCATCCAGGTCGCGACTCCTCGGGACGCCCCGGCGGCAGCCGCGGCGAAGTAGACACCGGTGCCAAGAATCGCGGCGCTGGCGTACAAATCACCGCGGCGCAGGACCAGGGGAATCTCGTTGACCAGAACGTCCCGGACGACGCCTCCCGCCGCGCCGGTAATCGTCCCGAGCACGATGCCGCCAAGGGCCGGTACGCCCGCACGCTCGGCGATCTGTGCGCCGGTCACACTGAACATCGCGAGGCCAAGGGCATCGGCGTAGAGAAGTGCGGCGGCAGGCGCGGGACGCCAGCGGACGTACGCGACGGTCGCCAGCGCCGACGCGACGATGACGACGATGTACGCCTGGTTTGCGAGCCAGAAGATCGGATGCCGGTCGAGCAAGACGTCCCGGATCGTGCCGCCGCCGACCGCCGTCACGAGCCCCAGGACGATCACGCCGAGCAAATCGAGTCGCTTGCGACCAGCGGCGAGCGCACCGCTGATGGCAAAGACGCCGACACCGATCAGATCGAGCGTGTAGAGAAGCATCAACGACTAAGATACGCCTCCGTTGGCGTCCGTATCGAATCGTTCACAGCATGCCCCGGAGCACCGGATCAGGCGATACCCATGTGGAATCGAGCGAATCGCCTGACCTGAATGTTCTCGCCAATGCGCGCCGCCACCTGTCGAACCAGCTCGGCGATGGTGATCTCCGAGTCACGTACCCACGCCTGGTCCATGAGCACCACCGAGCGGAAATACGCGTCCATCTTTCCGTCGATGATTCTGACGGCGAGATGGGCCGGCTTGCCGCTCGCTCGCACTTCGGCCTCGAATGCTCTGCGCCGCTGTGCGACCGTGTGCGCCGGAAGCGCGTCGCGCGACACCGCGATCGGCGCGGCGCCGGCGACCTGCTCGCCGAGGTAGCGGACCAAGGTTCTGAAATCCTCAGTGCGTGCGACGAAGTCGGTCTCGCAGTTGACTTCGATCAACACACCGAGCTTGCCGTTGTGATGCACGTAGCTCGAGATGACGCCTTCGCTGGTCGGCCGTTCGCCGCGATCCTGCACGGCGACCGCGCCGAGCGCTTGCAACTCCTCCGTCGCGAGGTCGAGATCACCGCCGGTCCGCTCGAGGATCTGCTTGCACTGGAGGGCCCCCGCGCCTGTGCGGCGTCGGAGCTCCTGGATCTGATTGATGGACAAAACGTTGATCATGTGAGTTTGCTCATTGATATGGTCGAACGACGGTCCAGCAGATCCCACGGCGCTGCGCGCCATGGGATGACAACTGGCGGCCGAAAAACAGCCGCCCGGGCCGGCGGGTGTCGAACCCGCACCTCGGCGTCGTGCTCCCTCGCGGTCCCGGCTTTCGGCCCATGGGATGGTCGCGCGGCGGCGCCGTGCTCTGTCGTCTTTGAGCTACGGTTCCCGGCGGCGCGCGGCTAAAGCCCATACGCGCCGATCGGTTGTCTCTTGGTGCTTCGATGCGCCGCCAAGGGCGAGCCAGACGGAGGGCGCGTACCGAGTAGGGGAGTCGCGTTCCTTCTACTCGAGCGTCACGTCTGGCCGCCACTCGGCGGTCCTACTCGAACGTTGCAGTCGTCTCGTTTGCCTGCGGTATCTCCGTGAAAGTCGAACGCCCCGTCTGCGCACTGGCGCAGACGGGGCGTTGGAACGCTCCCTCGACTGAAGCGAGGACGAGTTACGCGTGTCCTCGAGTTGCAGCCGCTGCACCAGGTTGTATCGGTCTTGAATCTCGAGAGTCTGGAATTCTCCGTTCGACGAGACTCGCCAAGCTCGCGACGCCGGCGACCGGCGCGCGCCACGCCGCGACGATCCGGGTATAACCCGTCTCCGGCATGCTGGCTTGGCGATTCGTGAACGTGATCATCGAGATCCCTTCAAGGTTCGTGAACGAACTGGTCCGAAAAACAAAAGTCGCGCCTCCGATGGACGACTCGATGCACCGTTTGCACCGAGAAGGTCGTTTTTTCCGGCCGAGATGGCACGGGTAACGACGGTAAAACATCGGGACGCGACTCCCAGGTCGGCCAAGCTAACACGCGTGCGGTGCGCACGTCAAGGGCAAATTCGATTTCAGCCGCCCGGTTCCTCGCACGTGATCCCCGCCACAGGAATCAACTCGAACTGTCCGCGGTTCGAGTTCACACGCCACGCTTGTCGAATCTTCGCGAACGTCGTCACGTTCGGCTCGTTGACGACGATCGCAACCACGCGCGGATCGAGCTTACCGCCGATGTCGCACGACGCCATGAACAAGCGCTCATCGTTGCCGAGCGGCGGCACCTTGAGCTCGGCCCGTACGGTGCGCGCCGGCACCGCGCGCGATGTATGTGCGAGCGAGTCGAACCAGACCATCTCCCCGCGCGGCGTTTTCACGCGAGCCAACTCGTACTCGCCGCTGGCTCGGCTCGCGGGCAGCACCGCGCCGGCGATCAGCGTCACGCCCTTTGGAAGTGATTCGTAGCGATTGCCGACAAAGGAGCCACGTGGGTTGAACGGCGGCTGCGAGGCACTTGAAGCACCACCGCGCGCGCTCGGCGAATCCGGCGTGTGCGTGTTGCCGCGAGCCGCGCGCGGTTTATCGCGCGAGCAGCCCAGGGCCACTGTGACAAGGGCGACGAGTAGATTGGCACTGACTCTCATTCGAGGCATCAATATGCGGTGGGCGCTTCTCGGCGGGCTACTGTGGAGTGTGTTGGCGGCCGCCGGAACGTGGTCGACCGCCGCGCCGCTGCCGGAACGCATTCAGGAGCACCACGGCGTGCTCTATCGCGGCAGGATCTATGTGGCCGGCGGCATCGATTCAACAAATCAGACGACGAAGGTCGTTTACCGATTCGATCCGCGCGGCAATGCGTGGGAGCGCGTGGCCGACCTGCCCGAGCCGCGCCATCACATGCCGCTCGTCGTCGCGAACGATTCACTGTACGCCGTCGGCGGTTTCGACGATGGCGTGCGCTTCACTCCCAAGGCGACGCTCTGGCTCTACCGCGCCGATCGCAATGCGTGGGAACCGCGTGCGCCGCTTCCCGCGCCACGCGGCGCGTCGGCCGCGGGGATTGTCGATGGCAAGATCGTCGTGGTCGGAGGTTTTGGCGAGCTGCGCGCGCTGCTCGCGCCGACGATCGTCTACGATCCGCGCACGAACAGTTGGTCGACTCACGCCGACATGCCGACCAAGCGCGATCATCTCGAGGCGCAGGTCGTGAACGGCATTCTGTACGCGATCGGCGGACGGCCGATCAGTCCGGCCGGAAATCTCGACGTCGTTGAAGCGTACGATCTGCGCGCGGATCGATGGACGGCGAAGGCGCCAATGCCGAGTCGGCGCGGCGGGCTCGCGTCAGCGGTGCTCGACGGAAAGATCCACACGTTCGGCGGCGAGCGCGCCGACGGCGTGTTCGACAATCATGAGGTGTACGATCCGTCGGCGAATTCGTGGAGCGTGGAAATACCCATGCCCACGGCGCGTCACGGCCTCGCCGCGGTCACAGCGAACGGAAAGATCTACGTGATCGGTGGTGGCCCGCGGCAAGGTTTTGCGCAGACGAGCGTCGTCGAGGTGTGGAATCCGTGAGGCGTGCTCGGTCGCGAAGCTACTCTCTGGTCGTCGCGTACAAGTACTGATCTAGAATCACACCCCTCTTGATCGCGCTCCGAGGCATGAATGCCTCGCGTCGATAGCCGGCCTTCTCGAGCGCGCGGCGGGATCCAGTATTTTCCGCGAACGGAATCGCGAAGACGCGAACCAAACCGATCGTGGTGAGCGCATGCGTCGTGGCGAGCTTGATCGCCGCCGTGACGATGCCGCGGCCCCAGAACTCCTCTCCGAGCCAGTATCCCAACTCGGCGCCGATGCGCTCGATGTCCGTTCCGATGGTCAGCGAAATGCCGCCGACCGCCTCGCCGCCGACGTCGATCGCGTAACTTGGTTGTCCGTTCGCGACCACCTGTGCCACGAGGTCCGCGGCCGCGGCCTCGGTGTAGGGCGACGGAAACCGATCGCGCATGTTCGCCCAGATCTTCGGGTTGTTTCCGTTGCGCGCCAGGCTTCGCTCGTCGCCGGGCCGCAGCGAGCGGACCGTACATTGTGCAGAATGAAGTTCCATTGGGCGAACTCTAGATCATCCGGCCGCGCCGAACCAGCGCATCCTCTCGCCGCCCGCCGCAGAGTGCGCTACAATCTGGCACCCCAATAATCGAAGCTTGGAGGCTCAATGACTCGCCACGTTCGCGCCGTTCTCGGGCCGGCCGCGATCCTCACACTCGCAAGTCATCTCGCGATCGCTCAGGGCGCGACGCCTGTCGCGCAGCAATTCGAGAAGCTGCACTTCCGCTCGATCGGACCGGCGATCATGTCGGGACGTATTTCGGATCTCGCCGTGTACGAAAAGAACACGGCGATCTGGTACGTCGGCACGGCGCACGGCGGCGTGTGGAAGACGACGAGCAACGGCGCGCATTTCACGCCGCTGCTTCAGGACAAGGGCCTTCTCGCGATCGGCGACGTGACCGTCTCGCAGTCGAACCCCGACGTCATCTGGGTCGGCAGCGGTGAGGCGAACAATCGTCAGACGACGTCGTGGGGCGACGGTGTGTGGAAGTCGACCGACGGCGGCAAGACGTTCGAGAACGTCGGCCTGAAAAACTCGAAACACATCAATCGCATTCTCATCGATCCGAGCAACAACGACGTCGTGCTCGTCGCGGCAGTCGGATCGATCTTCGGCCCCGGAGGCGATCGCGGCATCTATAAGACGACCGATGCGGGGAAAACCTGGAGGCGCGTGCTCTTCGTCGACGACGAAACGGGCGCGAACGATCTCGTGATGTCGTACACGGATCCGAAGACGCTCTACGCCTCGACGTACCAGCGCCGACGCAGCGCGTGTTGCGTGAACGGCGGTGGTCCCGGCAGTGGCGTCTGGAAATCGATCGACGGCGGCGACACATGGACGCGCCTCACGACCGGGCTGCCGAGCGGCCCACTCGGCCGCATCGGTTTGGACACCTATCGCAAGGACGGCAACATCGTCTACGCGTCCATTGAAGCACAGGGACCGCCGGGCGGCCGAGGTGGTCGCGGCGGTGAAGCGGCGGATACGTCGACGGAAACTGGGCGTGCGGCGGGAGGTCGTGGTGGACGCGGCGGACGCGGTGCTGGTGGCGGTGGCGGCGCGGCAGCGGATGTCGGCGAGAGCGGCCTCTATCGCTCGGACGACGCTGGGCAGACCTGGAAGAAGGTGAGCTCGACGAATCCGCGTCCGCTCTACTTCAGCCAGGTGCGCGTCGATCCGAACAATCCGGACCGCGTGTTCCAGGGCGGCGTGAAGATGTCGCTCACGATCGATGGCGGAAAAACCACTGAAGGTCAGGCGTCGCTTGCCGCGCACGACGACGTCCACGCGATCTGGCTCGATCCGAGCAACTCGGATCACATGATGATCGGCGACGACGGCGGCGTCAGCGTGTCGTACGACGGATCGAAGACGTGGAATTTCTTCGCGAACATTCCTGTGGGTTTGTTCTACCACGTCGGCTACGACATGTCGTACCCGTTCAACATCTGCGGCGGGATGCAGGACAACTACGACTGGTGCGGTCCGAGCGCGTCGCGCTTCTCCAACGGCATCATGAGCTCGGAGTGGTTCCAGATTCAGGGCGGTGACGGCTTCGTCGCCATTCCGGACAAGAAGGACTCGCGCTGGGTGTACAGCGAGACGCAGGACGGCAACATCATTCGCCGAAACAAGATCACGGGCGAGTCGAAGCAAATTCGGCCGACGCCGATCAGCGTGACGCCAGCGCCCAAAACTGGCGAGACATTCCGATGGGAATGGGACACGCCGATGATCATCTCGCCGAATGATCCGACGGCGCTCATCGTCGCGGCGAATCGCGTGTTCATCTCCCACGACCGCGGCGACTCGTGGGCGATGATCAGCTCTG
>Ga0207652_10004190_pt1 | contig 11763 bp, 7 predicted proteins | sample KBSC63BmetaG_FD_184334 | JGI IMG/M metagenome (GOLD analysis project Ga0207652, IMG submission 184334) | Corn rhizosphere microbial communities from Kellogg Biological Station, Michigan, USA - KBS C6-3B metaG (SPAdes) (version 2) | ecosystem: Host-associated > Plants > Roots > Rhizosphere ... | reverse complement strand
GGGCCAGGTTCTTCATGAAAATATAGATTATACAATCAACTACGACCTGGGCACTATTAAAGTGATTAATCAAACTATTATAAATGCGGGCTTGCCCGTGCAGGTAAATTTTGAAAATAACGCCACCTACGGCTTACAACAAAAAAGTTACATGGGACTTCGCCTTGACTACCAGGCAAAAAATACAGCCAAAGAGCAATTAGATATTGGTGCTACCATTGTAAGACTAAGTGAAAGGCCTTTCTTTACAAAAGTGGATTATGGAGAAGACCCCATTCGTAACACGATGTATGGTGCAGATGTAAATTATCACAGGGATATGCCGCGTTTGACCAAGTTATTGAATAAGCTTCCGTTTTATAACACAACTGCACCTTCCGCGATTAATGCTTATGCTGAAGGTGCCTACCTAAAGCCGGGCCATGCGCCGCAAATAGGAAAAGGTAACAATGGCGTGGTTTATATAGATGATTTTGAAGGAAGTAAAAGCGATATTGACCTGCGCTTTCCGCCCATAAGTTGGGCGCTTGCATCTACACCTTATGGAGCAACAGACTCAAGCGGCAACAACCTTTTATTTCCAGAAGCAGCGGATAATAATCAACTTGGCTATAATAAAAACAGGGCAAAAATAGCCTGGTACCAAATTGAGCCGACGTTACAGGATCCCAAAAACATCAACAATCCATTAAGAGGAAATAAAGATGCGCTTTCTGACCCGAGAGTAAGGGCTATATCTCAAACTGAAATATTTCCCCAGATTACCACAGATTTTGGCCAAAACCAATTGATAACTTTTGATCTCGCTTATTACCCAACAGATCGCGGCCCATATAACTATGATGCCGTTTCTGCTGATGTAAATAGTTCCGGCAAATTGCTGAAACCTGCCCAAAGGTGGGGCGGCCTTATGAGAAGCATTGACCAAACAGATTTTGAAACTGCTAATGTAGAATATGTTGAGTGCTGGATACAGGATCCTTTCATAACAAATCCCACAAGCAGCGGTGGAAAGTTTTACCTGAACCTGGGAAATATTTCTGAAGATGTGCTTAAGGATTCAAGAAGATTTTATGAAAATGGGCTTCCCACACCTAAACTTCCTGCACAGGTAGATAATTCAATCTGGGGCGTGGTACCTCGTAATCCAATACAGGTTACGAATGCATTCAGTAATGATCCTGCTGACAGGCCTTACCAGGATGTGGGGTTCGACGGACTTACTGACAGTGCAGAAGTAAACAAGAGAAGACTGGATTACCTGGAAATTCTTAGAAGAAACTTTGGCAGCGGCTCCAAGGCATACGCAGATGCAATAGCTGATCCTTCTTCTGACAATTATCATTACTACAGGGGAAGCGATCTTGATGCGCAAAATGCGGGTATCCTTACGCGTTATAAAAACTTTAATAATCCACAAGGCAATTCGCCTATTGCTGATAATAACTCACAATACTCTTCAGCGGCAACCCTATATCCTGACCAGGAAGATCTCAACCGTGATAACACGTTAAATGAAACAGAAGAATATTTTCAATACATGGTGGATTTAAAACCTCCGACTGATCCCGAAATGAATATCGGGCAAAATTTTATTGTAGATAAAAAAACGGTTACTGTAAATCTTGTTAATGGCACTTCAAGACCTGAAACATGGTACCAGCTTAGGATTCCAATTGAAGGTTATAACAGGAAAGTTGGCAATATTCCTGATTTTAAATCAATACGATTTATAAGAATGTTTTTAACTGGTTTTAATGATAGTGTTGTAGTACGTTTTGGAAAACTGGCTTTGGTGAGAAATACGTGGAGAAAATTTGATTATAAACTTGACACTACGGGAAACTACAGTCCTGAAATTACCAACGACTTTAATGTTGGCGCAGTAAATATTGAAGAAAATGATAAAAGATATCCTCTTCCATACCGCACGCCTTCTGCTATACAAAGAGTTCAAACATTAAGTAATAATGGCGTAAATCTTCTTCAAAACGAGCAATCCCTCACGCTACAGTTCTGTGGACTAAATAAGATGGACGGTAAAGCTGTATTTCAAACTTTTGCAAACAGGGATTTGAGGAATTTCCGTAAGCTTCAGATGTATATCCATGCAGAAAAAACGCCGGGAACGCAGCTTAATGATAATGATCTTGTAGCAACAGTAAGAATAGGTAGCGACTTTGTGTCCAACTACTATGAAGTAAGAATTCCATTAAAACTTACGCCGTTAAACACTGGCCTTGGCCCCGACACTCAAGCTTACAATGATACATTATGGATACAAAGCAATAACCTTGACCTTAACCTTGATGCACTTACCAATCTTAAAAACGCCAGGAACCTATCGAACTACCCGTTGAACACTATATATTCTCAACTGCAATCTAATGGGCAAACCTATTCTGTAATAGGCAATCCTAATCTTGGCCAGGTAACAGGTGTATTAATGGGAGTAAAAAATACAGGGCCGGGTACAGCCTGCGGCGAACTTTGGTTTAATGAACTGCGGCTCGCCTCACTTGACGAAAAAGGCGGATGGGCATCATTGGCACGAATAGACGCAAACCTAGCAGACCTTGGAACTATCTCTCTTTCGGCAAATACACACAGTAATGGCTTCGGTACGCTCGAGCAAGGAGTGGATGAAAGATTTAAAGATTATTTTCTTCAATTTGACGCATCTGCCAACCTTGAATTAGGAAAACTGCTTCCCAAGAAAGCTGCCTTATCAATTCCTTTTTATGCGAGCTATTCAGAATCGATAAGTACGCCTGAATATGACCCCTATGATCTCGATATTACTTTAAAGCAAAAGCTAAGACAAGCACCGAAAAGCGAAAGGGATTCCATAAGAAAAAATGCTATTGATTTCACTTCTACCAAAACGCTAAGCTTTACCAACGTACATAAAAACAGGACGAGCAATAAGAAGCCCAAGCCCTGGGATATTGAAAACCTTGACCTTAGTTATTCCTTCACAAAAACCGAAGCACATAATCCTCTTATTGATTATAATGATGTAACGAAACAACGAGCGGGCCTGGGTTATAACTATACGCCAATACCAAAGTATATAGAACCATTTAAGAAGATATTCAGCAAAACAAAAACTCATTGGTTCGATCTTATAAAAGATTTTAATTTTAATCCTTTGCCTTCACAAGTAAGTTTCCGGGCTGATATATTCAGGCAATTTGGTGTAATAAGACCCAAGAGTATAGGAGAAGATAAATACGTGATCCAGAAAACCTATAATAAGTATTTCACGTTCGACAGAAACTATATTTTAAGATGGGATATTACCCATTCGTTAAACATTGACTATACTGCACTAAACAATGCCAGAATTGATGAGCCTTACGGCAGGCTCGATACCAAAGCCAAAAGAGATACAGTAAAAAGAAATTTCTTCAGCGGTGGGCGTAATACCGTTTTTAGCCAGGCAATTAATTTTTCCTATAATGTTCCGCTTAGTAAGTTTCCGCTAACCGACTGGACTACGTTGCGCATAGGTTATACTGCCAATTACCAGTGGATAGGTGCATCGCGGCTCGCGGTAAACCTTGGAAATTTTCTGGAGAATGGCCAGCAGGAAGAGGCAAATCTTCAGCTTGACTTTACAAAATTATATAATAAATCAAAATGGCTGAAAGCTATTGACCAGCCGAGAGAGCCTTCTCAAAATGCAAAATCAAACGGCCGTGATTCATCAGTTGCTAAAAAGCCTAACCTGTTACCACAAACCAAAAAAGGTGCAGCCGCTTTACCCGAAGTAGGAGGGGTGGCAAGAGTTTTTGGTAAATTACTTACCAGCATAAAATCAGCAAATGTAACAGTTTCACAAAACAGCCATACAAGGCTGCCTGGCTATACAGACAGCACAAAGATTCTGGGAGAAGACTTCAAAAGTACGGCCCCGGGATTTGATTTTATTTTAGGAAGACAACCGGATACAGCCTGGCTGAATAGGGCAGCAAAGCGTGGCCTTATTACAAGAGATTCCACATTTAATGATTTGTTTGTTCAAAGCTTCGACCAAAGAATTACCGCTTCTGCACAACTGGAACCCGTAAGGGATTTAACGATCGACGTGAATATCGATAAAACTTTTTCAAAGAATTTCTCTGAAACATTTAAAGATACCACAGGCACCGGAAATCATTTTTCTCATCTGAGTCCGTATGTGCAGGGTAGCTTTAGCGTTAGTTATATCGCCTTTAATACGTTATTTGAAAAATACGATCCTAACCAGGTTTCTGCCACCTTTCTGAAATTCCAGGATTATCGCAATGTATTATCTAAAAGATTAGGCACATTAAATACATATAATAAGCTGCAGGGAAATCCCACATCAGGTGATGGATATGCTTTGGGCTATGGTAAGTATGCGGTGGATGTTTTGGTGCCCGCCTTTATAGCCGCTTATACAGGACAGGATCCCGAAAAAGTTTCATTGCTAAGACAAAATAATGCCAATATAAAATCCAATCCTTTCAGAGACATTATGCCAAAACCAAATTGGCGTATAACTTATAACGGCTTAAGCCGCATAAAAGGATTAGACAAAGTATTTACCGATTTTTCATTAACTCATGCTTATAATGCCAGCCTTGGCATGAATAGTTTTACATCGGCATTATTGTACCAGGACGTTTCGAGATATGGATACCCGTCTTTTATAGATACAGTTTCCAATAACTATATTCCATTCTTTTTAATTCCGAATATCACCATCCAGGAACAGTTTGCGCCGCTATTGGGTATAAACATGACCTTTACAAACCAGCTGAGCCTGAAATTTGACTATACAAAGCAACGCCAGCTTAGCCTAAGCCTTATTGATTACCAGCTTAGTGAAGTGAGATCCACGCAATATACCTTTGGAGGAAGCTTCCGTAAGCGGGGCCTGAAGCTTCCGTTTAAAGTGCCTTTTACAAAAAAGGATAGTAAGAAACTTGACAATGAAATTAATTTTTCACTTGATTTCAGCGTAAGAGATAATGTTACTTCCAATAGCCGGCTCGATCAAAACAGCGCTTTTGCAACCAATGGCAGTAAGGAAATCTCGATAAACCCAACGCTTTCTTACTATATAAATAACCGCATTAATGTAAAATTATATTTTGACCAGCGCAGGGTAAACCCATATATTTCATCATCGCCGCCAACAGTTGACACGAGGGCGGGAGTACAGGTAAGAATTTCTTTGGCGCAGTAAAAGTGGTATATATAACATTTAATCTCAAAGTCGATATATAATACTTGCCGTTTCCGCTTTCGTTATTATTTTGACTAATTGGAATAAAAGCAACAGGGCTTTATTCAGGTGATATTAAAACAAGAAAGGTATTTTTTAAGTTACTTTAAATCAAAACCGCACAAAAAGCATTCTTGGTTTTGCCTTGAAATTAAAATGTTATGATAGAGGTTTCAACCGTTATATTATATAAAAAAACCGGGGCATCATGTCCCGGTTTTTTTATCAAAAAGCATAAAAAACTATTTTACTTTCTTCAGCATCATTATATATCCGCAAACATTTTTCTTTTTTACTTTATTCACCTGCACAGGCTTTATCATGTGGTATTCCGTAAACTTTGGAATGTATGAATAGCTGATAATATTCGCTTCTTTATCCTGCCCGTAATGTTTTACATACACTACTTGTTTTTCATTATAATCAAACATTCTCAGCTCATACAATTTGGAGCTAAGATCGCCGATGAATATAATCTGATACCAGCTTCCCTGGGTCAGGGGAACGATTACCGGCATCTCGTATTCGCTTTCCATCATCATAGTTGCTTCCCTCACAACCACAAAGCCCTGCTTATGAAAACTTTCTTTCAGGCTATCGGCCTCTTTTTTTAGTGTAGAATCGAAACACGAGACTTGCCTGATAACATCCTGGCCTTTTACAGAAAATTGTAATGCCAGCAATGCACAAATTAATACGTGATTCTTCAGTAGATTTTTCATTCAGGTACAAGGAAATTGGATGAACAATATTACAAAAACTGATTTTTGTAAAGTGAATAGTTGAACTTTTGGCTTAAAGAAAAGCAGCTCTTTTCTTTTTTAGCTAAAACTTCCTATTGATAACGTTGTACCTTAAAATTTGTTGCGGAACTATAATTTTTTCCTATTGAAAAAAATTCCATTTGCCTGGGCTACCGGTGTTATTTCCAATTCATTTATGCAAACATTTTCGGGCAGAGAAGCGCAATAAAAAATAGCATCGGCAATATCGTTTCCCTTTAAAGGTGTAAAACCGTCGTAAACCTTGGAAGCAGCAGCTGGATCGCCCTTAAATCTTACTAAACTGAATTCGGTTTCTACTGCGCCGGGCTTTATGTTTGTTACTTTAATCTGATGCTGCAAAAGATCAATTCTCATGGAACGGCTTATAGCTTCTACGGCGCTTTTGGTGGCGCAATACACATTTCCCTTTTCATACACTTCATCTCCGGCCACAGAACCAAGGTTTATAATATGTCCTTTATTTTTTTGTACCATAAAAGGCAATACCGCCTTACTTACATACAATAAGCCATTTATATTGGTTTGAATCATAGTTTCCCAGTCACTGAGTGGCGCTTCATTAAAAAAGTTGCGGCCAAGCGCAAGGCCAGCGCTGTTTATTAATACATCAACGGCTTTCCATTTTTCTGGCAAAGAATTTATATTATCAAAAACTTCCTGCTTGTTTTGTACGTCAAAAGCTGCACAAATAATTTCTATGTTATAACTCGCCTGCAAAGATATTTTTAGTCTTTCAAGCCTATCCTTTCTTCTTCCGCTAATAATAAGATGATCGCCTGCAGCTGCGAATTTTTCTGCGCAGGCTTTTCCAATTCCTGAGGTAGCGCCGGTAATAAAAACAATACGGTTCATGCAAAAAAGATTTATTATTAATGCTAAATTATGTAAAATGGTGAGTGTTCAATAAGTGAATATCAATAAGTCAATGACGAGTGACTTATTGGTCATTGACGAATGGTAATTCATCCGGAGAAGACACAACCGTTACTTCTTTCGCAAAAGGTTTATATAAAAATTTTTCCTGTTCCATCATTTTTAAGTGGGCGATAAGATGATTATAAAATCCACCAGAGTTAAGGATAAATATTGGCTTGCTATGAATTTTTAGCTGGTTCCAGGTAATCATTTCAAATAATTCATCCATAGTGCCATAACCTCCGGGCAACGCCAATGCCGCATCGGCTTTTGTATAAATCATTTTTTTTCTCGAATGCATATCTTCCGTTTCATGCAATTCAGAAAGGCCATAATGGCTATGTTCTAAACCATTTAGGAGTTTGGGCATTACGCCAACAACTTTACCACCTTTTTCCATAACCGCATTGGCAACTGCGGCCATAATACCTTTGTTGCTTCCGCCATAAACAAGCGTAATATTTTTTGCTGCAAGCAGGTAACCCAACTGTCTTGCATGTTCGCAAAACAACTGATTGTTGCCTTCCTTTGACCCGCAAAAAACCGCCAGAGAGCTAATTGCCATATTTTTATTTATCTTGAATAAAATTCAAAATTAAAACTTTGAATGCCTAATTTCCTTTTTGTTAATTAAATCGCTTGCTTTAATAATTATTTATGTCGCCTTCAGTTTTATTGTCTTTTGTTATTGGTTATTTTTTAGTGTTGATTTTTATTTCTTATGCTACTTCCAGGAAAACCTCTGATAATTCTACTTTTTTTATAGCCAACCGCTCTTCCAAATGGTATCTTGTTGCTTTTGGAATGATAGGAACAGCGTTGAGTGGAGTTACATTTATTTCAGTTCCGGGAGAAGTGGGGAACGCAGCAGGTTCGCAATTCCGTTACTTTCAATTTGTTCTGGGGAATGCCGTGGGCTATTTTATAGTAGCTGGTATTTTATTGCCCATGTATTATAAAATGCACCTCATTTCTATTTATGAAGTAATAGAACGAACGCTGGGTAAAGTAAGCCATAAAACGGCGGCGGCGATATTCTTAATATCCCGAACTATTGGTTCTGCCTTCAGACTTTATCTTGTTGCAATTGTGTTACAACATTTTATTTTTGATGCATGGGGCGTTCCTTTCTGGCTTACCATTGTTATTTGCTTATTGCTTATATGGGGTTATACCTTTCGCGGCGGGTTAAAAACTATAATTATAACTGATACACTTCAAACAGTTTTTTTAGTGGCTTCTGTTTTTCTTTCTATTTATTTTATTTGCAGCAGCCTGCACATGAATATAAGCCAGGCCTTTCATTCCATTAAAGACAGTCATTACTCAAAAATATTTTTTACTGATAATTTTGTCTCCAACAAATTTCATTTCAGCAAGCAATTTATAGGAGGCATATTTGTTACAATAGGCATGTTTGGGCTTGACCAGGATTTGATGCAGAAAAATTTAAGCTGCAAAAATCTAAAAGATGCACAGAAAAATATGCTCAGCTTTACCTTCATATTTGTAATTATAAATTTGTTCTTTTTAAGTGTAGGTGCGCTACTTTATATCTACGCAAATAAAGAAGGAATTGCAGTTCCGGTTGATGAAATTACACATCTTCCCAGAACAGATTATTTGTTTCCGGAAATTGCTTTAAATCATTTTAAGGGAGTGCCGGCAGTTGTTTTTATGCTGGGGCTTACAGCAGCAACCTTTGCCACTACTGATTCCGGGCTTACTGCGTTAACCACATCTTTCTGTATTGACTTTTTAAATTTTGATAAAATAAAAAACATCAGCGAAAAGCAAATGGTGCGAAAACGAACCTTAGTGCATGTATTTTTTTCTATTCTTATTTTGCTGGTTATTTTATTATTTAACGCTGTAAATGATGCGTCAGTAGTTAGCGCTATTTTTAAAGTGGCTACTTATACTTATGGTCCGCTGATAGGCTTATTCGCTTTTTCTCTTTATGCTAAAAAAAGAACCGTGATGGACAATGCCACACCCGTGATTTGTATTTTGGCACCATTAGCATGTTTTTTTATTGACAAATATTCAACCATTTTATTTAATGGTTATGTGTTTGCAGAGGAGTTAATTATTGTAAACGGATTGCTTACTTTTCTTGGGCTCTTATTGGTTTCTAAAAAAAGAATAACTCAATAAATTTAATGAGATGGAAATAGAAATTATAAATAGCAAAGCTGAAAAATATGCAGCAAAATTCACAACGTCGACTGATGAACTGTTGCAGGAAATTGAAAGCTTTACCATGCAGCGCCCTCATTCAAATATGCTAAGCGGGCCTGTGCAGGGAAAGCTGCTTGAGCTAATAAGCGCTATGGTTAAACCTGAAAGGATTTTAGAAATAGGAACCTTCATGGGTTATAGCGCTTTGTGCCTGGCAAAAGGCCTGTCGCCAAACGGCAAATTGCATACACTCGAATTAAGAAAGGAAGATGCGGATATTTCAGCAAATTATTTTAGCAAATCATTATACCACAAACAGATAATTTTACATGTAGGAAATGCGTTAGATATTATTCCGACTTTAAAAGAAACGTGGGACCTGATCTTTATTGATGCTGATAAGGTAAACTATATTAATTATTACGAATTAACTTTGCCGTTGCTGAAAAAAGGAAGATTTATATTAGCCGATAATGTGCTTTATCACGGCGAGATTCTGGAAGAAAAAATAAAAGGCAAAAATGCAAAGGCAATTCATTCTTTTAATGAGCATGTAAGAAAAGATAGCAGGGTTCAGCAGGTAATGATGACCGTTAGAGATGGTTTAATGTTGATCCAGAAAAAATAATTTATTTAAATCTTTATAATTACGGTGATAGCGCCATAGCCCGCAAATGAAAAAAGTATTTCTTTTATTAACAGCATCTGTTTTTTTCTCACAAATACTTTGCGCCCAATATATGACGGTGGCTGAATATGTAGCAACCTATAAAGACATTGCCATAAGAGAAATGAAACGCATGGGCGTGCCCGCAGCCATCTCGCTTGCGCAGGGCATTTTAGAAACTGAAAATGGCAACAGTGACCTTGTAAAAAAATCAAACAACCACTTTGGAATTAAATGCAAGAGCACCTGGACAGCAGAAACTGTAAGCCATGATGACGATGCGCCTGGTGAATGTTTCCGGGCGTATAAAACAGCGGAAGATTCGTACCGTGACCATTCCAATTTTTTAAGAGGAAGCGAGCGTTATGCTTTTCTTTTTAAGCTTGATCCACGTGATTATAAAGCCTGGGCTTACGGGCTTCGAAAAGCCGGCTATGCCACCAATCCAAGATATCCCGAAATTCTTATAAAATATATTGAAGACAATAACCTCCAGCAATATACACTTGAGGGCGCAGATGAAGTACCTGTTTTTGACAGTTCGAAATATGCAGATAATAATGATAATAAAGACGTAAATGATTCTGATAATATAATCACGAAACCAGCAAGCCTAATCATAAACGGAAGCAAAGCTATACTTGCTTCAAAAGGAACTTCCCTGCTGGCGATAGCTTCTCAAAATAATATTAACTTAAATCGTTTGCTTGAAATAAACGATTTAACGAAAGATGGTTTACTTGAAAAAGATCAATATATTTTTCTTGAGAAAAAACAAAAACAAGGCGACAGGGATTATTACATAATTCAGGATAATGAAACCCTGTATGATGTAGCTCAAAAAAACGGGATACTGTTGCAAAGCATTTACGATTTTAATAACATTACTTCTTCCGATAATGTTTATCCAGGTACAAAAATTTTATTAAAACCTCCCGTCGCAAAATTAGTTTCAAATACAAATGTTGAGGTTAATACAACTCCCGGAAATACGAGTGCTCAAAGTGTATCTAAAATTCATGAGGTTCAACCCAAAGAGAGCTTGTTTGCTATTTCAAGAAAGTATGGTGTTACGGTGGAGCAATTAAAGGCATGGAATAATTTAAAGAGTAATTATGTAAGAGCAGGTGAACAGCTTATCATTTCAAAATAGTTTATGGCTACCATTACAGTGCATGATAAAGATTTCATTCCTTATTTAACTTCATCGCAAATTGACGAACAGGTATCGCGGGTAGCTGCCGAAATTAATAAAGACTATGAAGGAAAAAAACCTTTATTTATTGCCATATTGAATGGCGCTTTCATGTTTGCTTCAGACCTTTTGAAAAAAATTACAATAGAGTCTGAAATAACTTTTATAAAGCTTGCTTCTTACAAGGGTATAAAATCTACGGGAAAAGTTATCAATGCCATCGGCCTTGATGCTGATCTTCACCACAGAGATGTGATTATCGTAGAAGATATTGTGGACACGGGTAAAACTTTATTTCATTTCTTACCGCAACTTCAGCATCAGCATCCTACCTCGTTAAAGATTGCTTCACTGTTGCACAAGCCGGATGCACTGATTCACCCGTTAAAAATTGATTATTTAGGATTTACAATTCCTGATAAATTCGTGATAGGTTATGGGCTTGATTATGATGGGCTGGGACGCAATATTAAAGAGATTTATCAGTTAGTATAATATCTTTTAATTATCATTTTTTTATAAGGTTTTGTGTGTTTGATAAGAAACTATATCTTACAAAAAAACAACCCATTTGCGGAAGTTAATTTTTACTATTTTCTCTTTAACCCTGGTTTCTCATATAACTGCTCAATACTATATCAGGGGCGATGTAAAGAATGAAAAAAATCAGCCTTTACAGAATGTGAAAATTTATATGCCTTCAACACACATTATATATTACAGCGGCGGCACAGGAGGCTTTGGTATTCCGAGTTCAAATCTA
>Ga0207652_10004189_pt1 | contig 11763 bp, 6 predicted proteins | sample KBSC63BmetaG_FD_184334 | JGI IMG/M metagenome (GOLD analysis project Ga0207652, IMG submission 184334) | Corn rhizosphere microbial communities from Kellogg Biological Station, Michigan, USA - KBS C6-3B metaG (SPAdes) (version 2) | ecosystem: Host-associated > Plants > Roots > Rhizosphere ... | reverse complement strand
CGAACCCCGCCGGCACGGCGACTGGGAGTCACTCGGCGACGTCGGCTGGTTCGACACCGACGGCTACCTCTACCTCGCCGACCGGCACGCGGACATGATTCTCGTCGGCGGGTCGAACGTGTACCCGGCCGAGGTCGAGTCAGCGCTGGACGAGCATCCGGGCGTGCGTTCGAGCTGCGTCATCGGCCTGCCCGACGACGACCTCGGCAACGTCGTGCACGCGATCATCCAGGCCGACGCGTCGCTCGACCTCGACGACCTGCGTGCCCATCTCGACCAGCGGCTGGTCCGCTACAAGCACCCGCGCACGTTCGAGATCGTCGCCGAGCCGTTGCGCGACGACGCCGGCAAGATGCGCCGCTCCGCCCTCCGGGCGGAGCGACTGGCTCGTCAGGACGCCGCGACGGGCGGCGGCGGGTCGTAGATCGACAGCGGGGGACGCCCCTCGCCCTCCGGCAGCCGGCGCTGCACCCACATGAACACGAACAGCAGATCGCTCGACAGCATCGCGATCGCGAAGAGCAACCGCAGGTTGCGCTTCTTCGTCAGCAGCACGGGTGCGGCCTGGGCGACCGGCGACGACTGCGGCGACCCGGCCACGACCGGCGCCGAGCCGACGTTGGATGTGGTGGTCGTGCTCGGCGGCAGCTGCACCGCGGGCGCCGCTGCGGGCGCCGGCGCGGGTGCACCGGCGCCGGCGGTGTTGCCGCTGGACGACGTCAGGCCGGACGACGACGAGGACGGCCCCTTGACGACGGTGATCTGGTCCGCGGTGACCGGCTGCAGCGCCACGTCGAACGTCGGCCAGATCGACGGCGGCATGTTGGGCAGCGCGCCGGCCGGGTTGGCGATCTGGTTGGGCTGAAGCACGATGTCGACCGTCGACCCGGTGACGGCGACCGACGAGAAGTCGACGGTCAGCGTCGACCCGTCGGAGGCGAGTTGCGCGACGATGAGCCCGGCCGAGCAGTCGGCTGCGGGCGCGTCGGCCATCTGCCCGGGCCCGCCGCCACTCGGCGGCTGCCAGGACGCCGACTTGTCCGCCACCTGACAGGCCTGGATCGAGACCTGGCTCTGGGGCTGCGCCTGGGCCACCTTCAGCTTGAGGACCGGAGCCTTCTCACCACTGTCGAGGGTGAACCGGATCGCTGCCACCGATGCCGGTCCGTCGGCGTTCGAGCTCACCTCGAGCCCGCCGGAGGGCACCTGCGGTGCGGCCGGGTACGACGACCAGTAGCCGGATTGCACGTTGCCGACAGCGCCGGCCTCGGGAGCGAACGCCGCCCACGCGGTGCCGGCGACCGCGACGCCGCACACAGCGGCGCCGAGGCGGGCGAACGTGCGGGCGCGCATCACACGCCCGCCTTCGCGCGCGAGCGACGCGGCTTCGGTGACGTCGCCGATCCTGAGCGGGCGATCGCCGCCTCGTTCGTCCCGAGGTAGGACGCGACCACCTTCGGGTCCGCGATGACGTCCTGCGGCGCCCCCGACGCGATCACCCGGCCGAGCTCCAGGGCGAGCAGCCGGTCGCTGATGCTCGTGATGAGCGGCATGTCGTGCTCGATGACGAGAAGTGCGCATCTGACCTCGTCCTTGATTCGCAGGAGCAACGGCCCGAGAGCCTCCGTCTCACGCTGCGCGATGCCCGAGCTCGGCTCGTCCAGGATGAGCACCGTGGGCTGGTGGGCGATCGCCATTGCGAGGTCCACGATCCGGCGCGAACCGGTGGACAGCTCGGAGACGAACTTGTTGCGGAACGCACCGAGGCCGAGCAGGTCCACGAGCTCGTGCACCTTGTAGGCGACCTCGGTCTCCGCGTCCCGAATTGCCGGCATACCGACGGCGGCCGCCAACGGGTCGCGCACGTCGATGTGGCGTTCCAGGGCAAGCGCGATGTTCTCGACCACGGTCAGTGACGGGAACAGCCGGGCGTCCTGGAACGACCGGCCCAGCCCGATCCGCGCGCGCTCGTCCGGCGACAGTCCCGTGACGTCCTGACCGGCGAAGATGACCCGGCCGCGCTCCGGCCGCACGAACCCGCTGATCGCGTCGAAGATCGTGGTCTTGCCCGCGCCGTTGGGACCGATGAGTCCGAGCACCTCGCCCTCGTGCAGCGTGAACGACGCCTGGTCGACCGCCTGCACACCGCCGAAGCGCACGACGACATCGCGCAGCTCGAGCACATCAGCCGCCGCGAGGAGATCTGCGTCTCGCTTCACGCGGGCCGCCGCGCGCGCCTTCTGCGTCGTGCCGTTGCCGTTGGCCGCGACGGCCTGGCCCTTGACCGCGCCCTCCAGGAACACCGAGCGCAGGATGTCGTCGCGGTTGAGAAGGTCGGAGGTCGGACCCTCGAACCGCACCTCGCCCTTCTCCATGAAGACGGCACGCTGCGCGAGCGTGAGCGCGACGTTGACCGACTGCTCGACGAGGATGATCGTCGTGCCATTGGCGTGGATCGCGCGCACGATGTCGGTCAGCTGGCCGACGATGGTCGGCGCGAGGCCGAGTGACAGCTCGTCGATCATCAGCAGCTTCGGCTTGGCGATGAACGCCATCGCCAGACCGAGCATCTGCTGCTCGCCGCCGGAGAGGTTGCCGGCGAGCTGGTCGCCGCGCTGGCGCAGTATCGGGAAGTACTCCAGCGCCTGCGCCGTGGCTTCCTTGACGTACGCCGCGTCGTGCCGCTTGTACATCCAGCCCGCGAGGCGCAGGCACTCGCTGACGGTCAAGGTCGGGAAGACGCTGCGACCACCGGGCATCTGGATGATGCCGAGCGCCGTCGAGCGGACCGCGTCCAGATGAGTGACGTCGCGACCGTCGAAGTAGATCGCGCCGCCGGCCGGGTCGACGAGGCCGCTGATCGCCTTGAGCAGCGTCGATTTTCCGGCACCGTTCGTGCCGAGCAGCGCGACGATCTCGCCCTGGCGCACCTCGAAGTCGACGTCGAAGAGCACCTGCACCTTGTCGTAGGCGACATCGACGGCGTTGCACAGCAGCAGCGAGCGGCCGCCGGCGTCCTCGAGGTTCTTGCGCAGCTCCACCGCGGCGGCCAGCGTCCGCAACGCCTTGTCCGCGTCGCCGGGAACGAGGTTCCTCGCCGTCGCGAGAATGATGCCCGCGATCACCCACCAGGGCACCAGCGCGCCGAGGGCGAGCCGGTAGTCCTTGAAACCTCGGTTGGACAGGTTCCAGGACGGCTCGAAGATGCCGACGAGGACGATCCAGATGCCGATGACGCCGGCCGCCAGGAACAGCGCGCCGTAGCCGAACGACAGCGTGCGCACTCGCGCGGGCGACACGATCGACTGCACCGAGTAGTGCGCCGGGTAGTAGCCGCCGCCGAAGAAGCTCGCGACGAGTCCCACGACGATGGCGATCGTCATGTTCGGCGAGATCGCAGTGCCGAGCAGCCCGACGCCGTAGATCGCCAGGCACCCGCCGGCGTACCTCAACGGCTCGCCCGGATGCTTCGCGAACCAGCGCGGCGTCAGCATGCCGGAGACCGCGATTCCGAGGAAGAGGAAGAGCGCGTCGGCGGACTGGATGAGCCCGACCCCGAACGGGTGCACGTGGTAGACGCGCTGGAAGTAGAACGGCACGAGGAACGCCAGCGGCACGATGCCGGCGCCGATGAACACGGTCGCGGCGTACTGCCGCTTCAGCGTCGGCACCGCAAGCAGGGTGCGCGCCGCCTCGCGCAGCGAGATCGGCTCCTCCTCGCTCGCGGCGAGCGCGGCGTCGAGGTCGTCGGTGGCACCACGCACCGGCTCGGGCAGCCGGAGACCGAACAACGCCATCACACATGCGGCGGCACCGGCCACCATGAAGGCCGCCCGCCACGTGCCCGTCAGCGAGAAGACGCTGCCGGCGAATGCCGGGCCGATGATCGAGCCGGCATAGATCGCGCTCTGGTGCACGGCGTAGACCCGGCCGCGCCTCTCGCGGTCGTAGTAGTCGGCGAGCAGCGAGTTGTGCACGGTCGTGTTCGACGCGACGCCGATGCCGTTTCCGAGCCGGATGAAGAACATCAGCAATGCGCTGCCGGCGATGCCGGTGCAGAAGGAGAACACCCCCGCGAACAGCCCCAGCACGACCGCGAAGGTGCGACGCGGCAGCCGGTCGGCGTAGTGGCTGAGCGGGATGACCAGCAGGAGGAGGATCGTCAGGTTGCCGACGACCAGCAGCGAGAAGGTCGAGTCGGAGATGTGGAACGACTTCTCGATGTTCGGCGCGAGAACGCCGAAGGCGGCGGTGTCGAACTCGTCGAAGAAGTAGATCGCGGTAAGGACGAGCAGCGGCAACGTGAAGATCGTCCGCCGCGTCCGCGGCGACTCCAGGATCTGTGTCGTCATCCGGTGCTCCCGGCGGCGACGAGAGTCGGGGCCTCGGCAGCCGAGCGCAGCGCGTCGGCGTCGACCTCGGTCGACTGGGCGTCCTCGCGAGCGTCGGCGATGAGGCTCGGGACGAGGATGCCGCGGCGGGCGGCGATCTGCCGCAGGATCGCGTCGCGCGCGCCGTAATAGATCTGCGCCACTCCGCCGGGCAGAACGTAGAGCACCAGGAGCACGCCGAGGCCGCTGGCGAGAGTCTGCGTCGCCGGATTCAGTCCGCCGTACTTCAACATGCCGATGAACAGCGTGCCGAGCATGGCACCTGGCAGCGACGTCACGCCACCGAGCACGACCATCGTCAGCAGCAGCAGGCTCTCCGACGGGTCGAAGTCGCCCTGCCCCACTGTCTGCGCCTGATAGGCGAACAAGGCGCCCGCGACCGCCGCCCAGAACCCGGCGAACACGAACGCCGTCAGCCGCGCGCGTGCGATCGAGACGCCATAGCTGGCCGCGCCCCGCTCGTTGTCACGTGCGGCGATGATGACGCGCCCCGCACGCGAACGCCGGAACAGCCTGGCCGAGATCAGCGCGAGGGCAAGGAACACCAGGCAGGTGAAGAAGAAGGCGCGCGGTCCGTTGATCGAGATCCGGTGGTAGAGCTTGGGCCGCGGGATCTGCTGGAGCCCGTTGGGCAGCAGGCTCGCGAAGTAGTTGGGTGACATCAGGTAGACCTGCACGACGAAGCCGAACGCGAGCGTCACCACGGCGAGGTAGAGCCCCTGGATACGCACCGCCGGCAAGCCGATGATGAGCGAGGCAATCGCGCCGACGATCCCTGCTACGAGGAGCGTCAGGAAGAAGTCCTGGTGCCACTTCAGCGTCATCACGCTGGTCGTCACCGCGCCGATACCGGCGATGCCCCACTGGCCGAGGCTGATCTGGCCCCCCCAGCCGGTGAGGATGACCAGCGACACCGCGACGATGCCGTAGATCGCAACGACGGACAGCAGGATCTGCTGGGTGTAGCCGAGGAGGTAAGGCAGTCCGCAGACGCCGGCGATCGCCGCGACCAGGAACCCGACCCGGCCCCACTCGACCTCGGGCAGGCGCACCAGCTCGGGCGGCACGGGCCGGAACTCCTTGGCCATCGACCAGGTCGAGACACCGCTGTCCTGTCCGCGGGAGAGCCGGCCGCGCTGGCTCAGCATCGCCACCAGCAGGATCGGCAGCATCAGCGCGGCGCCAAGGTTGCCGTCGCGGGAGAAGTAGTACATCGACTGCTCGATGATGCCGATGCAGATGCCCGCCACGGCCGCGATGTAGAAGCTGTCCATCCGCGCGATGACGGCTGCCGTCAGCGCGTAGAGGAGGACGTAGGAGCCGACGTCGGCGCCGACCGGGATGCCGATGACGGGAATGCGCAAGAAGACACCGAGACCGGACAGCGCTGCCGCGAGCATCCAGACGACGCTCGAGAGCATCCCGGTCGAAATGCCCAGGAGCTTCGCGCGGTCGGAGTTCTCCGCCGCGGCGCGGATGCCGATGCCGATGCTGCTGAACCGGAAGAAGGCCCACAGTCCGGCGACCACGATGGCCACCGCGATGGGGATCACGACCGAGTTCGCATCGAAGATCAGCGGGTCGATCTTGAACTTCCAGCTGGAGAACGGTGTCTTCGGGGGGGTCGGATCCACGAGGAAGCCGCCCCCGAGCCACTTCGGGATGTAGAACTGCAGAACCGCGAAGATGAGCGCGATGCCGATCGTGCCGACCGACAGCACGAGCCGCGGTGCGCGCATGAACCGGCGGATGATGAGCAGCTCGACGATCGCACCGGAGACAACCGCGGTCGCCATCGCGATGAGGAACGCGACCAGGTAGGGCACGTGGTGCACCTTGATGAGGAGCACCGCGATCAGTGCCGCACACGCGCCGATCTCCGCCTGCGCGAAGTTGATGATGCGGTTCGCGCGGTAGATGAGGATCAGGCCGAAGGCGACCATCGCGTAGAGCAGGCCGATCAGCGCGCCGAACACGATCTCACCGGACGGCGGCCGGTTGTGCCGCAAGAGGACCGCGATCGCGAAGTAGAGCGCGAGCAGTGACAGCGGCCCGCGGATCGCCGGTCCCCAGAGACGGTCCTGCCAGACGTTCTTCACCCACCGCGGCGGGCGAACAGAGCGGAGGTCAGGGAGGTGCATCACCGTCACGGAGCGCACAAGCCGTTCGGGAACGCGCCGTCGAGGCTGGTGCTGAACTGACCCTGCGAGATGCGCTTACCGCCCAGCAGCGCGTCGTACCGCCCTGGCTGGCCGTTGATCGGCGAGGTCTCCGTCGGGCAGTAGTAGACCTCGCGGACGTCGACCTCGGCGCTGTAGGGATGCGCCGGCGTGAACTTCCAGCCCGCGTAGTACTGGTTGCCGCCGAGATACGGCTCCTTCAGCACACCCGCCGCGATGTTCTGCGGCGTCAGGTTCGGGCCGGCCGCCATCAGCAGGAAGCCCATGAACTCGAAGTAGGTGAAGTTGAGGTTTTCGGTCTTGTCGGGGTCACCGGAGTTCCCGACGTCGTGCCACGCCTTGACCGCGTCACTCTGCTCGAACGGCAGGGCGTTGCCGATGTTGGACAACCCCAACGTGTGGCGCCAGACGTCCTGGTCATAGAGCTGTGCCAGCACGTCGTAGTCGAGCAGCCCGCTACCGGTGCCCACGTTTTCCGGGTGGTAGTTCTGCTGCTCCTCGCCCTTGCTCGAGAACACCGGCGCGATCGGGTCGCAGAAGCAGGTCTGGTCGGTCGCACCGGCCTTCTTCATCGCGGCGATATAGCTGTTGGTCTGCTGCTGCGCCGTGGTGATGTCGGACGTGTAGGAGATCGTGAACGCGTCGCCCGGCTTGCCGCACATGCCGCCGGTGATGAGCTTCTGCAGCTCGTTCGCGTCCTCCTGCGCGGTGTGGTCGGCCGGGTTGAGGTAGTAGGAGATGCCGACCTTGCGGATCGGCGGAGGCGTCGTCGGGTTGCTGTCCGGGTCCTGCACGTCACCGGGGGCGGCGCCGCCGTACTGCACCGGCTTACCGGACATCTTCTTGCACCAGTACTCCGCGAACAGGTTCGCTTGCACTGTGCCGTTCGTGATCCCATACATGTAAGGCGCGAGCTGGCGGTAGTAGGACTCGGGCGCGAGGTTGCCGGTGGCCGTCACGATGTGGTCCTGCGCGAGGCGGTAGACCATCGCGCCGTCACCTGTGTAGAAGGCCATCGCGGGGTGCATCCGGGCGATCGTGTCGGCCTCGGCGCGGTAGCACTTCTCATCCGGCGGCGTCAGCGAGCACTGGCTCTGCCAGTAAGGGAAGTGGCACTTGCTCTGCTGCTTCGAGCCGGCGTTGTTGCCCGGTCCGTCGAGGCTCACGATCTTGCGGCCGTAGAAGTCGTAGCGCTTGTTGAGGTAGGCCGTCCACGCCTGCAGGCCCTCGCAGATCTGCTCGGACGAGGCGGCGAGGTTCTCGCCGGCGAGGATCGCGTTGACCTCGGGGTTGGCCTGCGAGACGACGAAGACGATCTTGATCTGGGTGGCGGTGACACCTGGCATGGTCGCGCCGCCGTTGTTGCCGCCCTTCCACACGCCTACGCATGCGGGCATGTAGGTCGTGACGCCGATCTCGCGGCCGTTGGCGTCGCAGCGGCTTCGGTCGCTGCTCGGGGCGCTGATCGGCCCGCTCGACGTCGTGCCGCCGGCCGCCGTCGCGCCCGTCGTGCCGCCCGGACCGGAAACCCCGCCGGCAACCGTGCCGCCCGGACCCGTGGCCCCGCCCACAGCACCGGGAGCGCTCACCCCGCCTGCGGCGTTACCCGAGGTGAGACCGTTGTTGCCTGCGGCGGCGGTCGTCGTCGTGGTGCCGGTCGGCGCCGCCAGCACGAGCATGGACTGGACGGCCAGCACCGCGATGAGAGGGGCGTAGCGGGCGAGCAGGCGACTGGGAGACATGCGGAGGCATCCCTTTCCGAAGCAAGGTTTTGTCACGGTAGGTGCGGATTCCTCCGGTCGTCTACGGAGGTACGCCGGGAGCCCGGGGGGCGCTGTGTAGCCTCCGGAGCATCTGCGGGTCGCCACGAACGGAGCGCACACCATGCCGGCCAAGCCGTTGAACACAGATGACTTCGGCGGAGAGCTCTACAACCTCGCCATGTCCGACTCGGCCCGGCCGCTGCTCGACCAGGTGAAGAAGTTCATCGAGAACGAGGTCGAGCCGATCACCGAGAAGTACTTCGCCCTCGGCGCCGACCGCGAGGACCGCTGGTCCTACGCCCCCGGCCAGCTCGAGCTGCTCGACGGCGCGAAGGCGAAGGCCAAGGAGCAGGGGCTGTGGAACTTCTTCCTGCCCAACGCCGAGACCGGCCAGGGCCTGTCGAACCTGGACTACGCCTACATCGCCCAGGAGCTCGGCAAGAACCCGCTCGCCTCCGAGTGCCTCAACTGCTCGGCGCCCGACACCGGCAACATGGAGGTGCTCGAGCGGGTCGGCACACCGGAGCAGAAGAAGCAGTGGCTCGAGCCGCTGCTCTCCGGTGAGATCCGGTCGGCGTACGCCATGACCGAGCCGGAGATGGCGTCGTCGGACGCTCGAAACATCTCTTGCCGGGCCGTCCGCGACGGCGACGAGTGGGTCATCAACGGCGAGAAGTACTACATCTCCGGTGCCGGCGACCCGCGCTGCAAGATCATGATCGTGATGGTGAAGACCGCGCCGGACGGGCCGGAGCACCTCTCCCAGTCGCAGATCCTCGTGCCGATGGACACCCCCGGTGTCGAGGTGCTGGGTCCGATGAAGGTCTTCGGCCGCGACGACGCACCGCACGGCCACATGCACCTGCGGTTCACCGACGTACGCGTCCCCTACGACAACGTGCTGCTCGGCGAGGGCCGCGGGTTCGAGATCTCCCAGGTCCGGCTAGGCCCCGGCCGCATCCACCACTGCATGCGCTCGATCGGCGCGGCCGAGCGGGCGCTCGAGCTCATGGTCCGGCGCGGCATGAGCCGCGAGGCGTTCGGCAAGCCGCTGCTCGCCCTTGGCAAGAACACGGAGCTCGTCTCGCGCGCCCGCATCGAGATCGAGGCGATGCGCCTGATGGTGCTCAAGGCCGCCAAGGCGATGGATCTCATGGGCAACCAGGACGCCCGGGTCTGGGTGAGCGCGGTGAAGGCGATGGTGCCGGAGCGGGTCTGCCAGATCATCGACCAGGCGATCCAGATCCATGGCGCCACGGGTGTATCCCAGTGGACACCCCTGGCCGACATGTACACCTCGCAGCGCACCCTGCGGCTCGCCGATGGCCCGGACGAGGTGCACCACATGGTGGTCGGCCGGGCGGAGATCGCGCGCTACCAGCACTGACCTGCCCAGCCTCAACCTGCCTAGCGGAGCCGGGGCTCGGTTATTACGTTCGCTCGCATGGCGACGGATACGACTGCGCACACGCAGCAGCCGAACGTCATCGAGCGGGCCATGGGCACCGGCACGCTCGGCTCACTCTGGGCAAAGCTGCAACCGGACCTCGACGCCGTGGTCGCACCCACCGGCACGCGCACCTTCGCTGAGCTGAACGGGCGCGCCAACCAGGTCGCCCGTGCGCTGCACGCCGCCGGCATCCGCCCGGGCGACAGCGTCGCGCTGCTCTGCGCCAACCGGCCGGAGTTCGTCGAGGTGCTGCAGGGCACGCAACGAGCCGGCGTACGCCTCACTCCGATCAACTGGCACCTGCGAACCGACGAGGCGGCCTACGTCCTCGCCGACTGCGACGCGAAGGCGCTGTTCGCGGACGCGCGCTTCGCCGACGTCGCGGCGGCAGCGGTGAACAACGGCGCCACGCAGCTTCGGGTCGCGATCGACGGCTCGATCGGCGGGTTTTCGTCGTACGACGAAACCGTGCTCGCGCAGGACGACAGCGACCTGGACGAGCCCGTGCTCGGCACCACCATGCTTTACACGAGCGGCACGACCGGCCGGCCGAAAGGTGTGCACCGCGATCTCGGCGGGATGCCGCCCGGCGCGCTCACGCTGACCGCGCGTCTGTCTGAAGCGTCGGCGTTCCAGTCCGGCCGCGACGTCAGCCTCGTCACCGGCCCGCTCTACCACGCAGCGCCGTTGGTGTTCACACTGGCGCTGCCGCTGGCGTACGGCGTGACCGTCGTGCTCATGGACGACTGGGACGCCGAGGAGACGCTGCGGCTCGTCGAGCGCCACGAGGTGACGCACACCCACATGGTGCCGACGATGTTCTCCCGGTTGCTGCAGCTGCCGGAGCTGGTGCGCCGACGCTACGACGTCAGCTCGTTGAAGCTCGTCTGGCACGGCGCCGCGCCTTGCCCGGTGCCGGTGAAGCAGGCGGTGCTCGACTGGCTCGGGCCGGTCGTGTGGGAGTACTACGGCGCCACCGAGGGGCTCACGACCATCGTGACCCCGCAGGACTGGTTGGCGCGACCGGGCACCGTCGGCCGGCCGGACGACGGCCAGATCCGCGTGCTGGACGACGACGGCGATCTGATGCCGCCCAGTGTCGCCGGCACGATCTACATCAAGGCCCCCGACATCGGTCGATTCGTTTACCACGGCGACGAGCAGAAGACGGCGCGGGCGTATCGCGGCGACTACTACACCCTCGGCGACGTCGGCTACCTCGACGACGACGGCTGGCTGTTCCTCACCGACCGCAGCGCCGACCTGATCATCTCCGGCGGCGTGAACGTCTACTCGGCGGAAGTCGAGTCGGTGCTCATCGAGCACCCGGCAGTGGCCGACATCGCCGTCATCGGCGTGCCCAACGAGGAGTGGGGCGAGGAGGTCAAGGCCGTCGTCGAGGTGCGACCGGAGTTCGCCGCGCTGGCCGAGCTGACCGACGCCGACCTCGCCGACGACATGGTCGAGTTCGCCCGCGAACGGCTGGCGCCGTACAAGTGCCCGCGCACCATCGACATCGTCGAGCGGCTGCCGCGCGCCGACAACGGCAAGCTCTACAAACGCGAGCTCCGCGACGCCTATCGCGCTTCTTGAGCAGGCTCGAAGAGCTAGCGCACCACCTGCAGCACCAGGATGTGCATCCGGCTGCCGATCTTGATCCCGATGTTCCACCGCGGATGGCTGACGAGGCTCGGTTCGAGCGTCACGCCGATCGCCCAGCGGTGGTGCCCAGCGGGGTGGAACGCGTTGTCCCGCGGGCTCGGCCGCCGCGGCACGGGCGCAGCGTCGTAGTAGACCGGCCGGTGACCTGCGCCCGTGACGATCACGGTGTAGGTGTGGCCCGCCACCACGAGGAACGCGCCATGGCGCAGCTTCGCGTTGGCGATGAAGATGCCGAGCGTGTGGTAGCGGCCGGTCTTCGTGGTCGTGTTACCGGCCTTGTCCGTCGCAGTGACGCGATAGGTCGTCGTCGTGCCACT
>Ga0207652_10004187_pt1 | contig 11765 bp, 10 predicted proteins | sample KBSC63BmetaG_FD_184334 | JGI IMG/M metagenome (GOLD analysis project Ga0207652, IMG submission 184334) | Corn rhizosphere microbial communities from Kellogg Biological Station, Michigan, USA - KBS C6-3B metaG (SPAdes) (version 2) | ecosystem: Host-associated > Plants > Roots > Rhizosphere ... | reverse complement strand
CATGGTTGGGTCGAACGGTTTGTCCAACACGCCCGCGACAGCGCACGATTCGAGTCGCTCGCGCTCCGACGTCCGCGCTTTCGCGGTGAGAAACACGACCGGAATCTCACGCGTTCGCGCGTCCGCACGCAGGCGATCGAGTGTCGCCGGTCCGTCCATCCCAGGCATCATCACGTCGAGCAGAATCGCGTCGGGGTGGTGAGCGACTGCTGCGTCGACGCCGGACACGCCGGAATTCGCGGAGACGACATTCCACGACGCCCCAAGCTCGAGCGTGAGCTGCGCGACTTCGCGAATGTCGTCGTCATCATCGATGATGAGAATCGTCTTGCTCATCCAATCTTCTGTCTGATCGAGTCATTGGATGGCCCGGCGAGGCGAAGTACCTCGTCGACGAGCTGTTCCGGCGTGGTGCGTCCCTTAGTCACGATAATGCCGCCTGACGCGCGAATGAAGGCGCGATCGTCGGGTTCGAGATACACCGCGGTGTACACGATGCACCGCGCCGACGGCGAACGCGCGTTGAGGTGACGAAGCACGTCGATGCCGCGGATGTCCGGAAGCACCATGTCGAGCACCAGCACGTCCGGCTCCGCGGCATCGATCAGCTCAACGGCGTCACGGCCGGTCGTGGCAATGTCGACGCGCAGACCGCAATCCTCGATCATGAGTCGCAGCACCTCGAGCAGGTCGGCGTCGTCGTCGCACACGATCACGCGCCGCGCGTTGCTCTCCACGCGCGCGGCCAGCGCCTGCGGCGCGAGCGGGATGGTGAATCGGAACACGCTTCCGCGTCCCAACGCGCTGTCCACCCAGATTCGCCCGCCATGCGCCTGCACGATCCCGCGGGTGATCGCGAGCCCGAGTCCGCTGCCGCCCTTCTCGCGCGAATCCGATGCGTCGACTTGCTGGAATCGTTCGAAGATGGACTCGAGCTTGTCCGCGGGAATCCCACGGCCTTCGTCCGCCACCGCGAATTGCGCGAACGATCGGTCGCGCTTCACCGACACACGGACCATCGAGCCGGCCGGTGAGAACTTGATTGCATTCCCGATGAGGTTAGTGAGCGTTTGCGTGATGCGATCCGGATCCGCGTTGATCTCGAGATCCTCGCCTACCCACTCGAGGTCGACCCCTGCTTTCTCGGCGAACGGGCGCAATGTATCGACCGCCTGTTCGACGAGTGGTGCCGTCGCAAGCGGCTGGCGTTCGAGCGACGCGTTGCCGCTCGATATACGCTCGACATCGAGAATGTCGTTGATGAGGCGAATCAACCGGTCGGTGTTCGATGCCGCGAGATCGAGCATGCGCTGCTTCTTTCCCGGAGCGGTGTCGAGCCGGCCGGCCGCGAGAAGGCCCAGCGCTCCGCGAATGGACGTGAGCGGCGTGCGCAGCTCGTGGCTGACGATGGACACGAACTGATCCTTCGCGCGCTCGATCTGTCGCCGCTCGCTCACGTCGCGGGCGATGATCTGCACGTGGCCGTCCTCGAGCAGCGCCGCGCGAACTTCGACCGACACGAAGGAGCCGTCCGGGCGGCGAATGACGTACTCGCCCCGCGTGATGTGTCCGTAGTGGAGGAACGGCAGCGCGGCCGGGCGACCGGTCTCGTCGGCGAACACGAAGCTGCTCAGCGGCCTGCCCGGGATCTCCGCCTTCGCGACACCCATGATCTCGGCCGCGCGCGCGTTGCCGTCGACGCATCTCGCGTCCGCATTGACGAGCACGATTGCGTCGGCCGCCTGCTCGATCAGCGATCGGAAGCGCGCCTCGCTGTCGCGCAAGGCGTGCTCGGCGGCTCGTCGACGCTCGAGATCCTGATGCAGGAGCGTCAGCGCGATCCACATCAGCAACACGGCGAGGACCGTGCTGAACACGATGATCGCGTTGCTTCGAGCAGCCCATCGCTCGGCACTCGCGCGGTGCGCGCCGAGGCGCCGGAACTCCTCCGAGCGAATGCGCGCGAGCTCTGCCAGATACACGTCGCGATGCGCGAGATCGAGCGTCGGCAGAGAATCGAGTTGGGCGATCTGCTGTGGGTTGTCGCGCACGAGCCCGCGAACGCGAGCCTCGGCGTCCGTGAGCTCGGGGTTTTGGCCGCCCACGGCCGCCGTCTGCTGCATGACCGTCAGCGCATTGAGCACCTCGTACGTGTGTGCGACCCACGCGATCTCGCCGCGAAGGCGCCTCGCGGACACATACGACAGCGCGCCGACGATCGCGAGCGCGACGACGCCGATGAAAAACCCGACGTCGATCGGTGCGAATACGAACGGCCGTTTGAACCAGCGTGCGCCTAGGTCCATGCCGGAAGGCGCGTGCATCGCGAGGCGTCTTGCCGGACGGAACGCTCCTTGCCCGCATGGCAGCGGACCCGAGAACGCTTGGAGAACGCCATGGGAGTGAATCGCATGCCGGTGGATCCCGACGTAGGCATTCCGGATCTCATCAGCCGGCTGGGTGACGACTCGAAGCGATTGATGACGGACGAAGTCCGTCTGGTGAAGCTGGAAGCGAAGGAAAGCGTTGTCACGGCCGGCAAAGGTGCCATGTGGCTCGGCGTCGCCTTCGGCATCGGCGTCGTGGCGATGGTGGCCTTCACGCTCTTTCTCGTCACGTTGATCGGGCGCCTCGTCTCCGGGCACATGTGGCTTGGCGCCATCATCACGGGCGTATTGGAATTGGTCGTCGGTGGGCTGCTCGTGAAACGCGGGATCGGCTCGTTCAAGGAGCCGTCGTACACGCTCGAGGCTACTCGCGAATCGATCAAGGGGACAACGGACTGGGCAAAGGCCGTGCGCTGAGCCAGCGCGAATGGGTGGTGGTGCGCGGCCGCCGTCTTCGGCGGATTAACTTCCGCGCATGATCGCAGCGCTTCTTGCCGCGTTCGCATTCCAGACGATCGACTCCGTCCCATCGCATCGTGCGCCGCGTTCCGTCGCCATCGACGCGCGGCTCGCGGCCGATGCGCACGTCGCCATTGGCGACCGGATCATCATGTCGAGCACACCCGGCGGCCCGGGCGACACGGTCATTGTGACCGCACTCGTTCGCCGGCGCGCGGACCCATCCGAGGTCGCCCGCGCCGAGTATCGCGTGCGCATGCACCTCGACGAGCTGCAGTCGTTGATCGGGTACGGCGATCGCGTCGACCGTTTCGCCGTGAGCGCGCGCTCCGACTCCTCCACCACGCGTGCGATTCGCCGCATCAACGACGAGGCGTTCGGTTTTCAGGCATATCGCTCGCGCGACATCGCGGTCGAGACCTCGCGCACGTTTCTCGTCGTGACGCGCTTTCATCGCGCGATCGGCGTGATCACCATCGTCGCGAGCGCGATCTTCCTCCTCTGCATCATGCTCCTCAAGGTCGATGAGCGCCGGCGCGACGTCGCCGCCCTCCGACTGATGGGCATCTCGGCCGGGACCATCGTGCGATCGGTGATGATCGAAGCGGCACTGGTGGCGGTGCTGGGCAGCTTGATGGGCGTCGGCATCGGATGGCTGACGTCGCTCGGCATCAACTGGCACTATCGCGCCGTCTATCGAACGCCGCTCGCGTTCTCCGTCGTCACGCCGTCGATCGTTGCGCTCGCCGTGACGCTCTCGCTCGTGCTCGGCCTCGCCGCCGGTTTCGCGGCCGCACAGCGGCTGGTCCGCGCGCCCGCGCTCGAGCTGCTGAGCGGGCGCCGCGAGGATCGCCGCGATCTCGTCCAAGCGCGCTGATGCTCCTTCGCCTCGCATGGGCGGCACTGACGAGACATCGCAGCCGAACGCTCCTGGCAGTGCTCGGCGTCGCCGTGTCCGCGGCGATGCTGCTCGACATGGTCATGCTCTCGAGCGGCATGCGCGCGTCGTTCCGCAACATGTTGCTCGCGAAAGGCTTTCAACTGCGGCTCGCTCCGAAAGGGACGCTGCCGTTCGATACTGACGCCACCATCCCCGACGCGACGAACGTGATTCGCACGCTGCACGCGATTCCCGGCGTGCAGACGGTGAGTCCCGTACTCGGCGGACAACTGCACGTGTCGCTCGGATCGCGCACGGTCACGGCAACGGCGATCGGCATCGATCCAGCGGTGCAGGGCGACTACGATATCACCGCGGGCCGTGCGCCCGCGTCGCCCGACGAGTTCGTTGCCAACGACACATTCATCCGCGACGCACGGGTCTCGCTCGGCGACACCGTCGCGGCCGCGGCCGGATATGATCCACAGCTTCGCGCGTTCGCGGGACGGCGAACCCTTCGACTCGTCGGACGCGCGCATTTCCTGTACATGGCTGGCGACCAGCGCGCGGCGGCCGTGCCCATCGCGACGCTGCAGGCGATGCAGGGTGAACGCGCGCGCGATCGCGCCTCGCTGTTCATGATTCGCGCGGCGACCGGCGCGAACGTCGACACGGTCCTCGCGAGCGTCGAGCGCGCACTGCCGAATGTCAGCGCCGTGTCGACGGAGACGGCGATGCGCCAGGTCGACGAGCGTCTCAGCTATTTCCGGCAGCTCGCGCTCATCCTCGGCGCCGTGAGTCTCGCGGTGGGCTTTCTGCTCGTGACCACGCTCGTGAGTGTCTCCGTCAACGAGCGGCTTGGCGAGATCGTGGTGATGCGCGCGATCGGTGTGGCGCGAGGACGCGTCGTCGCGCAGATCGTGCTCGAGGGCGTCGGGATCATGATCGTCGGCGCCGTCGTCGGGCTCGCGCTCGGACTCGTCACCGCTCGCTACTTGAATTCGATTCTCGCCTCGTTCCCGGGTCTGCCCGCGGCGATCGACTTCTTTCTGTTCGAGCCGCACGATGCCTGGAGCGCGCTCGGTATGCTGGTCGTTGCCGGCATTCTCGCCGGCATCTATCCCTCGTGGCGCGGCGCATCGCTCCCGATCGCCACCACGCTGCGCGACGAGGCCATCGGATGAGCGACGCGATCCTCGTCGAAGCGCGCGATCTGCGTCGCGAGTATCACATGGGCGATGAGCTCGTGCGCGCGGTCCGCGGCGTGTCACTCGACGTTGCGAAGGGCGATTACGTCGCGATCGTCGGGCCGTCGGGTTGTGGCAAATCGACGCTGCTCAATCTGCTGGGCGGCATCGATCGGCCAACGGCGGGCTCCGTTTCGATCGGCGGCGAACGCGTCGATCGCATGCGCGACGCGGACGCGACGCGTTTTCGCCTCCTTCGCATCGGATTCGTGTTTCAACGCTTTTATCTGATGCCGGCTCTCACGGCGATCGAGAACGTCGAGCTGCCGATGGCCGAAGCAAAGATGGGGCGGCACGAGCGGGTCACCCGGGCGCGCGAGCTTCTGGCATACGTCGGACTCGGGCTTCGCTACGATCACCGGCCCGCGCAGTTGAGCGGCGGCGAGCAGCAGCGCGTCGCGATCGCTCGCGCGCTCGCGAACGCGCCGGAGCTGCTGCTCGCCGACGAGCCGACCGGTGAGCTCGATGCAAAGACGGGAACGGAGATGATCGAGCTCCTCGGCCAGGTGAATCGCGACGGCACCACCATCATCGTGGTCACCCACGACGAAGACCTCGCGCGAGCCGCGCGCCGAGTGGTGCACATGAAGGACGGCGTGGTGATCGATGACCGGCGTCAGGATAGCGGCGTATGATCGAGCTGCTCGCCTTCCGCAACCTCGCGTTGAAGCCCTGGCGCTCCGCGCTCCTCTTGCTTGGCTACAGCCTGGGCGTGGCGGTCATGATCGTGCTGCTCTCGATCGGCGAAGCGCTGCTGGCGCAGGCGCGCGACGAGAAGCTGGTCGGCGGCGGTGAGATCACCGTCCTGCCGGAAGGAATCGATGTCGAAGTCATGAAGACGGGTGGACTCGGCGGACTGTTCTTCTCGATCGATCATGCGCGCTTCATCTACGGTCAACTGCTTGCGGCGCCGAGGTTGTCGGACGATGTCGCGGCGGTCGCGCCGCAGATCGAGAGTAAGCTCTTATACGCGCGATTGGCGAATGGTCGCGAATTTCCAGTGCTCGCGAGCGGCGAGATCCCGTCGCGCACGGCAGCCGTTGGTGCCATGCCGCCGCTCGCGTCGGGCGAGTGGAATGACGACGGCTTCGATCGCGAGTGGCGCGATCCGACGTTGAACGAGCTTCGCAACGCGATCGACCACTTCCATCTGCCGCCCGCGGAGGTGCGCGGCGACCCGTCCTGGGCGGAGTGGCACTACTTCAACGTGTTGTCGCCGGATCGATCGCGCTGGGCGTTCATCTCGTTCATCGTTGCGGGTGCGGTCCCGAGTGGCCGCTGGGGCGGGCAGGTGCTCGTCACGTTGCACGAGCAGGACGGACCGTCGCGCCGCTTCGTCGCGAACGTGCCGTCGAGCAACGTTCGCTTCTCGACGTCGCGTGCGGATCTCGCGCTGGGCACGTCGATGGTCACGGTGCTCGCCGACGGCCGCTATGCGGTCCACGCGCGCGCCACCGAGGAGGGCGGTCGCGGCTCGGTGAGCGTCGATCTCGTGGTCACGCCCGCGCCGGGTGCGTTCTTCCCGGGCGGTTCGCTGACGAGCGGTGAGACGGTGTCCGGATATGTCGTGCCTGGATTGCGTGCCGACGCAACCGGGTCGATCTGCGTCGATGGTGCGTGCGAGCAATACAGCCACGCCCAGGCGTATCACGATCACAACTGGGGCGTGTGGCGCGGCGTGAACTGGGAGTGGGGCGCGTCGCGCGCCGGACCCTACACGGTGTTGTATGGCCGGGTGCAGCCGCAGGACAGCGTCGTCGCCTCGCAGCCTCTGTTCGTGTACGTCGTCGACTCGCTCGGCTTCCTGGGCGTGTTTCGGCCGCGCGACATCCAGTACGTGGATGGCCGTACGCTGCGGACCGGGGGGCGGATTATTCGAGTTCCCTCACGCGGCACGATGGTAGACGTGCGCGGCGACGATACGCTGTCGATCGAGCTCACGATCGAGGATGCGACGGCGACGGATACGCGCACGCCGGATGTCGAGCGAGGCGAAGGCCTGGCCGCGCGGTCGCTGCTCAAGCCGTATTTCGTGCAGATGAAAGGACTGATGACGTTGCGTGGCCGAATCGCCGGACGGCCGATCAGCGGGACCGGCGCAGGCTTCTTCGAGACCTATCGCTAGCAGTAGTCATCCTGAGCAGCGAAGCGACGAAAGGATCTATTCTCCTTGCACTGTGATCTGGTTGACCACCGATCATACTGACAGCTCAGGCCCGCCGATCCTCTCGTTCGGTCAACACACGCCCTTCCTGCTCGGCCTGTGCGCGATGCGCGGCATCATCCAACCGCGAGCGCCCGCGTGAGAAACCCGTCTCCGCGTAGTGGCGAACCGTCGACCATGACCCGTTCTTGTCGGCATACTCCGACCAGCCTTTTTCCAACTCCGGTTCGACTTCGTCGAACTCGCGCGCGGTGAAATTCGGATTGCGGCTCGCGATCTGGCCGAGATAGTACGCGCCGCGCACGTCATCGAACGCGCGGTCCGCCGGACGATTCTCCTGCGCATCGAAGTGTTCGCGATAGAACGCATCGTCCTCATGAGTCAACGATCCCGCGGCTTCGGCCACCGCGCGGCCGGCCCACCATCCGCCGATCGCGCCGGCGATACCGCCGATGAGCGTCCCGACCGGCCCCGCCGCCGACCCGATTCCGGCGCCGAGCAACACGCCGGAGATCCCGCCTGCGGCTTCCCCCAATTCGTCGCCAATGGTCGGATCGCTGTCGTGCCGTCCAAGCGCGGCGTCCTTGGCTCGCTCCAGCTTCCCGTCGATGGAATCGTTGTCCGAGATGCGTGGCTTGCTCATGTATTGCCCCCTCAGGTTCCGTCCGCTGAACCGGCAAGTTCGAGACCGAGACAGCCGCGCGAATACCGTGCGTTCCTCGCGCCTCCCGCCTACCGCCTAGAGTGCTTCCACGTGCGACAATCGGCATTAGTCCACGTACCGACACTTGACGGTACCACGCAGTCATTACCCATTCATGTATGGCTGCGAGATCTCGCGTCGGCACTCAGGGCTGGAACTACGACGCCTGGGTGGGTCCGTTCTATCCACTCGGCACGCGTCCGGCCGACTTCCTCACCGTCTACGCTCGCGCGTTCGACACGGTCGAAGTCGATTCCACGTTCTACGCCATCCCGGCGGAGAAAACCGTTCGCGGATGGGCGCAGAAAGTCCCTGACGACTTCGTTTTTTCGCTGAAGCTGCCACAGGAGATCACCCACGAGCGCCGCCTTCGCAACTCGGACGACCTCGCCGCCGAGTTCTTCGATCGCGCACGCGAGCTCGGCCACAAGCTCGGACCAATTCTGATTCAGCTCGGCCCCGACTTCGGCCCGACCGAGCTACCCGCGGTCGCGTCGTTCCTCCCCAAGCTACCGCGCGACATCCGATTCGCCATCGAATTTCGCCAGCGCGGATGGATTCACGACGGCGTTCTCGCCCTGCTCGCCGAGCACAACGTCGCGCTCGCGCTGAGCGACGGACGCTGGATTCCGCGCAAGCAGATGATGCAGCTCGCGACGCGTCCCACCTCCGATTTTCTCTACCTGAGATGGATGGGACAGGACCAGGCGATCGTCGACTACTCGCGCATCCAGATCGATCGAACGCGCGAGCTCGAGGCGTGGGCGCAGATCCTCTGGCCGTACGCGGAACAAGGACGCGAGGTGTTCGGGTATGTCAACAATCACTTCGCCGGCCACTCGCCAGCCTCCGTCCGCGAGCTCCAGCATCTGCTCGGCCAGCCGTCGGTCGATCCCGAGCAGCTCGGCGAGCAGATGAGTCTTTTCTAATTACGTCATATGGCCATTGCGGTTCAGCCACGTTCGATCGTCGCACACGCGCCCTCCGCCACGGCCGAGCGATCCATGGCCTGGCATGCCTACACGGTGGTGTTCGCGGCCGCGTGCGTGATGGTTGGTGTGTACTGGGACATCTCGTGGCACATGTCGATCGGCCGGGACACGTTCTGGACACCCGCGCATCTCCTCATCCAGGCGGGCGGCCTGATCGCCGGGCTGAGCTCCGGATACGTCGCGCTTCACACGACGTTCCGCGGCAGCACGGCCGTGCGCGATGCGTCCGTGAACGTGTGGGGATTCCGCGCGCCGCTCGGTGCGTGGACATGCATCTGGGGCTGCGCCGCCATGCTGACGTCGGCGCCGTTCGACAACTGGTGGCACAACGCGTACGGCCTCGACGTCAAGATCATCAGCCCGCCGCACGCGCTGCTCGCGATCGGCATCTTCTCCATTGTCGTCGGCGCGCTGCTGCTCACGCTGGCGCAGCAGAATCGTGCGGAGGATGAGCGCCGGCGCAGCAGGCTCGCGGTGCTCCTTGCGCTGACGGGCGGCTTCTTCCTGATGAACTTCGCGCTCTTCCTCACGGAATACAGCGAGCGCGACATGATGCACGGCGCGTTCTACTACGAGGTGACGGCCATTGCCTTTCCGCTCGCGCTCGCGACGCTCTCGCGCGCGATCAAGCTGCGCTGGGCGGCGACGTCGGCTGCTGCGTTCTTCACGGCCATCATGCTCGGGCTGATGTGGTTCATTCAGCTCTTTCCGGCCACGCCAAAGCTCGGCCCGATCTATCAACCGATCACCCACATGGTGACGCTGGCGTTTCCGCCGCTCATCATCGTTCCCGCGTTCTGCATCGACCTCGTCATGCAGCGCTTCGCCGGCAAGCTCGGCACGTTCGCCCTCGCGTGCATCGTCGGTCCGGTCTTCGTGCTCGCGTTTCTCGCGGCGCAGTGGCCGTTCGCCACCTTCCTCGTCGAGAGTCCGCTGGCGCGCAACGCGTTCTTCAACGCGGAGAACTGGGTCTTCTGGATGACTCCCGCATATGCGGAGCATACGCGACACTTCGCGCCGCCGGACCCGAACGCGTGGCCGTTCGCGGTGCACGTGCTCATCGCGATCGTCATCGCGACCGTCATGAGCAATCTTGGATTGCGGCGCGGGCGCTGGATGACGCAGGTCCGCCGATGAAACGTTGGCTCGGACCGGTCTTCGCGCTGGTGGTCATGGTTGCGACCTCGGCGCACATCGGAAGCCCGGACGTGCTGTTCGACGGCATGGCCGGCCCGTACGCCGTCCGTGTGATCGTGCGTCCACCAGAAGTCGTGCCCGGATTGGCCGAGGTCACGGTGCGCACCGATAGCATGGCGACGCGTGTGAGCATCCGCCCGGTGTTCTGGCGCGCCGGCGTGCGTGGCGCACCAGCGGGTGACGACATGAAGCACGTGCCGGGTCAGGCCACGCTCTACACCGGACAGTTGTGGCTCATGTCGTACGGCTCGAGCAGCGTGTATGTGACGGTCGAGGGCCCGCGCGGTTCGGGAACCGCCATCGTGCCGGTCGGCTCGTTCGCGACTGGACGACTGCCGTTATCGCCCGCCCTTGGCGTACTGCTCGCGGTGCTCGGCATCGTGCTGTTCGCCGGATTGCTCAGCATCGTTCGCGCTGGCGCCGGCGAGAGTCTCGTCGTGCCCGGAGACGTGTTCGACGCACCGCGCCGGCGGAGAGCGAATCGCATCACCGCGACCGCCGCGCCGCTGCTTGCGCTCGCGGTGCTCGGCGGATGGACGTGGTGGAAGTCGGAGGACGCGACCTATCGTCGCCGCATGTATGGATCACCGGAGCTGCGTCCGTCGATGACTACCGACGCGACGCATCGCCGGCTGGATCTCGTCGTGCGCGACACCGCGTCGTTTCGAGCGATCACCAGCGCGGTGACGCCCGACCACGGAAAGATGATGCATCTCTTCCTGATCGGCGTTGGCGACACGGTGCAGCGCTTCGCGCACCTGCATCCCCTCGAGACGGATTCGTTGCATTTCACGACGGAGGTCCCGTGGCTCCCTGCGGGACGCTACCGCGTGTTCGGCGACATCACACTCGAGAATGGACTGAGCCTCACGGTCGCGAGCACGATCGGTCTGCCTGCGCTCACGGGGACTGTCGCACCGTCGGACAGCGACGACGCATGGACTGAAGTCCCACATCCGACGCTGATCCGTGCCGCCGCTGCCGCATCCGTCGGCGACGGCTACGCCATTCGCTGGAGCGGCGCGCCAACGCTTGCGGCGAAGACGCCCATGGATCTCCGGTTCACGGTGCGCGACGCAGCCGGTCGAGTCGTGCCGCTGCACCCGTACCTCGGCATGGCGGCGCACGCGGTGATCATGCGGGACGATGCGTCCGTCTTCATTCACCTGCATCCGATGGGAACGGTTGCGACGGCCGCTCAGCGCGCGTTCTCGCTTCGCGATAAAGGCGACACGACGCCGCGCGGCCGGCTGTTAGACTCCATCGGAGGCCCGGGCGACATGCCGGGCATGTCGCTCTCCGGCGACCTCGATTTTCCTTACGAATTTCCTAAAGCCGGCCACTACCTGGTGTACGTGCAGGTGAAGCCCGCGACGCGCGTGCTGACCGGCATCTTCGACGTGAACGTTCAGTGAACGGTTTTCGACTCAAGATCTTCGTCGCGCTCGCCATCGTCGCCGCGGCGGTGTTCGTGCGCCTCGGCGTCTGGCAGTTGCATCGTCTCGGCGAACGGCGCGCGCGCAATGCGCTCGTCGTCGCGCGCCTCGACTCCGCGGAGCTCGACGCGCGACAGATTCCCCACGACACCGCGCTCGCACGGTTCCGGCGCATCCGCGTGTCGGGCACGCCGGACTACGATCACCAACTGATCTACGCGGCGCGAAACTTCAACGGCTCGCCCGGGGTGAACTTTCTCACGCCGGTCCGCATCGCGGGAACCGACACGGCCGTGATCG
>Ga0207652_10004184_pt1 | contig 11769 bp, 10 predicted proteins | sample KBSC63BmetaG_FD_184334 | JGI IMG/M metagenome (GOLD analysis project Ga0207652, IMG submission 184334) | Corn rhizosphere microbial communities from Kellogg Biological Station, Michigan, USA - KBS C6-3B metaG (SPAdes) (version 2) | ecosystem: Host-associated > Plants > Roots > Rhizosphere ... | reverse complement strand
AGCGCGGCAAGGTGTATTCGAAGTCCGAGATCGCCAAGGCGCGCGCCTCGGGGGCGAAGATCGACTACGTCGACCCCGGCGTCTGGATGCAGAAGAACGGCGCCGAGTTGCTGCGCCTTTGGACCGCCGCGTCCGACTACCAGGGCGACATCGTCTTCTCGAAGGCGATCCTGGATCACCTGAGCGAGTCGTACCGGAAGATCCGCAACACCTGCCGCTACCTGCTGTCGAACCTGTACGACTTCGTGCCGGCGCGCGACCACGTCGAGGATGTATCCCTGCGGGAACTCGACAAGCTGGTGATGGGCCTCGTCCAGGAACGAGATCACCAGGTCTTCGAGGCCTATCGGCGGTACAGCTTTCACGAGGTGGTCCGGCTGGTCACCGACTTCGTCATCTCGCTGTCGGCCGAGTACCTCGATCCCGTCAAGGATGCCTTGTACTGCGAAGCCCCCGGTTCGTCGATCCGGCGCAGCGTCCAGACGGTGCTCTACGAGATGGTCACCAAGCTGGCGACCTGGGTTGCGCCTTTCCTGTGCTTCACGGCCCAAGACGTGGCGGACGAACTGGGACGCATCACCGGCGAACCGTTCGATGTGCACGGCCAAGTCCGGACCGAGGTCGATCTGCCGGGCAAGGAGATTCGTAACCCCAACCACACCTGGGTGGACGAGATCCGACCCCGGCGCGAAGCCATCCTGCGTCCCCTCGAGGCCTTCCGGGCGGAGGGGCACAAATCCCTGGAGGCGCGGGTCATCGTGCGACCAGCCGCTGACGACCTGCCGAATTGGCTATTCAACCAAAAGTTCTTGATCGAACTCTGTGTTGTCGCGGACATCGTGATCGAGGAGGGGTCGGCGACCGAGGAGACCGAGATCCGCGTGGAAGCCGCTACAGATCCGGAGTGCCCCCGCTGCTGGCGGCGCTTGAAACCGTCGGGCAACGGTGCCCACCCGGAGCTGTGCGTGCGCTGCGCCATCGCGGTCGGGGAATCAAAGCCGGCCTAGCCTGGTTGCTGGTGGCAGAGGCGCGCCGGAGCGACGGCGCGCGCCGAATCCACGGCAGCTAAGCTTTCATCATGCGCCCCACCCTCGTGTCCTTCTCGCTTGGCGAGCATGAGTTCGGGCTGCACGCGTACGGCTTCCTGGTCGGCCTGGGGTTCGCCGTCGCCATCATCCGCCTGTGGCGCGTGGGACGGCGCATGGGGATGGACGGCGGGCGGCTGCTGGACCTGGCCTTCTGGTGCCTGGTCACGGGCGTGCTGGGCTCGCGGCTGGCCTTCGTGATCTTGAACGCGCGCGCGTTCGTCGACGCTTGCACCGACGGCACGGGCATGGCGGCGGGGGCGCGGTTCTCCGGGTGCTTCGCGGCGCTGCGCTTCTGGGAAGGCGGGCTGGTCTTCTACGGCGGCGTGATCGCCAGCGGCGCGGTGATGCTGTGGTTCTGCCGGCGCGAGCGCTGGTCGTTCTGGACGCTGGGTGACCTGGCAGCTCCCTCGCTGGCGCTGGGGCACGTGTTCGGACGGCTGGGTTGCTTCCTGGCGGGGTGCTGCTTCGGCGCCCCTTGCCAGGCGCCCTGGGCCGCTTCCTTTCCGTCGGGCAGCGTCGCGTTCGACGAACTGCAGGCCGACGGCGCGCTGGCGGCGGGCGCGCGCCACACGCCGCCGCTGCACCCGACGCAGCTTTACGAGGCGGCCGGCGAGCTGCTGCTGTTCGGGATCCTGCTGTGGCTGCAGGGCCGCTGGTCGCGCCTGGAGCCCCGCACCGGCGAACGCGCGGTCCGCCCGGGGGCCCTGCTGCTGACGTATGCGGCCGGCTACGCGGCGCTACGCTTCCTGGTCGAGATCTTCCGCGGCGACGCCGCGCGGGGCTTCGTGGCGACCTGGCATGCCCCGGCGCTGGCGCGCCTGCTGGGCCTGCCTGCCGGTCACCCCCTCTTCCTCTCCGTTTCTCAGCTGATCAGCGTCCTCGTCCTGCTGGCGGCGGCGGGCGTGGTCGTCTGGCGGCGGCGGGCACCCCGGCCCTGATCAGGCGCGCGGGGGATCCTTCTTCAGCTTCAGCTGCAACGTACGGCGGGCGATTCCCAGACGGCGCGCCGCCTCGGACACGTTGCCGCCGCAATCGGTGAGCACGCGCTGGATGTGCTCCCACTCGGCGCGCGCCAGCGACGGGGTCACGTCGACGTTGGGGGACGCCTCCCCCTCTCCGTCCAGCTTCAGCAGCGTGGCCGCCAGTTCGTCGGCGTCGATCGGCTTGCTGAGGTAGTGCACGGCGCCCTTGTGCAGCGCCTCCACCGCCGAGGCGATGCTGCCGTAGCCGGTCAGGATCACGGCGCGCGTGTGAGGGCTGATGCCGCCCAGGGCCTCGACCACCTCCTGGCCGCTGCCGTCGGGCATCCGCATGTCCACCACCGCGAAGTCGGGGAGTTGCGCCGCGGCGGCTGTCACGGCCGTCTGGCGATCCGGCGCGGTCGTCACGGCGAAGCCGCGATCACGCAGGGCGCGCGCCATGCGCTCGCGGAACGTGTCGTCGTCGTCGACCAGCAAGAGCGAGAGTCCAGCCCCCGATGTCGGTCTCGCCTCGTTCACGCGGGCGCGCCCGCCTTCCCGTGCCGCTCGATGGCGTCGGGCGGGAGCACGAGCGACGCCCGTGTGCCCTCCGCCGACGAGGTGATGCGCACGTTGCCGCCCAGCCGCTCCAGCGTCGTGCGGGCCAGAAACACCCCCAGCCCCATCCCCTTGCCGGTCGGCTTGGTGGTGAAGAACGGCTCCCCCACCCGCTCCAGGACGGACGCCGGAATGCCGGGCCCACGGTCGCTCACCTCGACGGCCACCGCCCCGCCGTCGTCGCGGATCGCCACGGAGACGGGCGCGCCGGGCGGCGAGGCCTCCTGGGCGTTCTTCACCAGGCCGCGCAGCGCCTGCCCGAACGCGCGCGGCGGCACGCGGACGCGCCACGCCGCGGCCTCGGCGACGACGTCGCGCCGCACGGGATTGACCGGTGACAGATCAGCCAGCGCGCCTTCGATCAGCGCGCCCAGCGGCGTGGACACCGGCCCCTCCCCGATCGTCTCGCCCGCATCCGTCGACATGCGTTCCAGGATCGCCCGACAGCGATCGACCTGACCGCGCACCAGGCGCAGATCCTCCAGCGCCTCGGGATCCGCGGCCAGCGTGGAGGCGCGCCGCTGCAGCTCGGTCATCACCACCGCGATGGTGCCGAGCGGCGTCGACAGCTCGTGCGCGGCGCCGGCCGCCAGCGTCGCCAGCGAGGCCAGCCGCTCCTGTCGCGCCGCCATCCGCCGCGAGGCCGCCAGCTCGGCCTCGCGCAGCGCCAGCGCGCGCCGGATGCGCAGCAGGAAGTACACGATGAAGCTGGCGGCCACACCGAACGCCACCCACATGCCGCGCAGGTGCAGGTCCATGTACAGCTCGTGCGAGACGGGCAGCGGGCGGTGCCACAGGAACAGCACCGCCGAGCAGCCGAGCGCCAGCGCCGTCAGCGCCCACGTCCAGGCGCTGGTCAGCGTGGTGGCCGCCAGCGCGATCTGCACGAGGTACAGGAAGCTGAACGGGTTGGCGGGCCCGCCGGTGAAGAAAAGCAGCCCCGTGCACATCACGACGTCGCAGGCCATCACGCCCGCCATCCAGGCCTGGCTGGCCGGCCGGCGGCGCCCCAAGGCCGCGGCGACCACGTTCGAGGCCGCCTCCAGCGCCACGATGCTCAGCAGGGGACGCAGGGGAAGCTGCATCCCCAGCCAGCACTGCACGCCCAGGATGGTCAGCAACTGGCCGGCGACCATCGACCAGCGCAGTCGGATCAACCAGCCGTAGTTGATCTGATCCGGAAGTGCGGTGTCGGACGGCGGCACCCGAGCGGTCTATCAGACCTGCCGGCGCCCGGCGTGCGGCATTTTTTCGCACGGCGCCGCGACACGGTTCAGGGCCAGACGCGAACCAGCGACGTCCCGATCCCGAGCGTGGTCGGCTGATTGCGCCCCCACCCGCCCAGCGGCAGGTCGGCCGAGGCCGTCGCTTGTAGCCGCCACGACTCGTCGAGCGGGACGGCGCCCGCCAGCCCGGCCGTCGCGTAGCGCGGACCGGCGACGTCGCCGGCGCCCGGAGCCGTGTCGTGGCCGTTCCCTTCGTCGATGACGGTGGCGAACGCGCCCACCGCCAGGCGGTTCGTGAACACGAACCCGCCCGCCAGCAGCGCCGTCAAACGCGGCGCGAACGACTGGCGGCCCCCCGGCGAGGCGCGCGAAGTTCGCTTCGACACCCAGCCGTCGAAGGTGACGAACCACTGCTGGAACAGGCGCTCGACCTCGAGCCCCACGTTCACCTGGAACGATCCCGTTCCGGCCGCGTCTGTCCCCAGCGCGTCGTGCGCCTGATCGGGGGCGCGGCCGGTGGGCGCGGTCAGTCCCGCCAGGATGGTCAGCGCGGGCCAGCGCCCGTGCTCGCCGGTGTGCGCCACCTCGAACCTTCCGTTGACCGTGACGTCGCCGAAGAAGCCGCCCCACTGGGACTGGCCTGGGATCCGCCGGTAGGTCTCCACGTAGGGCACCAGCAGGGCCAGCTGCACGCGCGACGACAGCCGCGCCATCGCGAACAGATCCTGCTCGGTGACCAGATCGCCGGTCGACGTGGTGCTGTAGGTGCCGTCGGCGGCCAGCGAGCCGTAGGTCTGCCGCTCCGTCGCCTGAACGCCGAAGCCGTAGTCGTCGTAGACGCGCAGGCGCGCGGGGATGACCAGCCCGCTGGCGCCGCAGCAGGCCTGCGCGGCCGCGTCCGCCGGCCAGGCGGCGCCCAGCGCCAGCAGCAGCGCCACCGCCAGGCGCCGCGGCCCCCCGCTAGGGCACATCGAACACGGGCACGACGGTGTCGTCGCCGCCCGCGGCGCCGAGCGTGGTGCGCAGCTCCCAGGTACCGTCCATGTACAGGTAGACATTGTCGACCTGATACAGGCCACCGGCCTGGGGCAAGACCTGCGTCTTGGCGGACGTGCCGTGCGCGTGCGACGGCATCCATGGCACCGCCTGAACGCTCAGCCCATCCAGCGCCGCGCCGGTGGTCGCGTCGGTGACCAGCAATTGCACCGCGTTCACCCCCTTCACGGGGGGCTGCGGCGACGTCCACACGGTGACCTGCTTGGCGCCGGTGGTGCTGGAAAGCACCGCCAGCGGCTCGGCGCCGAACGAGATGGGTCCCGCCGGCGAAGGCGGCGGCTCGCCGCCACACGCAGCCAGTGACATCCCTACGAACAGGACACCGCAGGCCAGGCTCAGGTCGCGACCCGAAGAGCTCATGCTGAGTACATGACAGGCGCCCGGCCCCCAGGGAATGCGAAAAATGATCGCAGGGGACAATGACCGCCGCCTGGTGCGGCGGGCGATGCCGCTGATGGCTTGCCGTCACCTCGATGCGGCTATGAAATGGGGACCAGCTTGTCGACGCGGCAGCGCCGTGAGAGGGGCGCGGCGCCGCAATGGATCGCGGACCCCGGGTCCTGACCCATCTGCCCGCCTTCGCGGGACGAGGGCAAACGGTTGCCTGGGGTGCTGCGTGGGCTTGTGATCAGGGCTTTTCGGAGCCGCAGACGGCGCGGAAGGCACGGGCTTTGACCTCCGTCTCTTCCCACTCGGCGGCGGGGTCCGAGTCGATGACGATGCCGCCGCCGACGGACAGGGCCAGTTCGCCGCCGGAGACTGTCGCGGTGCGGATGGCCACGGCCAGATCCAGCTCGCCGTTCGCGCCCAGCCAGCCGGTGGCGCCCGTGTAGAGTCCGCGCGGCAGCGGCTCCAGTTCGTCGATGATCTCCATGGCGCGGCGCTTTGGCGCGCCGGTGATCGAGCCGCCCGGGAAGGTCGCGTGCAGCAGCGCTTGCAGATCGACCTCCGGGCGCAGGCGGCCTCTCACCGTGGAGACCAGGTGAAACACCGTCGGCAGGGCCACCACGCGCAGCAGATCCTCGACGGTCACCGTGCCGGTCTGGCACACCCGCCCCAGATCGTTGCGCTCCAGATCCACGATCATGACGTGTTCGGCGCGATCCTTCGCCGCCGCGCCCAGGGCGTCCCGCAGCGCCTGATCCGGCGCCCCCGGCGCGCCGCGCGGCCGCGTCCCCTTGATGGGGCGTGTCTCGACCATGCCGGACGCGTCCACGGCCAGGAACCGCTCGGGCGAATTGCCCACCACGTAGGCGTCGATGGGCCCCTCCGCGCGTGAGCGGCGGCCCATCCAGATCGCGTGCGGCGCCGGGGCGCGCGCCCGCAGCGCGGCCGCGATCCACAGCGGGTCCCCCGCCGTCACGGGCGCCACCAGCCGGCGCGCCAGGTTGACCTGATACACGTCGCCGGCCCGCAGGTACTCCTGGATGCGTCGCACGGCCGCCGCGTGGTCATTGCGCGACGTGCGGGACACGAACGCCCCGACGACCGGCGCGGCCAGCGCCGGCGCCGGCGTGGCCAGACGGTCCGCCAGGCGCTGGGCGGCTCGTTCGTCGCAGGCCAGGACGTTCAGCTGACCGGAGGATGCTTCGTGGATCGCCACGGCGTCGTAGAACCGAAATTCCAGCGCGGGCCACTCGTCCGACCGCCGCCCCAGCGGCAGCCACCCCCGGGCCAGGTCATAGGCCAGCCAGCCGACACCGACGGGCACGGAGGCGCCTCCCCCCGCGGACTGCCAGCGCGCCCGCGCGGCCTGCCAGGCTGCCTGCAGCTCGGTCAGCCCGCCGCGCACCACCTGGCATGGGTCCGCCGCGAACAGGTCGCGCGCGACCTGCGCCTCGGGGCCCGCGGCCGGCGACGAGACCCAGACCGGCTGGGCCCCGGCAGCGACCCGGCGCGCCGCCTCTTCGGGCGGCAACGCCGGCGCGGGCCGGACGATCACGGCGTCTGCGGGCGCCAGGCGGCGCTGAAAAACTTCCGCATGTAGTCGAACCCCGACAGCCACGACACGACGGCCGACAGCATCAGCAGGATCAACCCCACCCGGTGATAGTCGACGCTGATCGGCTGGGCGAAGACCACGCCGCTGCCCACCAGCGGGTACCGGAAGTGGATCAGCATGGTCATGATGGCGACCAGCTGCAGCGCCGTCTTGATCTTGCCACCGTCGCTGGCGGCGATGACCAGGCCCTGGGCGCTGGCGATGCTGCGCAGGCCGTTGATGGCCAGGTCTCGCCCGATCAACAACACCACCAGCCAGGCGGGCGCGCGCTGCATCTCGACCATGTACACCAGCACCGCCGTGACGATCAGCTTGTCCGCCAGCGGGTCCAGGAACTTCCCCAGCACGCTGACCTGGTTCCGCTTGCGCGCCAGGTAACCGTCCAGCGCGTCCCCGGCCGCCGCGCCGATGTACAGCAGGCTGGCCAGGAACGTGCGCAGCGGGTTGTAGTTGTCGATCATCAGCAGCACGAACGGGATCAGCAGGACCCGCCCCATCGTCACGACGTTGGGCAGGTTCGTCAGCTCGGTCCTCAGGTTGTTCGCCGGTCGTTGCACGGCCGTCATTCGCTCTGTCCTCCTTCGCGTTCTCGTTCCACTTCGAAAAGCACGACGCCTTCGCCCTCGCAAGTGATGGGCAGGACCGGCGACGCGCCCGCATCCTGGGGCGCTTCGTCGGGACCGAGGGCCCCGCCTCGCGCCACCACCCGTCCCACCCAGCCCAGCAGGTTCCTGGGCGACGCCTGGACCGGCCGCTCGGGGCTCACCTTCACCGCCCCGGTCTCGCCGCGCACGCAGATGGTGACCAGCCCGCGCCCGCGGAACTGCAACATGCCCATCGGGGCGCGCGGGATGTGGCCGTACTCCCAGGAGACGGTCCCCTCGAAGGCCACCACTGCGTCCTCGCGCACGTAGAGGACATCGTCCTCGAGACGCAGCGGGACCAGGCGGCCAGTGGGCGCCGCCACGAACAGCTCGCCCCTGCCCTGCACGCGAAAGAACGGCACATCGGCGCCCAGCCGATCGGCCGTGGGCCGCCCCTGGGCGCGGCGCTGCGCCGGCTCCCACCGGACGCGGCCGGCGCAGGCGACGGCCGCATCGGCGCGCACGAACGCCCCGTCGTCGACGGCCAGGCGCGCCGCCGCGCCGATCCAGGACGACTGGTTCAAGGGGGGCGCCAGCTGCGCCACCGCGAACCCGACCAGGGGCTCGGCCGGCAAGGCGGGCGCGCCTTCGCGTACCGGTGGCCTCTCGGCCGTGGTCGGCCGGGCCTCGGCGATGGCCTCGCGCGCTTCCCGATCGTCGGCGCCGCGCGGCTCCAGCGGCATCGGCAGCGAGAGATCGAACGCCGGCTCGAACGTCGTGCTGGGCAGCGCGCCGGGAGAGATGACGCTGCGGCCGCTGCCGTAGGCGCCACGCGCCCCGCTGCCGTCGGTGTCGACGCGGACCGGTGCCGCGGGCGCACGCTCGGGTCTCTGGTCGACGGCCTCCGACTCCATCTCGACCGCCATCGCCTCCGAGCCGGCCCGCCGGAACGCCACCGCGGCACGGGCCCGCTCGCCACGCCGGGCATAGGCGAAGCCCAGGTAGTTCCAGGGGCGCAGATCGTCCGGCGCCAGCCGGGTCGCCAGCTCGAGCTCCTGCACCGATTCATCCAGATGATCCAGCTTCAGCGCGATCAGGCCCAGCTTCAGGCGCACGCCCGCGTCCCGCGGCAGCGCCGAGGCGATCTCGCGGCACAGGGCGCGCGCCTCCTCCAGACGGCCCAGCTTGAACCGCACCAGCGCCAGCAGCTTCAGGCCGCGCAGGTCCGAAGGGGTGATGGACAGCGCGCGTAGCACCTCGACCTCGGCCTCGCGGAAGCGGCGCGCCCCCACCATGTCGGCCGCGCTGGACAGATGATCCAGGAAGCGATCGTCCGAGATGCGCTCGGCGTCGGAGGTGCCTTGCAGGTCGGTCACGCTGGTCAGTTCTCCGTCTCGCGTCTACGAGCGGAGTTTGGGAACCCTGGCAGGGTTCCCGATTGATCGCGTTGACGGAGGCCGGCTCCGCCGGCCGGAGTCGTCGCGGGAGGGTTCGGGAACCCTGCCAGGGTTCCCGACTGATCAAATGCGCCGTCGTGAGCGGCCGGGCCGCGGCGGTACTCATCGAAGCGGCGCAGCACCGTCGTCACGTAGAACTTCGTCGTCTCGTAAGGAGGCAAGCCGCCGTACTTCTCGACCGCGCCTGGGCCGGCGTGGTAACCGGCGATGACCTTGACCAGCTCGTCATCCGAGCAGACCAGCGTCCGGTCGGTGTCGCGCCCGTCGTCGTCGGACACGGCGGGCGTGCGACAGAACCGTCGCGCCAGCACCTGCAGGTAGCGCGAGCCGCCCATGATGTTCTGCCGCGGGTCGAAGGGATCCGTCACGCCCATCAGGCGGCCCGTGTCGGGCATCAACTGCATCAGCCCCTGCGCGCCGACGCTGGAGACGACGCGCGGGTCGAAGTCGGACTCGGTCTTGATGACGGCGCGGACCAGCGCCTCGGGGATGCCGTAGTACATCTGCTGATCGAAGATGTCCTGGTCGTAGCGCGCGTAGCGGGCCGGCGACGTGTCCCGCGCCGGCACGATGTCGGTGCGGCCACGGACGGAGGCCGCCTTCCCCGGCCCGGTCTTCAGCCACACCTTCCAGGTGTCGCCCACGGGGCGCATGTTCGTGAACTCGACCACCCCGTCCGCCCGCTCGCGGGCCCAGAAGGTCCCCGCGTCCGAACCGGAGCCGGCCCGAGATCCGCCGCCCCGGTTCGAGAACTCGACCGTGCCGTTCGGGTGCCGGCGGTGCCGCACCTCGGCCCCGGCGTGCCCCGGCAGGCCGACGGCCAGGACCACGCCGGCCAGGGGGACGCAGAGGCGGAGCCAGCGAAACATCTCGCGTTTCAGCGTAACACACGGACCGTCGACGACGGCCCACGCGCCCCTGCCGGCAGGCCACTGTGGCGGCCGATTCGCCGAACCGACGCGCGCGGATTAGATTCCGTCAACCGTGCCTGCCTTCGTGCCTGCGTCGCCGCCCGAATCCGAATTCCTGGAAACCGACTACCTGGTCATCGGGTCGGGCCTGGCCGGCCTGGGCTTCGCGCTGGCGGCGTCGCGACACGGGCGGGTCATGGTGGTGACCAAGCGGGCGCCCGCCGACTCGAACACGAACTACGCCCAGGGGGGCGTGGCCGCCGTGCTGGATCCCGGAGACAGCGCCGACGCGCACATCGCCGACACCCTCAAGGTGGGCGACGGCCTGTGCCACGCCGACGTCGTCGAGCGGTGCGTGCGCGAGGCGCCCGAGCACATCCGCCGCTTCGCGGAGGAGATCGGCGTGGCGTTCGACCGCCATGCCGGCGGCGACTTCGTGCTGGGACGCGAGGGGGGGCACACCGCCCGCCGCATCGTGCACGTGAAGGACATGACGGGCCGGGCCATCGAGACCGCGCTGCTGGACCGGGTGGCCGAGCGCGGCGACCGCATCCGCATGCTGCCCGACCACATGGCCATCGATCTGCTGACGACGGCCAAGTACGGCGGTCCGAACGCCGTGTTCGGGGCGTACGTCTACGATCAGCGCACCGGCGTCATCCGGACGATCGTCGCGCGGGCGGTCGTCCTGGCGACGGGCGGCGCGGGCAAGGTCTACCTGTACACGACGAACCCCGACGTGGCGACCGGCGACGGCATCGCCATGGCCTACCGGGTGGGCGCCGCGGTGGGGAACATGGAGTTCTTCCAGTTCCACCCCACCTGCCTCTATCACCCGGCGGCGAAGTCGTTCCTGATCTCGGAGGCCCTGCGCGGCGAGGGGGGCATCCTGCGCCTGCGCGACGGCACCGCCTTCATGCCTCGCTATCACGAGATGAAGGATCTCGCGCCCCGCGACATCGTGGCGCGCGCCATCGACGCCGAGCTGAAGCGCACCGGCGACGACTTCGTGGTGCTGGACATGACCCACCTGCGACCGGAGTTCCTGGTCGAGCGCTTCCCCACCATCCACCAGCGCTGCATGGAGCTGGGCATCGACATGCGCAAGCAGCCGATCCCCGTGGTGCCCGCCGCGCACTACAGCTGCGGTGGCGTCATCGTCGACGAGCAGGGCCGCACGAACGTCCCCAACCTGTTCGCCGTCGGCGAAGTGGCCATGACGGGGCTGCACGGCGCCTGCCGGCTGGCCTCGAACTCGTTGCTGGAGGCGATGGTCTACGCCGCGTCGGCGGCCGAGGCGGTCCGCACCGCGGGCGTGCAGCGCCCGGACAAGGTGATCCCCTGGACGGCCGGCGAGGCCACCACGTCGGACGAGGCGGTCGTCGTCACGCAGAACTGGGACGAGATCCGCCGCCTGATGTGGAACTACGTCGGCATCGTGCGCACCGATCGCCGGCTGGCGCGCGCGCGCCACCGCATCGATCTGATCCGCAAGGAGATCCGCGAATACTACTGGCACGTCCTGGTGACAGGGGATCTGATCGAGCTGCGCAACATCGCCCTGGTGGCCGACCTGATCATCGAGAGCGCGATCCGGCGCCGGGAGAGCCGGGGGCTGCACTACAACCTGGACCACCTGGAGCACGATCCCAGCTTCGCGCACGACACCGTGCTGGTGCGCGGCCCGGGAACGCCGGCCTGACCCTGACGGCGACCTAAGGCTCGCGATCCGCGTTCGCCGCTTCGGTCAGCCAGTCGTCGATCGTCCTCATGTGCCGGTCCCACCGCGCGCGCAGTTGCTCCTGCGCCTCGGGGCGACCGGTGAGGGCGGCGACGCGGGCGGCCGCGTAGGCGCCGTCCAGGATGTC
>Ga0207652_10004163_pt1 | contig 11798 bp, 15 predicted proteins | sample KBSC63BmetaG_FD_184334 | JGI IMG/M metagenome (GOLD analysis project Ga0207652, IMG submission 184334) | Corn rhizosphere microbial communities from Kellogg Biological Station, Michigan, USA - KBS C6-3B metaG (SPAdes) (version 2) | ecosystem: Host-associated > Plants > Roots > Rhizosphere ... | reverse complement strand
GGCCGTGACAGTTCGGTCGAGGCCGAACGGGTTGCCGATCGCCACCACCGGATCGCCGACGTTGACCTTCGCGGAGTCACCCAGCGAGAGTGGATGCTCTTCGCCGGCCGGCGCGTTCACCTTGAGCAGGGCGACGTCGGTTGCCGGATCAGCCCCGACGACTTCAGCTTCGTGCTCGGTGTCTGAGGAGCCCAGCTTCACCTCGACCTTGGACGCCCCTTCGATCACGTGGTTGTTGGTGACGATGTGCCCTTCCTTGTCGATCAAGATTCCCGAACCGGTGGCGATGCCGCCGCCGCGCGATTCCCCTTCCCCGAACGGATTGAAGGGCGAGGACGTTTCTTCCGGTTCCAGGGTCGATTCGATGAAGGCGACCCCCTGTCCGTCGTGGCGGTAGATCTCGTTGACCGTGTTCGTGTCGCCGCTTTCCTTGTTGGCGACCGGCGCGGTCAGCGGAGCCGGGATCGTCGTCGTGGTCGTGCTCTTGGCATCGATCCAGCCGGCGGAGATCGCAACCGCGAAAAAGGCGGCGACAACCGCGCCGCCGAGGAAGGCAGAACTAAATGGGGTGCGTAGGAATCTCTTCATCGTGAGAGCACTGTAGGAGGGCTCCCTCAGGGATTCCTAAACGACCAGCAAGGGCGCTCTAAAAACCCGGCGCACCGCCTCAGGGCAGGCGGTGCTCGCGGGTGGCGTCATCGACGCCGGTCAGCTCCCGCGCCTTTGCCTCGGGATCGGGCGCGCTCATCAGAGCACCGCCGATCAGCACCGCGTCGACACCGACCCGGTCGAGCTCCTCGAGCTCCTCGCGCGAGGAGATGCCGCTCTCGGCGACGACCGTCTTGCCCGCCGGCACGTCGGTGATCAGCTCATACGTGGTCGAGACGTCGACCACGTTCGTGTCGAGATCGCGGTTGTTGATCCCGATCACGTCGGCATCGAGCTCAAGTGCCCGCTGCAGCTCCTCGGCGTCGTGGACCTCGACCAGGCAGTCGAGGTCGAGCCCGCGCGCCATCTCGTACATCTCGCCCAGCTCGCCGTCGGAGAGCGCGCGGACGATGAGCAGCACCGCGTCGGCGCCGTTGACCGCTGCCTCGTAGAGCTGGTAAGGATCGACGATGAAGTCCTTGCGCAGGATCGGCAGGTCACAGGCGGCCATCGCCGCCCGCAGGTCGTCGAGCGAGCCGCCAAAGTGGTACTCGTCGGTGAGCACGGAGAGTGCCGCGGCGCCGCCGCGCTCGTAGGCCTGGACCTGTGCCGTCACGTCGGCGTCCGCGGAGATGTCGCCGGCACTTGGCGAGCGCCGCTTGAACTCGGCGATCAGCGAGAGCCCTGGGCGCACCAGCGCCTCGCTGAAGGGGCGGTCCTCGCCTCGGGCGGAAAGGCGCGACTCGAGGTCAGCCTGCGGAACCTGGCCGCGGCGACTCTGGACCCCTTCCCTTGCTACCGAGATCAGCTGCTCGATCATTGCCACTTGACCGGCCAAGCCTAAACGGCGGCGGAGTTGGTCGCCTCTATCAGCCGTCCCAGCAACTCAGCTGTCGCGCCCGAATCAATTGCCGCGACGGCCTTCTCCACGCCCTCGGCGAGGCTCTCGGCGGCGCCGCCGACGTAGATCGCGGCACCGGCGTTGAGTAGGACGAGGTCCCGGCGGGGACCCAGCTCACCCGCGAGCACGCCGCGCGAGGCGGCGGCGTTCTGCTCCGGGGTGCCGCCGACCACGTCGCCCAACTCGGCGGCGACAAGTCCGAATTCACCCGCCTCGACGTAGTGCTCTTCGGTGCGCCCATCGCGCACCTCGATCACCCGGGTGCGGGCGGAGATCGAGAGCTCGTCCACCCCGTCCTCGGAGGAAACGACCATCGCCCGCTCGCTGCCGAGGCCAACCAGCGCCTCGGCGATCGTCTCCTGATAGTGGCGATCGGAGACGCCGAGCAGCTGGCGTGGCGCCCCCGCCGGGTTGGTAAGCGGCCCGAGGAAGTTGAAGATCGTGCGCACGCCGAGCTGCATCCGCACCGGCACCACGTGTGCCATCGCCTTGTGGTGACGAGGGGCGAACATGAAGCCGAAGCCGACCTCGTCGATGCAGCGCCCGACCTGCTCGGGTTCGAGCTCGATATTGACGCCGAGCGCTTCAAGCAGCTCGGCGGAGCCGCACTTGCTGGTGGCGGAGCGGTTGCCGTGCTTGGCAACCGCACAGCCCGCCGCGGCCGCGACCAGGGCGGCGGTGGTCGAGACGTTGAAGGTCGAGGGGCCGCCCCCGGTCCCCGCGGTGTCGACGAGATCGGTACGGGTCGTCGCTACCGGGGTCGCGAGGGCGCGCATCGTGCGAGCCAGGCCGACCAGCTCGGGCACGGTCTCGCCCTTGGCCCGCAGCGCGATCAGGAAGGCCGCGGTCTGCACCTCGCTGCTGCGTCCCTCCATGATCTCGGCGAGCACCGTGGCCGCGTGATCGGCCGTCAGGTGATCGCCGGCGCAGACCGCGTCGATCGCCCTGGTCACCACATCATTGGTGCTCATTGCCCCACCCCACCGCTTCGGTGCGCCTTATGCACCGACGGAGAGCAAAAGGCGCACCGAAAGCTCATCGTTGGTCCGCCAGGAAGTTGGCGAGGAGGTGCTTGCCCTGCGGGGTCAGGACCGACTCGGGGTGGAACTGGACGCCCTCGGCGGGCAGCTCGCGATGGCGGGCGCCCATCACGACGTCGCCGAGGCGGGCACTCGTCTCGAGCTCGTCGGGCAGCTCCGGATCGGCGACCAGCGAGTGATAGCGGCCGGCGACGAGGGGGCTTGGCAGGCCGGCGAAGATCGTGCGGCCGTCGTGCTCGATCTCGGCGTCCTTGCCGTGGATCGGCTCACCCTGCACCGTGCGCCCGCCGAAGGCCTCGACCATTGACTGATGGCCGAGGCAAACGCCGAGGACCGGGGTGCCCGCTTCGGCAAAGCGGCGAATGGCCTCTTTGGATATCCCCGCCTCGGCCGGCGTGCAGGGACCCGGGGAGACGACGAGGCGCTCAGCGTCGCGCTCGAGCAGCTCGTCGACGGTGGCCTTGTCGTTGCGCACGACCTCGAGCTCGGCACCGAGCTCGCCCAGGTACTGGACCAGGTTGTAGGTGAAGGAGTCGTAGTTGTCGATGACGAGGACGCGCATGTCAGGCCCAATCCGGCTGCTCGCAGGCGAGCTCGACGGCGCGGAAGACCGCCCTCGCCTTATTGACCGACTCGTTGTACTCGTAAGCGGGCTTGGCGTCGGCGACGGTACCGCCGCCCGCCTGGACGTGGATCTCGCCGTCCTTGACGACGACGGTGCGGATGTGGATCGCGGTGTCGAGGTCGCCGTTCCAGGAGAGGTAGCCGATCGCGCCGCCGTAGGAGCAGCGCTTGACCTTCTCCAACTCGTCGATGATCTGCATCGCCCGCACCTTCGGCGCGCCCGAGAGCGTGCCGGCGGGCAGGGCAGAGCGCAGCACGTCCATCGCGTCGACGTCCTCGCGCAGGGTCCCGGATACCTGGCTGACGATGTGCAGCACGTGCGAGTAGGTCTCGACCACCATTAGCTCGTCGACCGAGACCGAGCCGTACTCGCAGACGCGGCCGAGGTCGTTGCGGCCGAGGTCGACCAGCATCACGTGCTCGGCCCGCTCCTTGGGGTCGTTGACGAGGCGCTCGGCGAGCCGCCGGTCCTCCTCCTCGTCGGAGCCGCGCGGGTAGGTGCCGGCGATCGGCCGCGTCTCGACCGTGCGGCCGCTGACTTTGACCAGCGGCTCGGGTGAGGCACCGGCGATCTGGAAGTCACCGAACTCGAGGAAGTACATGTAGGGAGACGGGTTGACCGCGCGCAGGCCGCGGTAGATCGAGAAGGCCTCGACCGGGGCGGGAGCCGAGAAGCGCTGCGAGGGAACGACCTGGAAGGCATCGCCGGCGTGGACGTACTCGACGATTCGCGACACCGCCGCTTCGAACTCCTCGCGCTCCATGTTGGAGCTGAACTGGGGGGGCTCGGCGACCGCCGGACTCTCGGGCGCCGGAACGGCGCCCCGCAGGCGCCGCCGCGCCTCAGAGATCTCGGCGGCGGCGCGCTCGTAGGCGGCGTCGATGCCGCCCTCGTCATCGGCGAAGGCGCAGGCCATGATCGTCAGCTCATGGCGCAGGTGATCGAAGGCGAGCAGCAGGTCGGTGACCATCAGGGCCATGTCGGGCAGGCCGAGCGGGTCCGGGTTGGGCGCGCCGAGCGGCTCTACCGTGCGGACCAGGTCGTAACCGAAGAAGCCGACCGCGCCGCCGCTGAAGGGCGGCAGGCCCTCGACCGGCGCCGGCCGGAACCGGGACAGATGCTCGGCGACCGCGGTGTAAGGATCGGCGACCTCCCGCTCCTCGCCATTGCCCTCGGAGAACACTCCGTCGCTCCAGCGCAACACCGAGCGGGGGCGGAAGCCGACGAACGAGTAGCGGCCGACCTGGCCCTGCTCGGCCGACTCGAGCAGGAAGCAGGGCGCACCCTGGCGCTCGCCCGCCCGCAACTTGAGGAAGGCCGAAACCGGCGTCTCACAGTCGTCGAGGAAGCGGGCGCAGACCGGCACGACGTTGCCCTGCTCGGCAAGCTCGCGCGCCTGCTCGAGGCTCGGCTCGAGCCGCAGCTCGGAAGAATCCGGCGCTCGCGTTCCCGAGGCACCGGACATCATCGGATTGCCACCAGCACCTCGGTCAACTCGCTATCGGCGACGGCCATTGAGCACTTCCATCGCGGCGGACTGGGGGACCTTGCGCGAGGCCATCAGCACGGCCAGGTGGTAGAGCAGGTCGGCGGCCTCTTCGGCGACGCGCTCGTCGCTCTCCTCGCGGGCGGCGCGAACGACCTCCTCGGCCTCCTCCTCGACCTTCTCGCCAATCAGCGTGGGGTTATCGAGCAACTCGACCGTGTAGCTGCCCTCGGGCCGCTCGGTGGCGCGGCTGCGCAGCGTCCGCTCCAGCACCGCCAGCGCCTCGTGAACGACCGGCGCCGGCTCACCCGGCGCCGCGGGCGCATCCGGCTCGATCCCGGCAGAGCCGCCGAGCTCGCGGTAAAAGCAGCTGCGCTCGTTGGTGTGGCAGGCGGGCCCCGTCGGCTCGACCAGAGCGACGATGGCGTCACCATCACAGTCGTAGCGCAGCTGTCGCAGCTTCAGCACGTTTCCCGACGTTTCCCCCTTGCGCCAGATCTCCTCCCGCGAGCGGCTGTAGAAGTGCAGATCCCCGGTCTCGACCGTCAGTCGCAGCGACTCCTCGTTGGCGTAGGCGAGCGTCAGCACCTCGCCGCTAACGGCGTCCTGCGCAACCACCGGCACCAAGCCGCGCTCGTCGAATTTCACCTGCTCGAACATCAAGCAATCGTAGTTGCGGTCGCTACTCGATACCGAGGCGGTCGAGCAGATCGTCGTCACGGCGCCAGTGACTGCGAACCCTCACCTGAAGATTGAGGTGGACCCTGGCGTCGAGCTCGGCCTCCAGGGAGCCGCGGGCCGCCGTTCCGATCTCGCCGATCTTCCTACCGCCCTTGCCGATCAAGATGCCCTTCTGGGACTCGGTCTCGGCCCAGATCTCGGCGTTGACCGTAACAAGACCGTCCTCGCGCTCGCTGACGTCTTTGACCTTGACCTCCACCGAGTGCGGGATCTCGTCGCGGGTGCGGTTGAGCACCTGCTCGCGGATCAGCTCGGCGAGCAGCAGCTCGCTCGACTGGTCACTGTGGTCCTCAGGCGGGTACAGATAGGGGCCCTCGGGCATCAGCTCCGCCATACGCTCAACCAGTACGTCGACTCCGTCACCGGTGCGGGCACTGATTGGGAAAACCTCATCGACGCCGTCCAGCTCGGCGGCCTCGGACAGAACCGGAACAAGCTCGTTCGGTCCGAGGCGATCCGCCTTGTTGACGACGCAGATGATCGGCAGCTTCGCCCCCGCGCCGAGCAGTGCACGGGCGATGAAGCGATCGCCCGGTCCGACTCCCTCCTCGCCGTTGATCACGATCAGGGCGAGGTCGGAGTCCGCGAGCTCGCGCTCGACCCGCCTCTGCATGCGCTCGGTGAGCACGTCGCGGGGACGCTGCACGCCGGGCAGGTCGACGAGGACGAGTTGGCGCCCCCCCTCGACATCGGTGTGGATGCCTCGTATTGCTCGTCGCGTTGTCTGCGGCCGCATCGAGACGATCGCGACGTGGCTGCCGACGATCTGGTTGACCAGGGTCGACTTGCCGACGTTGGGGCGGCCGGCGAGACCAACGAAGCCGGAGCGACTCACGCCAGCCCCTTGAGCACGCTCGCCTGCAGCGCCAACATCTCGCCCGCGTCGACCTCGTGGTCATAGCCGCAGAGGTGGAGGACGCCGTGCACGGTGGCCTCGGTCACGTCGGAGCAGTGCGCCGGACAGATCGCGACGTCGCCGAGCTCGCGCGGACCGGCGGTCGGGCCCGTTTCGTCGATCGGGAAGGCGAGCACGTCGGTCGGCGAGTCCTTGCCCCGGTGCTCGCGATTGAGCTCCTGGATTCGCGCGGAATCGACCAACTCGACGGCGAGGTGGCCGTCCTCGACGCCCGCGGCGGCCAGCGCGGCCGCAACCGGGCCCCGCAGATCCGCCGGCACGTCAGCGAGGTCCAAGCTCAAGGGCGCGGCGTCGGCCCGTGTTCCGCTCGCGCGGCGCGCTCGCGGGTGCCGTGTTCGTCGTAGGCGGCGACGATGCGCTGGACCAGCTTGTGGCGGACCACGTCCTCGCCGCCGAACTCGATGAAGGAGATGTCTTTGACCTCGTCGAGGATGTCCCGCACGACGATCAGGCCAGAGCGCTGGTCGGTCGGCAGGTCGATCTGGGTGACGTCGCCGGTGACGACCATGCGCGAGTTGAAGCCGAGCCGGGTGAGGAACATCTTCATCTGCTCGGGACTGGTGTTCTGCGCCTCGTCGAGGATCACGAAGGAGTCGTTGAGGGTGCGGCCGCGCATGAAGGCGAGCGGCGCGACCTCGATCACGCCGCGCTCGAAGTAGCCGTTGACCCGGTCGGGATCGAGCATGTCGAATAGCGCGTCGAAGAGCGGCCGCAGGTAAGGGTCGACCTTGGCCTGGATGTCGCCGGGCAGGAAGCCGAGCCGCTCGCCCGCCTCGACCGCGGGACGGGTGAGGATGATCCGCTGCACCTGCCGTTCGGCCAGCGCGGCGGCGGCCATCGCCACGGCGAGGAAGGTCTTGCCGGTGCCGGCCGGACCGACGCCGAAGGTGATCGTCTGGTCGCGGATCGCGTCGACGTAGCGCTTCTGATTGAGCGTCTTCGGCGCCACCTTGGTGTTGCGGTGTCGCCAGACCACGTCGTCGAGGATTTCCGCTGGGCTCTCGGAGGCGTCGAGCGCGCCGGTCACCGCTTCGATCGTCCCCGGCGCCACCTCGTGGCCCTGCTCGATCAGCTCGACCAGCTCATCCACGACGGTCGCCGCCATCTGCACGTCGTCCGGTTCGCCGTCGAGGGTGAGCACGTTGCCGCGCAGGTGGAAGTCGCAGTCGAGGTGACCGCGCAGCTCACGCAATACCGCGTCCTCGGAGCCCGCCAACTCGGCGGCGACCGTGTTGTCGAGGGTCAGTTGCCTACGCGCCAAGCCGCTCACGCACCGCCGCGCTGACCCGCTTGCCGTCGGCGCGCCCGCCCAGCTTCGGCATCAGGGCAGACATCACCTGGCCCATCTGCTTCTGCTCGCCGGCGCCAGTCTCGCTGATCGCCGCGTCGACCAACTCGCCCAGCTCCTCGTCGGAGAGCTGCTGCGGCAGGTAGGCCTCGATCAGCTCCGCCTCGAAGCGCTCGGCGCTCGCCTGCGCGTCTCGCCCCGCCCCGGCGTAGGCATCGGCCGCCTCGGCCCGCTTCTTGCGCTCCCGTTGCAGCACCGCGATCTCGTCGCCGTCACCGAGCTTGGCGTCCTTCTGCAGCGAGTCGACGATCAGCCGCAGGGCGCCGGCGCGCTCGCGATCCCCCGCCTTCATGGCGGTCCGCACGTCGGCCTGCACCTGCTCGAGAACGCTCATCCGGTCTAAGGGTAGTCGGCCGCGTCGGGCGCCACCGCGAGGTCCCGGGAGACCAGATCGGCGACGTCGGTGCTCACCAGGGTCCAGCCGTGACGACGGGCTGCTGCGACGTATGCGGCGTCGTAGGCGGTAAGTCCATGGTCAGCGGCGAGCCGGAGCGCAGAATCGATCAGCTTGGGATCGGCTGTGAGCAGCGAGTCGCCACACCGCTCAGTGACGAGTCGGCACAGCTCGACGGCCTCATAGCCCTTGCCCTGCCGGGCTCCAAGACCATTTGCGATCTCATGAAGGGTCAGGTCCAAGGCCGCGACCGGACACGCCGCGTCGACGACAAGGGATCGAGCGGTGTCGGCGTATCGATCCGTGCGGACCTTTGCTGCGATCCAAACGCTCGCATCGAGAAGGAACACGGCTAGTGAGATTCGCGGTCTTCGCGGATCAACTGAGCAGCGTCCACCTCGAGATCGATGGGCGAGCCGAGAAGATCTTCGAATTCCTTGCGACGCTTGGCGCTCTCCGCCGAGACCTCCTGCTCGACCAGCCTCCGAAGGAGGCCGCTGCGCGTCTCCCGGTTGGCACGGGCACGGGCGTCGAGGCGCTCGAGCAGGTCGTCCGGAATGGAGATCATCACCTTTGCCATGGCGCTGGGTATATATGGTATTGCCGAAAGCTGTTGTCGTCATCCCTGCATAGTCACCGGAAGGGGCTCACGCGTGGGATGCCGTCCGTGCCGAAAGTGGGAATCAAGCGCGTGGGACTCAGGATCATGGGATCTGCACCCGCTCGACCTCGCCCAAGGGCATCTGCAGGAAGCGCGTGCCGAGGTCGCGGAAGGAGGCGATGTCGCCGGTGCAGAGGAAGCGGTAGGCGCCCTCCCCGTCGGGCTCGCGCGCTAGTCCCCGTCCGACCAGAGTGCGCTGGACGGCAGCAGCGACCGCGTGACCGCCGCTGACCAAGCGCACGTCGCGGCCGAGGATCCGCTGCAGCATCGGCGCCACCAGCGGGTAGTGGGTGCAACCGAGGATCAGGGTGTCTACGTCGGCCCGCTTCAGCGGCCCGCAGTAGTCGCGCGCCATCTTGACCACGCCCTCGTCGAAGGGCGAGCCGTCCTGGATGAACGGAGCGAGGTCGGACGCCTCGACTTCGGTCACCTCGAGCGCCCGCCCCTGCCCTTCCAGCGCGCGGCGGTAGGAGCCGCTCGCAACCGTGTTCGGCGTCGCCAGCACCCCCACCTTGCCGCTGTCGGTGATCGCGGCGGCGATCTCGGCCTGTGGCTCAACGACCGGAACGACCTCCACCCCGTGCGCGTCGGCAACCTCCTTAGCCACGTCCGCGCCAATCGCCGTCGCCGTGTTGCAGGCGATCACCAGCAGCTTGGCGCGGCCGCCGAGCAGCGTCTCCGCAATCCCCTCGATTCGCTCCCGCAGCGCGACCGGATCCTTGGTCCCGTAGGGAAACCACGCGGTGTCGCCGAGGTACACGAAGTCCTCCTCCGGCAGCGAGACCAGGCACTCATGCAAGACGGTGAGGCCACCGACCCCCGAATCGAACATCGCGATCGGCAGCGATGCATCGAGCGCGCTTCCGCTTGCGAGCCGCTCCGTCAGAGCTCTACAGGAAGGGCTTGTAGGCCATGAAGAAGACGGTCACGACCACGATCAGCCCGGCGATCGTGCCGACCTGACCGATCCGGGCACTCAGCGCGGTGAACTCCTCGCTGAGAACGTCACCTGCTTTCAGATCGCGTTCGGCCAGCGCCCGCGCCTGCTTCACCTTGGGCTGGAAGAACCCGTGCTGGAGGCCGAAGAGCACGATGATCGCCAGGAAGCCGATGCTGATGAAGGCGTCGCTTACTTCCCAGGGCCCGTCTGAGAGCAGGTAGAGGCCGGCGAGCAGCAGCACGATCATGCCGGGGTTGACCAGGTATCGATCGACCTTCTGGATCCCCGCCAGGATCGCCGGAGTTGCGCGTGGAAACTGCGGCGTCACCGAGAAGAAGAAGGCGTAGCCGAAGGTCGGGCCGAAGGCGAGCACGATGGCCAAGATGTGCAGGGTCAGCGCGATCTTGTAGCCGGGGCTGATGATGCTCGCGAACTCCATCGGCGGCAACATATCGCTAGCCCCGGAGCAAGAGAGCGGCCCAGTCGCCCTGCAAGCGCCGATCCGCCTCCGCGAAACCAGATGGAGCGAAGGAGGCCGCGGTCTCATCAAGCTCAGCGGGAAGGAGGCCCGAGAGGATCAGCGTTGTGGGAATCCCTTCACCGTTGAGCTGCTCCGCGACCACCTTCAGGACCGGCGCGGTCATGTTGGCGACCGTCGTCGGGGCAAGCTGAGGTAGACCCTCGCGGAGGTTGCGGCGCTCCAGCTCAAGGCTGACGCCGTTGGCCGTGGCGTTGGCGCCGGCAGCCTCAATCGAGGGCTCCTCGTGGTCGTAGCCACTGACTGGGTCCCAACCGAGCTTCGCGGCGGCGATGGCGAGCACGCCAGAGCCGGTGCCCAGATCCGTGAGCGGTCCACCCGCTTCACCCGCCTGCTCCAGCTCGAGCAGCAATTCGAGGCAGAGGCGAGTGGTCGGATGAGCCCCCGTGCCAAAGGCCTGTCCGGGATCGACGACGAGGTCGATGGCCCCTGCGCGCGGCTCCTCCCAGGACGGTCGCAGCCAGAGCCGCTCTCCAACCAGCAGCGGCTTGTGGAAGTCCTGCCAGCGATCGGCCCAGTCATCCGGAATCTCGGTAGAGACCACCTCGACCAGGCCGTCGCCGGCGGCGACCTCGATCTCGCCCAGCTCGGGCAGCTCCCCCTCGCCGCCGTAGATCGCGTACTCGACGTAGCCGGGGCCCTGCTCCTCCTCGACGCCGTTGGGCGCCAGCACGGTCAGCTCGGCGAGGACGATCTCGGCCTGCTCGGGGGCGCAGCGGACGGCGAGGCGGATCAACCGAATGCTCTGCGCATGCGCGAGAGGAAGCCCTCATCGCCCTGATCGGAGCGCAGGTTGCGCGGCTCCAGTGACTGCTCGAGCTTCTCGGCCAGCCCGCGCTGCTCCTCGGAGAGATCGCTGGGAACAATCACGTGGACGACGATGCGAAGGTCGCCCGGGGGCCCGCCGTTGGCGCCCGGCAGCCCGTGTCCGCGCAGGACGAACTGCGTGCCGTGCTGGACACCTGAGGGCAGCTCAATCTCGCGCTCCCCCTCGTGGCTGGGGATCTTCACGCTGGTCCCGAGCATCGCCTGCGGCGCCGAGATCTCGACGGCGTGCATCAGGTCCTGGCCGCGCATCGGGCCGCGCCGCACCTCGAAGCCGAAGGCGCCGCCGAAGACGGCGCCCAGCAGATCCTCGATCGAGCCGAAGCCGGCCTCACCGCCCGGCGGGAAACCACCCTGGCGCAGGCCGTCCCGCCCGTAGCGGTCGTAGACCTGGCGCCGCTCGGGATCGGAGAGCACCTCGTAGGCCTCGGCCGCGGCCTTGAACTTCTCCTCGGCTTCGGGGTCGTGGGCATTGACGTCGGGGTGCAGCTCGCGGGCGACCTTGCGGAAGGCGCGCTTCACTTCCGCGTCGGAGGCACCGCGCTCGACCCCGAGCAGATCGTAGTAGTCCCCTGCCATCGTTAGCCGTCGTAGACCGTCTCGCAGTAGCGCGAGAGCTCGCGTGCGGCACCGCGGACCGAGGCGATCGCGGTGGCGTAGTCCATCCGCAACGGCCCGACCACGCCGACCGCGCCGAGGTTGCGGTGGGCAAGGCCGTAGTTGGCGCCGACGACG
>Ga0207652_10004160_pt1 | contig 11800 bp, 11 predicted proteins | sample KBSC63BmetaG_FD_184334 | JGI IMG/M metagenome (GOLD analysis project Ga0207652, IMG submission 184334) | Corn rhizosphere microbial communities from Kellogg Biological Station, Michigan, USA - KBS C6-3B metaG (SPAdes) (version 2) | ecosystem: Host-associated > Plants > Roots > Rhizosphere ... | reverse complement strand
CGCACGGCCTCGGCGCCCATGCCGCCGCGGAAGTACTCGCCGAAACCGAACGGCGAGCCGAAGCGATCCTTCAGCTCGCGGAACACGGTCTCGTCCGCGATCACGTTCTTCGGCGTCATCTCGCGGAACAGGTCCCAGACCTGCCGCATGCGCTCGGCCGCGTCCTCGATGTAGGCCTCGGTGTCCGAGATGTCGGAGTCGAAGACCTTCTTGACGTCCTTCTGGAGCTTCTCGCGATCGTCGTCGGAGAGCTTCTTGATGTTGACGTCGAGCGTCTCGGCCCACAGCAGGTCGTCGTCGGAGAAACCTGTCTCCTTGCCGCTCTTCAGGTACTCGAGGCGCCGCTCCAGCGACTCCTGGAGCTCCTGGACCCGCTCCTGCTTCTCGGCCTCGTAGCTGTCGAGGACCTTCTGGACTTCCTTCTCGAGCTTCGGCACGTCCTTGTCGCGCGCCTCATCGTCCACGTAGGTGACGATCGAAGCCGCGAAGTAGAGGACCTTCTCGAGCTCCTTGGGAGCCATGTCGAGCAGGTAGCCGATGCGCGACGGCACACCCTTGAAGAACCAGATGTGCGAGACCGGGGCCGCGAGGTCCACGTGTCCCATGCGCTCACGGCGCACCTTGGAACGCGTGACCTCGACGCCACAGCGCTCGCAGACGATGCCCTTGTAGCGGACGCGCTTGTACTTGCCGCAGTAGCACTCCCAGTCCTTGGTCGGACCGAAGATGCGCTCGCAGAAGAGCCCGTCCTTCTCGGGCTTGAGCGTCCTGTAGTTGATGGTTTCAGGCTTCGTTACCTCGCCTGACGACCAAGACCGAATCTGCTTGGACGAGGCGAGGCCGATGCTTATTGCGTCGAAATTGTTGATGTCGATCATTTAGGCCTCTTCCTCGATGTACTCAGCGTCCTGTTCTTCCTTGGACTCGTCGGTCTGCCCGCCTTCGCCCTCGGCCTCGACGGCCTCCTCCGACTCGTCGTTGGCGCCGTCCCCGCCCGGCGCGCGAACGCCGGAGAGGTCGATGCCGAGCTCCTCGGCGGCACGCAGCAGGTCGTCGTCCTCGTCGCGGATCTCGACTCCTGCGCCCTCCTCGGAGCGGACGTTCACATCGAGCGCGAGTGACTGCATCTCCTTCAGCAGCACCTTGAAGGACTCGGGGATCGACGGTTCGGCGATGTTCTCGCCCTTGACGATCGCCTCGTAGGCCTTCACGCGCCCGACGGTGTCGTCGGACTTGATCGTGAGCATTTCCTGCAGGGTGTAAGCGGCGCCGTACGCCTCGAGAGCCCACACCTCCATCTCGCCGAAGCGCTGGCCACCGAACTGCGCCTTGCCGCCCAGCGGCTGCTGGGTGACGAGCGAGTACGGGCCGGTGCTCCGCGCGTGGATCTTGTCGTCCACGAGGTGGAGCAGCTTGAGGATGTACATGTAGCCGACCGTGACCTTCTCCTCGTACGGCTCGCCTCCGCGGCCGTTGAAGAGCTGGACCTTCCCGGTGCAGCGGCGGCCCGCGCGCTCGTTCTTGTCGATGTCGAACTTGATGCCGCGGTCCGCGTGCTCCTCGGACCAGCGGACGAGCGCCTCGTCGACGTCCTCGATGGTGGCGCCGTCGAAGACCGGCGTGGCCACGTGCACACGCCCGCCGTTCTGCTGCGCCTCCTTGTAGGCGTCCGAGCCGTCGTCGTACCAGCCCTCGCCCGCGGCCCAGCCGAGATGCGTCTCGAGGATCTGCCCGAGGTTCATCCGGCTCGGCACGCCGAGCGGGTTGAGGATCACGTCCACCGGTGTGCCGTCCTCGAGGAACGGCATGTCGGCCTCGGGCACGATCTTGGAGATGACGCCCTTGTTGCCGTGACGGCCGGCGAGCTTGTCGCCCTCGGCGATCTTGCGCTTGGTGGCGACGAACACGCGCACCAGCTCGTTCACGCCGGGCGGCAGGTCGTCGCCCTTGTCGCGGCTGAAGGTCAGCACGTCGATCACGACACCGCCCTCGCCGTGCGGCACCTTGAGCGAGGTGTCGCGGACCTCGCGCGCCTTCTCCTTGAAGATCGCGCGGATCAGCTTCTCCTCGGCGGTGAGCTCGGTCTCGCCCTTGGGCGTGACCTTGCCGACCAGCAGGTCGCCTGAGCCGACCTCGGCGCCGATGCGGACGATGCCGCGGTCGTCGAGGTTGCGCAGCGACTCCTCCGAGCGGTTCGGGATGTCGCGGGTGATCTCCTCGTCGCCGAGCTTGGTCGTGCGGGCGTCGATCTCGTACTCCTCGATGTGGATCGAGGTGAGCTCGTCGTCCTTCACGAGGCGCTCGGAGATGATGATCGCGTCCTCGAAGTTGTAACCCTCCCAGGACATGAAGGCGACCAGGCAGTTCTTGCCGAGCGCCAGCTCCGCGAGGTTGGTCGAGGACCCGTCGGCGAGCGGCTCGCCCTTCTTGACCTTCTGACCGGCCGAGACCAGCGGCTTCTGATGGATGATCGTGCCCTGGTTCGAGCGCATGTACTTGTGCAGCTCGTACTCGTCCTTGTCGATCACGATCTTCTCGGCGTCGACGTAGCTGACCTCGCCCGCGTCGCGCGCGAGTAGGACGTCACCGGTGTCGACGGCCGCACGGCGCTCGACGCCCGTGCCGACCAGCGGCGGCTCCGTCTTGAGGAGCGGCACCGCCTGGGCCTGCATGTTCGAGCCCATCAGGGCGCGGTTGGCGTCGTCGTGCTCGAGGAACGGGATCAGGGCCGTGGTGATCGACCAGATCTGCTCGGGCGACACGTCCATCAGGTCCACGTCCTTCGGCGAGGCGAGGATGAACTCGCCGTCGCGCGAGCGGCAGGTGACCTGCGGGCCCTTGAGCTTGCCGGTCTTCTGATCGACCTCGGCGTTGGCCTGGGCGATCACCTGCTCCTCCTCCTGGTTCGCATCCAGGTGGACGATCTTGTCGGTGACCACGCCGTCCTCCACGATCTTGTACGGGGTGGTGACGAAGCCGTGCTCCGACACCTCCGCGAACGCGGACAGCGAGCCGATCAGGCCGATGTTCGGGCCTTCCGGCGTCTCGATCGGGCACATGCGCCCGTAGTGCGACGGGTGCACGTCGCGCACCTCGATTGGCGCGCGCTCGCGCGTGAGGCCGCCGGCGCCGAGCGCCGACAGGCGGCGCCGGTGCCTGAGGCCGGCCAGCGAGTTCGTCTGGTCCATGAACTGCGAGAGCTGCGAGGACCCGAAGAACTCCTTCTGGGCGGCGACGACCGGTCGGATGTTGATGATGGTCTGCGGGGTGATCGTGTCCGCGTCCTCGGTGGTGAGGCGCTCGCGGACCACGCGCTCCATGCGGTAGAGGCCGATCCGGAATGCCTCCTGGATCAGCTCGCCCACCGTGCGCAGACGGCGGTTGCCGAAGTGCTCGTACTCGTCGAGGCGGTCGGCGATCGGCTCGCGGGGAAGCGTGATGGCCTCGGCCGCGTAGTCCTTGATCGGCTCGCCGTTCTCGTACTCGCCGCTCTCCGGAATGCCGAGATCGCGCGGGAGCGTGATCAGCTCACGGATCAGCTCGATGATGTCCTGGTGGGTGAGCGTCCTCGTGTCGAGGTTCTCATCCAGCTTGAGACGCGAGTTGAGCTTGTAGCGACCCACGCGCGTGAGGTCGTAGCGCTTCGGGTCGAAGAACAGCTGGTTGAGCAGCGCGCGAGCGTTGTCCACGCTCGGCGGCTCGCCCGGCCGCTGCTTCTTGAACAGCTCGACGAGTGCGCCCTCCTCGGTCTTGGTGACCTCGGTGTCGGCCTCGATGGTGTTCCGGATGTAGAGCGAGTTGTCGAACATCTCGAGGATCTGCTCGTCCGCCGCGTAACCCATGGCGCGGAGCAGCACCGTGATGGGCAGCTTGCGCTTGCGGTCGATGCGGACGTAGACGCGACCCTTCTTGTCGATCTCGAGCTCGAGCCACGAGCCACGGGCCGGCATGAGGTTGGCCGTGAAGACCTGCTTCTCGCGGTCCTTCGGCTCCATCACGTAGGCGCCTGGCGAGCGCACGAGCTGCGTGACGACCACGCGCTCGGTTCCGTTGATGATGAAAGTGCCCCAGTCGGTCATCCATGGGAAGTCGCCCATGAAGACGGACTGCTCGCGGATCTCGCCGGTCTCCCTGTTCTGGAAGGCGACCTTGACGGTCAGCGGGCGGGCATAGGTGAGGTCCTTCTCGCGGCACTCAGAGATGGGTGCCACGGGTTCGTCGAAAGTGATGTCCTCGAAGACGACGGCGAGATTGCCGGTGTAGTCCTCGATAGGCGAGACGTCGTTGATGGTCTCGCGGAGGCCGCCCTTCTGAGTGTCAACAAGCCACTCGAAGGACTTCCTTTGGATGTCGATCAGGTTGGGTAGGTCAGAAGTGTTCTCTAGGCGAGCAAAAGTGCGACGCGAGCGACTAGCAGCACGTGCCAAAACAGCAACTCCTTGAGGGTTCGGCGGGGGCAGCAGGCGGGCGCAAAGCGCGACCGCCAAAGATAGCACAGTGAAATCCGCCCCCGTAGGGGCGTTTGCTCCTCCCGCAAACTGGGCGGAAACAGGCCATCACGGACCCCGTCCCGAGGCTTCGCGAGTATGTGGCGAGGCGCTGCTCGAGGGACGGCTGCGGCTATAGGCCGTCCGTGAGAGTAGCTGGTAATCGGATTGTTGGCTAGGACGGCCTGGTTTCGCGTTTCGCGTTTCGCGTTTCGCGTTTCGAGTTGTTAGTTGCAGATTCGGCAGCGGCCTGTTCTGCAGGTGCAGCTTGGGGGCTTTGGCCTGAAGCCGCTTGCTCCCCACTTGCGGAGCCATTCCCGCGCCGTCGGCTCGGTGGTGTCTCTTGTGGGCTCGCTGAGGAGGCCGGCTACGGCGTGACTTAGGCGCGCCTGCAGTAGCTCGGCCAGGTCCGGTCCGTCCTCCATGCCTGCGGTCTACGCGACATGGAGGACGGATCCTTCATGGGTCAGGCGCTCTGGGGCACCTTCTGGATGGCCTCTTGGTACATGGCCATCTCCGGGCCGATGCCCTCGTTGGTGACGCCCTCGCCTACTCGCAGGTTGCTGACCACGAGTGCGGCGTCTACCAGGACGCGCCGGAACTCCTCGTTTTCCTCGACGGCATCGAGCTGCTCGTGCGTGCCGTGCAGCACCATGTATCCGTCGATCTCGCTGCGGCCGTTCAGGAGGACGACGTCGAAGCTTTCGATCTTGCCCTCGTGCTGGAGGCGGCCGTAGAGACCCACGGCGTCGTTGAAGACCTCGAGGCTGTGTTCCTCACGCCCGGGGACGGTGGCTCCCCAGCTGATGAACAGGACGCGGTCGGCCATGTGTTGGCTCCTTCCGCTTGCGGCCCGGCCCGGGATGCCGGACCTGTCCTGCCAACCCTCTCACCCGGGGAGAGGGCGGACGAACTCCGTTGCGCCTAGTTACAGATCTGACAGCGGCCGGTCTCGCAGGTGCACTGCGGCGGCTCGGCCACCGCGGGGCGGAAGCCGGCGCGCCGGAGCCACTCGGAGCCCAGCGGATCGCGGCGGTCGAGGAAGCCACCCGGCCAGCAACGGGGGTAGATCGACCCCATGCCGGAGTTCCTCGTCGCGATCAAATCAGCGATGCGTGCGTTGTTTCGGTCCATGTCATGCCTCCCATCCAGCCCCGGCTCCGGCTCCCTCCGGAATCACCCCTGAGGACTGGTTGAACCGTTGATGCCCATCAGGGCGACAACGCAAACCGCATTACCCAAAAAGGCGAGAGCCCCGCTTTGGGCGGGGCTCTCGCGATTGCAGACCTGCAGATTGCAGATTGCGGATTACTTCACTTCGACAGTTCCGCCGGCCTCTTCGATCTCGGCCTTGAGCTTGTCGGCCTCCTCGCGCTCGATGCCCTCCTTGACGGGCTTCGGCGCCTCGTCGACCAGCGCCTTGGCCTCCTTGAGGCCCAGACCCGTGGCCGCGCGGACGACCTTGATCACCTGGATCTTCTTGTCGCCCGAGCCGGTGAGGATGACGTCGACGGTGCTCGACTCCTCCTCGGCCGCGGCGCCATCGCCGCCGCCGCCAGCCGCGGCCGGAGCCGCGGCGGCGACCGCCGTGGCGGACACGCCGAACTCCTCCTCGAGCGCCTTGATGCGCTCGGACAGCTCGAGTACCGAGATGCCCTTGAGCTCCTCGATCCAGTCTTCAGTGGTTACCTTCGTGGCCATAACAGCCCTCCTTACTCAGTCTCGCCCTCGGAGGGCGTATCCGACTCTTCCGATGTCTTTTCCGCGGCCTCGGCGACAGGGTCGCCCTGAGGCTCGGGCTCCGGCTCATCTGGCTCGGCAGGAGCCTCAGCTTCGGCAGGCGCATCAGCCTCTGCCACCTGCTCCTCTGCACTCCCGGAGGACTCGCCAGTCACTAGACCTTGGTCAGCCATTTGCTGTAGCTGACTGGCGAGTCCGGAAATCATTCCGGCCAAGCCGCGCACGAGCGTGGTGAGCGGCGATGCGAGCACGCCGACGAACTGGCCGTTGAGCGTGTCGCGCGACGGCAGCCTGGAAATCGACTCGATCTGTTCGATCGAGAGGACCTCGCCGCCCATCTGACCGCCCTTGAAAGCGAGCGTCTCCGTCTCGCGCCGGTACTGGGCGAGCGCCTTGGCCGCCAGCGCGGCGTCGCCGCCCTCGGTGACGAAGGTGAACGCGGTCGGTCCCTCGAGCAGCTCCTTTAGCGACTCGGCCCCGGCGGCGTCGGCCGACAGGATCGTCAGGCGGTTCTTGACCACCCGGAAGGTGGCGCCGGCCTCGACGAGCCGGGTCCGCAGGTTGGCCGCGTCCTGCACGGACAGTCCGCGGTAGTCGACGGCGAAGATCGCCTCGGCGGAGCGGATCTGGTCCGCCACCTCCTCGATTACTGCTGCCTTCTCGTCTCTGTTCATAATTTCTACCTCCGCGGGGCATCCTGCCCCGGCGCCTTGTTTCGAAGCTGAGACATCCGGTCTCAGTAAGCGAAGTTGGGCACAAAAAAGCCCGCACGCAGGCGGGCTCGGAGACGCAGCAATGCTGCACCGGCTCCACCTGCACCGGACTTACGCGATCTGCGGCCGGTGGTCTCGGGCGTTCGGTGTGTGCAGGTCAGGCTACCGCTGCGGCGGCCTCCACGATGTTGCGGGTGCGAAGCGGGTCCACGCGCACGCCCGGACCCATGGTGGTGGTCAGGGTGATCGTGCGCAGGTAGCGGCCCTTGGCGGCGGCCGGCTTGGCGCGCACGATTTCATCGATCAGGGCGGCGTAGTTCTCGAGCAGAGCGCGCTCGTCGAAGTCGGTCTTGCCGATGGCGATGTGGACGATCGCGCCGCGGTCGGTGCGGTACTCCATGCGCCCGGCCTTGGACTCGCTGACGGCGGTGGCGACGTCGTCGGAGACGGTGCCGACCTTCGGGTTCGGCATCTTGCCCTGCGGCCCCAGGATGCGGCCGAGGCGACCGACCACCGGCATCATGTCCGGCGTCGCGATCGCGACATCGAAGTCGGTGAAGCCCTCCTCGACGCGCTTGGCGAGATCCTCATCGCCGACGATGTCGGCGCCGGCCTCCTGGGCCTCGCGCGCCTTGTCGCCCTTGGCGAACACCGCGATGACCTGCTCCTTGCCCGCGCCGTGCGGCAGCGAGATCGTGCCGCGCAGCTGCTCGTCCGCGTGGCGGACGTTGAGGCCGGTGCGGATGTGGACCTCGACGGTCTCGGGGAACTTGGCGGTCTGCATGCTCTTGATGAGCGCGACCGCCTCGGACGGCTCGTACACCGCCTCGCGGTCGACCTGCTCATACAGATTCCGGTAGCGCTTGCCACGGCGTGCCATCAGCCCACCTCCACGCCCATAGAGCGGGCGGTTCCCTCGATGATCTTCGCTGCCTGGTCGATGTCGCGTGCGTTCAGGTCGGGCATCTTGGTCTCGGCGATCTGGCGAACCTGGTCCTTAGAGATCCTGCCGACCTTCTCGCGGTTGGGCTCCGCGGAGCCCTTCTGGAGCCCGGCCGCCTCCTTGATCAGGACGGCCGCCGGCGGCGTCTTGGTGATGAAGGTGAACGAGCGGTCCTCGAAGACCGTGATCTCGACCGGGATGATGCGGCCGTTCTGGTCCTGGGTCTGCGCGTTGAACGCCTTGCAGAACTCCATGATGTTCACGCCGTGCTGGCCCAAGGCGGGACCGACCGGCGGAGCCGGGTTGGCGGCGCCGCCGGGCACCTGCAGCTTGATGAGTGTCAGAACTTTCTTTGCCATGAAGGGATGTGAGGTTACTGAGCAGTATCGGGTATCGGGTATCGGGTCTCGAGAACTGTCTCGATACTCGAGACTCGATACTCGAAACTAGATCTTCTTGACCTGATCGAAACCGACCTCCACGGGGGTCTCGCGGCCGAAGATCGAAACGAGCACCTTGAGCTTGGCCCCGTCCTCGTTGATCTCGGAGATCTCGCCCGAGAAGTCTGACAGGGGGCCGGAGACCACCTTGACAGACTCGCCGATCGAGAACTGCGCGCGGGTGCGCGGGCGCTCGGCGGTCTCGCGGTTGAGCAGGCGGTCGATCTCGCTCTGGCTGAGCGGTACCGGCTTGTTGGACGCGCCGACGAAGCCCGTGACGCCGGGCGTGCCCTTGACGAGCATCCAGGAGTCCTCGTTGAGGTCCATGTTGACGAGCACGTAGCCCGGCATGGTCCGCTTCTCGGTCTGGATCTTCTGGCCGTCCTTCATCTCCGACACGACCTCGGTCGGGATGACGATCGTCCGGATGTTGCCCGTTTGATTGAGCGAGACGACACGGTGCTCAAGGTTCTGCTTGACCTTGTTCTCGTGCCCTGAATAAGTGTTTACGGCGTACCAGCGAAACATCGTTTTCCTTACAAGATTTTGTCGATGAGTTTGGAGAAGATCGCGTCCAGCAGGCCCAGGTAGGCGCCCATGATCACCACGAAGAAGAGAACGACCCCGGTGAGCATGGTGAGGGTCTGGCGGTCCGGCCACTCGACCCGCTGGAGCTCAGCCCAGACCGCGATCAGGAAGGCAATGAGCTTATTACGGTGATGACGCTGTTCGTGGTGTTCCCTCCCGCCGCGGCGTCCACGGGGGCCTCTGACAGCGGCCTCGTCGGCCGCCGGCGTCAGCTCCTCGGCCTCGTCGACCGGCTCGTACAGGTCCTCGTCGTCGCCGTCGAACTCGGGCGCCGGGGGCTCGTGCTCGACGACCGTGTCGCTGCGGCCCGTGTCCTCCGGCGGCGCGCCCGTGAGGAGCTCGATCTCCTCGAGCGCCTCCTCGCGGGTCTCTGGAGCATCCTCGCGCACGCGAGCGAGGCGCTCGGCGCGGCGCTCGGCCTGACGTTGCTTAGCCCGCTGGCGGTTACGTGCCATCGAAGTACGCGATCGACTGGTGCGTACGACTACCGGGTTTCCCGGTGTGCCGTGTGCTTACCGCACCAGCGGCAGTACTTGCGCATCTCGATCCGGCCTGGATCGTTGCGCTTGGACTTCTCGGTTTGGTAGTTCCGGCGCTTGCACTCTTCGCAAGCGAGCGTCACGCCGATTCGGACATCTCCGCGGGCCATGGCTCCCTTTGGCGACGGTATGGCGCGGTCCCTAGCGAAGAAAGACCCCTTTAGGGGGCCTGTGCTCGGACAGCGCGAGGTTGCTCGCCCAGTCTAGCGCGCCATGCCATCCCGTCCCGCATCGGAGCGTCTAAGGCTCGGGTACCGCGGGCCGATTACAGGGGGCGATGCCGTCATCGCTCAAACAAGCCAACGAGGCGCTGCAAAACCTCTCGCACGCGAGTGGCATGGATCTGTTCGCGTATCGTGAAGAGCACGTGACTGAGCGGGTAAGTCGCGCACTCGAGCGGGAGGGCATCGAGGACGTCGGCGAGCTTGCAGAGCTGCTCGCCGCGAACCAGGACGCTCGCAACCGCTTCCGCCACTCCGTGGCCATGGTGGTCAGCGGCCTGTTCCGGGACCCCGAGCAGTTCCACCTGCTCGAGCGCGAGCTGCTTCCGCTCGTGGTCGGCACGCGGCGCCAGCTTCGCATCTGGTCCGCGGGCTGCGCGGACGGCTCGGAGCTCTACAGCGTGGGCATCGTGCTGGCGCAGATGGGGTTGCTCGACAACACGAGCCTGCTTGGCAGCGACCTGCTTCAGGAGAACCTGGCCCTGGCGGAGAGCGGCGTGTACGGCGACGTGCAGCTGCCCGCCTCGCTGCGCGCGCGCATGCGCTGGGAACAGCGCGACCTGGTGCGCGAGGACCCGCCGACCGGCAAGTGGAGCGTGGTGCTGTGCAGGAACGTGGCGATCTACCTGCGCGGCGACGCGAAGGAGCGCCTGCACGAGCGCCTGGCCGGCGCGCTCGCCCAGGGCGGCGTGCTGGTGGTGGGACGCAGCGAGTGGCTTCGGGACCCGGCGCGGATCGGGCTCGAGGCGGTCGCGCCCCACGCCTACAGGCGGGTCGCGTGAAGCTGCGCAGCCTGACCGCGCGGATGGTCACCGCGAGCGCGCTCCTCGTGGCCCTCGTGGCGATCGTGTTCGCGGTGCTTCTGTCGGCGATCGGGGACCTGCGTGGCTCGACCCGCTGGACGGAGCACTCCGTGACCGTGCTCGCCGTTTCGGGCGAGCTGCAGAACGAGCTCGGCGACTTCGCCACCACGACGCGCAACTACGCCGACTCGCCCAGCCCGGCCATGTTCGCCAACTGGCGGACCTTGAACGCGGACCTGCCGGGGGCCACCGCCTCCCTGCGCGAGCTCGTGAGCGACAACCCGGAGCAGAGGCGCGCCGCCGCGGCGCTGTCCACCGACATCGAGTCCTACCGGACTGACTACGCCACCCCGATCGTGAACCTCGCTCAGAACCCCGCGAGCCTCAAGCGCGCCCAGGCGCTGGTGCGGCTGCCCGAGGGGCGTAACCGAAACGTGGTGATCCGGCGCGAGTTCGAGACCTTCAACTCGCGCGAGAAGGCGCTTGGACTCAAGCGCGGCTCCAACTCGCGCGGTCATGCCCGAACGGCCGAGATCGCCGCTATTTCAGCCCTCGCCGCGCTGCTGCTGGCGATCATCGGCCTGGCCGTGCTGCTGGGCCGCTCGGTCACGGCGCCTGTGCGGCGGGTCGCGGCCGCCGCCGCGCGGCTTGGACGCGGTGACCTGGGGACCCGGGTGGATGAGCGTGGCGGAGGCGAGCTGCTGGACATGGCCGTGGCCTTCAACCGCATGGCCGGCTCGCTGCGCGACTCGCGCGACGAGCTCGAGAGCCAGAACCGCGAGCTGGAGGCTCAGCAGATGGAGCTTCAGGACGCGCTCGAGCAGGTGGCCGTGGAGAAGCAGCAGGTGGACGAGTTCCGGAGCTTCATCGAGCTGGTCTCGCGGGAGAGCGATCCCGACCGGCTGGCGGACATGGTGCTGACCGAGCTGTGCGACTACGTGGGCGCGCCGGTCGGCACGATCTACGGGATCGACAACGAGAACGGCGCGACGCTCACCTGCCTGTCGGCGCTAGGGGTCGAGAGCGCGAAGCTGCCGAAGGAGATCCTGCCGGGCGAGGGCTTCGCCGGCCGGGCGATCGTGGAGCGCCAGATCGTGATGGCGGCATTCGGGGACGGCGGCCTGTGCTTCGAGAGCTTTGGCCAGCAGGTCCTGCTGAGCGAGGAGGTGCACATCCCGCTCGTGCACGGCGAACAATCGGTGGGCGTGGTCACGCTCGGCCGGAGCTCCGACCGCCGCCTCTCCCCGGCCGAGCTCGAGCGCATTCGCTACCTGGCCACCCAGGCCGCCGTCGGCCTCTCGCACGCGTCCGCGTTGCGCCGCGCCC
>Ga0207652_10004159_pt1 | contig 11800 bp, 2 predicted proteins | sample KBSC63BmetaG_FD_184334 | JGI IMG/M metagenome (GOLD analysis project Ga0207652, IMG submission 184334) | Corn rhizosphere microbial communities from Kellogg Biological Station, Michigan, USA - KBS C6-3B metaG (SPAdes) (version 2) | ecosystem: Host-associated > Plants > Roots > Rhizosphere ... | reverse complement strand
GCCCGGTCGGCGCTCGCTAGACGCGACCCAGCGTCATCACCACGGAATGGTTCACTCCATCATCGACGAGGTCGATCCAATGGCCGGTCATCTCCACGCCATCGACTGCCGTGGAGGTCACGCCACGCGATACACCGTCGGGGTTTCTCACCCCGATCGCGTACATGGTCGTGCCGTGACGATAGTCGAGCGAGAAGCCCGGCCACGCTGCCGGGATGCACGGGTCCATCCGTAAACGGTCTCCGCGCTTCTCGAAACCGAGGAGCCCCTCCAGCGCCACGCGATAGCTCCAACTCGCCGCCCCCGTGTACCAGGTCCACCCGCCTCGCCCCACGTGCTCGGCCGCCGCGTACACGTCGCCGGCGATGACGTACGGCTCGACCATGTACCGCCGTACGTCTTCGGATGCCTGCGCATGCGTGAAGGGGTTGAGCATTCTCATCAACTCCCCCGCCCGCTCGCCATCGCCGAGCCGCGCCGTCGCCAGAATCGCCCAGAGCGCCGCATGCGTGTACTGCGCGCCGTTCTCCCGGACCCCGGGTAGATAGCCCTGGATGTACCCGGGATCGCGGCCCGACGTGTCGAACGGCGGGGTGAGCAGCAACAGCAGCCGAGCGTCCTCGCGAGCGAGGTGGTCACGTACCGACTGCATGGCGATCGCGGCACGCTCCGGATCGCCGGCTTCCGAGAGCACGGCCCAACTCTGCGCGATGGAATCGATGCGACACTCCGTGTCGGCCGCGGTGCCGAGCGGCGTGCCATCGTCGAAATACGCGCGACGATACCATTGCCCGTCCCACGCCGATTTCTCGACCGCCACGACATAGGCGTCAGCTCGACGGCGCCATGTCGCGCCCAGCGTCGTGTCCCCTCGCGTGTCGGCATGGTCCGCCAGACGGCGGAGCGTCGCGACGAGAAACCACGCGAGCCACACGCTTTCGCCCTTTCCCTGCACACCAACGCGATTCATCCCGTCATTCCAATCGCCGGTGCCCATGAGCGGCAGACCGTGGCTGCCCACGGTGCACGCGTGCTCGATCGCCCGCACGCAGTGCTCATATAGCGATCCCGCGGCGTCGCTGACGGTCGGCCGATCATAGAGCTCCTGTTCTCCGTCGGCGAGCGTGCGCATGGCGAGATAGGGCACGCGTTCGTCCCACACGCCCGCATCCCCAGTGACACGCACGTAGTGATCGGCCACGAACGGCAGCCAGAGTAGATCGTCAGAAAAGCGAGTCCGTACGCCGCGTCCCGATGGCTCGTGCCACCAGTGCTGCACGTCACCTTCTGCAAACTGCCGCCCCGCCGCGCGCAGCACATGCGCACGCGCCATTCCCGGCTCGGCGTACACGAGCGCCATCGCGTCTTGAAGCTGATCGCGAAATCCGTAGGCGCCGCCCGACTGGTAGAACGCCGAGCGCGCCCACATGCGACAGGACAGCGCCTGATACAACGACCAGCGATTGAGCAGCACGTCGAATTTCGCGTCGGGCGTGCGTGCGCGAAGGACGGACAGACGATCGTCCCACGCGGCGACCGCCTGCTGAATCGCCGCGGCCGCCGCGGCGGGGACGCGGTATCGCTCGATCAGGCGATGGGCGTCGACGTCATCGGTGCCGACGCCGAGTAGGACCACGACGTCGCGCGTCTCGCCCGGCGCGAGCGCGATCACCGCGCGCAGGGCCGCGCACGGATCGTCACCCGCGCCTGTGACACCCGACAGCTGCTCGTCGCGCATCGCGGCGGGCGTGGCGAGATCGCCGTTGCGCCCGATGAAATGATCTCGACGGGCGGTATAACTCACGACGGGTTCGCTGATGCACGAGAACGCGACGCGCGTCGTGAAGTCGGGAGCGAACATGTTCTGCGCGAAGAGCGCGCCAGCGCCCGCGTCGTAGCGCGTATGGAGTTGATGGCGCGTGTGCTCGCGATCGGCCCCGAGGACCCATTCGACGTAGCTGGTGCAGGACAGCCGCCGCGGCGCTGCCCCGCGATTGGTGATCCGCAGATGGGCGATCTTCACCGCGTCGTCGGCCGGCACGCCGAGGGTGAGTTCGGTGAGAATGTCGTGCCGTTGGTGCGAGAATCTCGTCACGCCCGGGCCGTGCGTCACCGCGTACGCTGGAGCCTCGCGCTCGTTCCCGATCGCGAGCGAGGGCCCCGGCGTCGGCGTCCACATCGCACCGGTCTCCGCATCGACCAGATACAGCACTTCTCCACTCGGATCCGAGACCGGATCGTTCGACCACGGCGTCAGGCGGAAGAAGTAGCTGTTCTCAGCCCACGCGAATCCCCCGCCACGCTCGGTGACGCAAAAGCCGATGGCGGGATTCGCGATGATGTTTGCCCAGGGGGCCGGCGGGACACAGTCGCCCGCGACGCCGACCGCATAATCGCCAGTTTCGGTGAGCGCGCCATAGCCGTTCGCGTGCAGCGATGAGGGCGGCGGGTCGACAACCGGACTGCGCACCGCGCCGATCGTTCGCGGCGGGGGGACCGCTACTGCGCCCGAGACGCGCGCGCTATGAGCCACGACGTTGGCTGCCACGATCTCACCGAGCCCGACTCCATCGCAGACCACGTGGATGCGCGCAATGGCGCGCAGAAGCGCGATGTCGCTCGGCGACACGGATTCGGCGCGACGGATGAACACGCCGCCGGGTCGTTCGAGCACCCCGTCTTCCGCGGATGCCATCGCGGCGGCCATCAGTTGGTCGTGCAGCTCATGGGCGTACGAATACGCCATCGTATTCACGATGACGACATCGGCCCGAATGCCCTTCGTGCGCCAATAGCGCTGCGCGACGAGCAGTTGCCGCACGCTCGCCAGCCCGGCGGGCGACCGGATCGTCGCGAGCACGATCGGCCAGTCACCGGAGATACCCTGCGCCCACAGCGACGACTGACCCGCCGTCGCCGCCTCGCGTTCTGCCGGCGACGCCCGCAACGCTTCGCGCGGATAGATCAACGCGCCGGCCAGCTCCTGATAGAGCGCAACGTCGGACGACGGCATGTCGAGATCGCGCAGCTCGACCTCGGCCTCACTGCGGGCAAGGCTCAGCGCACGCTCGCCGGCCCTGCCGTCGCGATACCGATCCGCGAGTTGCACGGCCGCCTCCCGCGTCGGTGCCACCGCCGTCGTGAAGGCCACCGTCGCCGAGCGCCCCGCTCCGATGCGTACCGTGATCCGGAGTGCCACGATGGGATCGAGAACCGCGCCGACGGTGCCTGACAGCGCCCCGGCACGATCCAGTGCCCGCGGCGCCCGCGCCGAACGGCCGCGACCGAGAAACCGTGCACGATCGGTTTCGCAGGTGATGTCTCCAACGCGCTCGGGGCCGCACGAGACGACGTGCACGGCCCAGGGCCACGTCTCTTCCGGGGAGCGCGGCCGACGGCTCGCCAGCACGGCGCCTTGCGGCAGATACTCCGTTTCGACGAAGAGCTTCTGAAACGCCGGATGCGCCCGATCAGCCGCGGCAGAACAGAGCACGATCTCACCGTAGCTCGTGAGTTCGATGTGGCGCGTGGTCCGCGACCGGTTGACCAGGGTGACGCGCCGCACCTCGGCCTGCTCGCTCGCGACGACCACGATCTCCGTCCGGGTGTCGACCATGCCGTCGCGCCGAGAGAAGACGACGCGATCCGCGGCGAGCGTCGCGCGGTACGACACCGGCGCGGCGCACGTCGGCTGATACGCCGCGGACCACGTTGCGCCGGCCTCGATATCTCTGATGTAGATCCACTGCCCGGTGTCGTCGCGCGTGGCATCGGCGCGCCAGCGTAACACGTCGACTCCATTCGCCCGGCTATAGCCGCCGCCCGCGTTCGTCAGCAGGACGCTGTAGCCATTGCCGCCGAGGATGGCGACGTGCGGCTCCGGGGTGTGCGGCGTATCCACCGCATGTACCGCGATGCGCGTTGCGGTCGCCGCCGCGATCGCGGCGTCGGTCACGTCGGGGACGTCGGATTGCGCTGGACGAAGCACATATCGGCGCGGGATACGTTCGTCGAGAAGCAGCGACGTCGCGCGAATGACGGGGTCCGCCATGAATCGCCGCTGCCAGACACCCTCGGTACTGTCCGCGGCGACGCTCAGTGCGTTGTCGAGCGCGATCAGCGTCATCCCGACGTGATGCGCCATGTGCGTCTTCACGACGGCCGGCCGCGCATCGGGCTCCGGGCGGGTGAAGTCGAGAGCGTCATAGAACCCATATGGTCCGAACGCCCCGCGTTGCTCCAGGTCCGCGAGGTTCTTCAAGGCTTCGTGCGCGTGCACGCCCAGGGCAAGCGCGCTCGCATACGGGGCGACCACGAGGTCCGCCGCGAGACCGCGCTTGAGCGCGAGATCGGCCACACCGAAGGCGCGGTATTGATAGGTCTCGTGGCGATCGCGCACGTTGTACGCGGACTCCGAGATTCCCCACGGCACGCCGCGCGCTCCCGCATAGGCGATCTGTCGCTCGACGGCGGCGTGACACGTTTGATCGAGCAGCGAGAACCGCCGCGCGGGCATGACAAGCAGCGGCATCAGGTACTCGAACATCGTGCCGCTCCACGACACGAGCGCGGTCGCGCCGTTCGCCGCGGTAAGCGACCGCCCGAGATGGAACCAGTGTTCGGCGGGCACGTCGTCCTTGGCGATGGCGACGAAGCTGGCCAGCCGCGACTCCGACGCCAGGAGATCGTACACGGCTTCGTCCAGGACACCCGACCGCGCGTCGTATCCGATCGCGAACAGCCGGCGGTTTGGGTCGTAGAGCAGACGGAAGTCCATGGCCATCGCCATGTCCCGCGCGCGTCGCCCGACGGCTTCGATCCGTTCGACCAGCACCGCCGCCGCCGCCGACTTCGCGGCGACAGCGCGCAGCGACTGCGACCCGTCGTCTTCGGGGTCCAGCTCGAGACTCGCCAGCTCGTCCGCGGCTGCCTGCAACCGCTGTCGTGCCCACGCGGTCGCCGCCTGGCCGATGTCGCCGCTCGTTGCCCGCCGACGAAGCTCGAGTATCGCCGATTGGTAGGCGACGAGCCGCTCTCCGACCCACGCACCACCGCCCCCGCTCCGCAACACACCGTCGGCTTCGATCGCGGCCCAGACGCGCCCGTCGCACACAGGTGCGGCGACGATGTCGACACATGCCTGGGCCAGCGCCATCAGGTGCCCGGCGAGGTTGCCGGAGTCCACCGTCGATACATATGGTGGGTCGAGCACGCCGAGGTCGCTGATGCGGTACCAGTTGAAGAAGTGTCCGCGCACGCGCGACATGCGATCCATCGCGTCGAGCGCGCGCTCGAGACGGTCGATCGCCTCACCGCAGGTCAGAAACCCGAGATCGCGCGCCGAGGCGATTGCCAGCAGTTGCAACCCGATGTTCGTGGGCGACGTGCGCTCCGCGATGACGGGCTCCGGCGTCTCCTGAAAGTTGTCGGGCGCGAGCCAGTTCGTCTCCGCGGTGACGAAGCGATCGAAGTAGGTCCAGTGCCGCAGCGCGTACCGGAATGCCACGGCGCGCTCGTCCTCGTCCAGGATCAGCGCGGGACGACGCACGGGAACGCTGAGCGCGATCGCCACTTCCGGCACGAGCAGCCAGGCGAGCGTGATCGCTGTCCATGCGATCACCGCGATCCACCACGGCAGACCGCGCGCGGCTGGAAGGCCGACCGCCCTCCAGGCCACGAACAGCATGATCGCCGCGCCGAACAGGACGGCTGGCCACATCCGGCGCCACACCGACGCCCGGGTTTTCCCAGTGACAGCTTCCGCCTGCGACGCGGTTTGCCATTCGAGCATGCGCCGCCGCCGAAGGCCGACTCGAACCAGGGTGCGCACGATCGCGTCCACCGCGAGCAACACCTGATCGGGCAGCAGCACCATCGCGAGAATCACTTGCTCGCACGCGCGTTGTGCATCCCGCGCGAGCGCCACATAGAAGGGACGCCAGGCCTGCGCGCGCGGCGGACGGGCGGCCGCGAACAGCAACGGCACCAGCCACGGCGTGGCGAACGCCGCCAGCGTCACCGCGATCCACCCGCCCGGCGGCCCGGGAAGCAGCGTCACCCCGGCGACAAACCAGGCCAGCAGCGCAATGGGCGTCGTGCTGCGTCGCATGTTGTCGGCGATCTTCCACCGCGACAGTCCGGACAGCGGCGCTCGATTCGCGCCCACCGGGCCCGGCACCCGTGTCGTGAGCCACCGCAAGAGCTGCCAGTCGCCGCGAATCCAGCGATGCGTACGGCGCGTGGACGTGAGATAACGCGTGGGATAGTCGTCGAACACCTCGACATCCGTCACCAACCCGGCGCGCGCGAACGCTCCCTCGAGTAGGTCGTGGCTCAGCAGGCTGTTGTCGGGGAATCGCCCTGCTGTCGCACGCCGAAACACCTCGACGTCGTAGATGCCTTTGCCGGTGAACGTTCCCTCGTCGAACAGATCCTGGTACACATCGGACACCGCGGTCGTGTACGGATCGACGCCGGGATGTCCCGCGTAGATCGCGGCGAACCGTGATTCGCTCGCGCTCGGGAGCGCCACACTCACCCGCGGCTGCAAGATGCCGTAGCCGCGTACGACTCGGCCACGCGCCGCGTCATACACGGGTCTGTTGAGTGGATGCGCGATCGTTCCGATGAGGGCCGCGGCAGCCGAGCGCGGGAGGACCGTGTCCGCATCGAGCGTGATGGCATAGCGCACGGTGCGCAGCCAGGGGATGTCACCCTCCGCGACGGCGAAGCCGTCGCCGTGGCCGGCGATGAGCGCATTGAACTCCACCAGCTTCCCGCGCTTCCGTTCCCATCCCATCCAGACCGCGTCAGCCGCATTCCACTTGCGAGCGCGATGAAGGAAATAGAATGGCGCGCCGCCAACTCCTGGCGTCCCATCCTCCACCGCGGCGTCGCCATAGACGCCGTTGAGCACACGGATGCCCGCCAGCGCCGCGGCGATGATCGCTTCATCGCCCGCCGCGTGCTCGGTCGCGGCGTCGAGATAGTCGCCGAGGATGGCGAAGCGAATCTGGCCGTCGCGATTCGCCAGGTACTGGACCTCGATGTGCTCGAGCGCCCGCGCCACGGCTTCGACGCTGCCAAGCAGCAGTGGGACGACGACGACGGTCCGGTCCCGCTCTGGAACGCCGCCCTCATAGTCGAGCCGCGACAGGCGCGAAGCCGGTATGACCAGATTCACGAGCTGATGCACGATCGCGACGGCGGCATCGGCCGCCGGCAAGCACGCGAGCGCGATCGCAAGGCCAATCCACTCGATCGAAGGGGCGACGGTCGGCACCGCGACGAGCGGCGCCAGCAGCACCCCGAGAATGCCCGCGAATACTATTGCGAGTGCACCACCGTACGACGCCGCGGGGTGCGCACGAATCCACTCACGGACGCGCGTTGCCGCGTCGGGTCGCATGGCCCGTGAGCGCTCGAACGCGACCCGCCCATCGCCGATGAGATAGTGACCGACGTGGGTCGCGCGGGCATCGCCGCCGGCGGGGTCGCGTGGGGCGACGGACGCGGCGCGCACGGCGTCCTCTGCGACCGACGCCTCGTCGAGCGTCGTGCCTTTGGCGATGCGTTCCACCGCGTGCCTGTAGCGGTCGCGCGTCGCGCGCGTCATGCCGGCGTATGCACCTGCCGGATCGCGGCGCAAGGTCGCCTCGACGACACTTGCCTTCTCGACCACGGTCGTCCAGTCGATGTTGGCGACGAGTCGCAGGCTCGCGATCGAGTTGGCCATCACCAGGCGCGTGAGCGCCTGTTCCTGCAGCGAACGCTGGCTCGCCTCCTCCACCGTCATGCTCTCGTCGGCCAGCCATTGCTGGAGCCAGGGCAACGGCGTGAAGCCAGACCGCCGGGTGCGGAGCTGCTGGACAAAGCGCGTCAGAAACGCCGGCGTGAGACTCGGTCCCGCATGCACGAACCTGTAGAGGTCAACGTCCTCCCCGCCGTCGAGCGCGAGGAGCTGCGATGCCCAGTCGTCGGCGAGCGCGCGATCGGCGACGTCGCGTGCCGCGCGAAGCGCCATGCGACGCACGTTTTCGAGGAAGCCCATGCGCAGCATCGCCGGAATCGCCCAGAGCTCGCCGAGCGTCAGCACGGTGACGCGCTGGTACTCCGCGAGCATGAGGGACACACTCGCCTCGTCGAGCCGCCCATCGGTATGGGCGATCAACTCGAGCACGACGTCGTAGATCCGGGGGTAGCCGGCGCCCGCGCCGCTGCCGGCGAGCTTCGGTAGCTCCTGGTAGTAGCCGACTGGCAGCATCGCGCGGATTTCCGGGAGCTGCTCGAGCACGATGAAGAAATTGTCCAGCAGCCACGCGCCGGCTGGTCCTGCGTCGTTGCCGGCGGCCGACGCGGCGGCGAGTCGGTCGCGGGCCTCGATGAGTGCGCGCCCGGTGGAGTCCAGCCGGGAGAGGAGGGGCCCACGAGCGCGTCGCTTGATCCAGCTCCCGCGCGGCGCGGGAAGGACAACGTGCCGCGCCGCGAGCGCCCGGGCGTGCTCTCCGAGGCGTACAGCGCCGAAGGCCTCGCCTTTTATGGGTCGCTGGTCTCGCGCCTCTGCTGCGTCGAGAGTCAGTGTCGAGTCAGCCACCGTCACGCCACGGGTGTGGCTTCGGACAACCGGATCGTGAACGACGATCCGGCGCCCACTTCACTGTCGACGCCCTGACGGCCAGTTCATGGCGCCTCCGAGTAACTTGGAGCAGGCTGACCACGAGTGGCTCGAGGTGTCCTGCGCGCAAAGCGCGACGAAGAACGCCGAAAGGGGCAGCCCCGAGGCTGCTCACCAGCTGAATTGCAATCTACTCGATGACGGGGGTTGCCGCCTGTTCCGCTTCGGGAGTCGCGCCGGGAAGCTCCGCCAGCGGAAGCCGGAGCGTGAAGACGCTTCCGCGCCCTACTTCGCTGTCCACGAGCAGATCGCCCCCCATCCCCCGCGCCAGATCGCGACTGATCGCGAGCCCGAGCCCGACACCTTCGCGCGTCCGGGTGAACTGCGAATCGACCTGTACGAACGGCTCGAACACGCTGGCGAGTTTATCCGCCTCGATCCCGATGCCTGTGTCGCGGACGGCAATCGTGACGGCGTCGCCGTGAACCCCACAGCCAACACGAATCGCGCCGCCTGGAAGCGTGAACTTGATGGCGTTCGAGAGCAGGTTGAGAAGGATCTGCCTCAATTTTTCGGCGTCAGCGCGCACGACGAGCGCCTCGTCACACGACTCCAGATGGTACGTCAGGCCCCTGGTCCGGAGCTGTGGTGCGATCAATTGTTCGGCGCTCACCAGGGCATCGCGGACCCGGACGTCAGCGAGGTCGTAAGCCAGGACACCCGACTCGATCCGCGAATAGTTCAGCACCTGATTGATCAGACCGAGCAAGTGGCGTTGGCTGTTCTGGATACGCCGGATCGCGCCGCGCTGCTCCTCGGTGGTCGGCCCGTGAATGCCCATCTCGATCAATTCGGCGTAGCCGCCGATGGCGTTCAACGGGGTGCGCAGCTCGTGGCTCATCACAGCCAGAAAGTCGCTCTTGGCGCGGTTCGCGCTCTCCGCGGCCGCCCGCGCTTTCACCGACTCCGTGACATCCACGCCGTGGACGAAGACGCCCGAGCGCGTCCCGTCCGCCTCCGTAATGGCCTGATACACGAAGGTGACCCTCCGTTCCTCGAGCTCCCCGCCGGGTGAGCGGCGCAGCTCGGCCGGGAGCTCGTGACCGATAAACGGCTCGCCGGTGGCCAGCACGTCGTCCAGCAATTCAGCAAACCCCTGCTCCACCGCTTCCGGAACGGCCTCGCGGAGCGGCAGTCCCACCACGTCGCGAAAACCGATCAACTTCTGGTATTCATTGTTCGCCATCTCGAACACGTGATCAGGTCCACGCAGCACGCAGATGAACGCTGGCGCGTGTCGGAACAGGTCGAGGAGGCGCGTCTCATCGCGCCGGAGCTGTCGCTCGAGCATGACGCGTTTGGTCGTCTCGTGCACGACGAGCAGCACGCCGTTGATCGTGCCGTCGTCGCTGCGCACGGGGCTGTAGCTGTACGTCCACCAGACATCCTCGAGCTCTCCGTTGCGCTCGATGGGAATGAGCTGGTCCTCGTACCACGTCGCTTCCCCGCGAGCCAGCACCCCTTCGATCTGCGGGCCGACAATGGGCCATGCGTCGGCCCAATGCTCCTTCCCGCGCGCGCCGAGCGCGCTGATATCCCGCCCGCCGCTGCCGAGGCTGGGCAGAAATCCGTCATTGAAGATCTGGATCAGCTCAGGCCCCCACCACAGCAGCATCGGGTAGCGCGACTCGAGCGTCTGAGCCACGAGCGCGCGCAGCCCCTGAGGCCACTCGGATGGGTGGCCAAGCGGGGTCGTGGTCCAATCAAACGCCCGGCATCGAGCCGCCATCACGCTCGAGCCCGGAAAGGGCATCACGTCGCTGGTCATCGCGTCCACGGTCACCGTGTTCCGCCGTCGGCGCGCTTCCTTCTCAAGCTCCACAAACCGGCAGCGTGAAGCGGAACGTCGTGCCCTCGCCGAGGCGGCTCTCGGCGTTGATGACCCCGCCATGCGCCTCGACGATGCCGCGGACGATCGCGAGCCCGAGACCGACGCCCTTCCGCGAAGTTGGGTCGGCCTGCCAGTAGCGATCGAAGATGCGCGGCAGGTGCTCGGCGCGAATGCCACAGCCTGTGTCGGACACCGAGAATTCGACGAAGGCGCCGGCCGCTCGCGCCCCCATCGCTACGCGGCCGCCGCGGGGTGTGAACTTGAGCGCGTTGCCAAGGAGATTCCCGAGCGCCTGCACAATACGGGCGTGGTCGGCATGGACATCGGAGAGGCCGGCCGGCACGGCCATTTCCACGTGGATGCCACGATCCACGCTCGCGGCCGACGCCGCGATCCGTGCATCCTCGGCCACCCGCTCCGCCGTCGTCGTGCCCAGGCTGATAGCCAGTCGCCCGAGTTGAATCTGCGTGACATCGAGCAGATCGCGGATGAGAGTGTCCATCCCGCGCGCCGATCGCCGGATGAGGGACAGTTGCAATGCGTGCTCCTCGGGTGCAAGCGGAAGATCCAGCGCCGCGCCAGCGGCCATGAGAATCGTGTGAACCGGGTTCCGCAGGTCGTGCGCGACGATCGCGAGTACCTCGTCGCGCAGCTCGATGGCCTTCTCGGCTTCACCCCGGGCCGCGCGCTCGCGCTCGAGCAGCAACGCGCGTGCCGCCTCGGCCTCGCGCCGCTTGGTGATGTCGACGCAAGTGCCGGTGAGGAAACTTGTGGTGCCCTGCTCGTCGCGGCTCACGCGGGCGCGGTCCGCGAGCCACCGCACCGAGCCGTCAGCAAGCACGACGCGGAACTCCTCGTCGAAATCCGCACCCTCCCGTACGCAGCTGTCATAGGCGGCGAGCACCGCGGGCAAGTCGTCGGGATGGATCGCGCTCAACATCCGCTCGAGCGAGTTAGGCTTGTCACCGTCGCTGAAGCCGAACGCGCGCGCCAGGCCATTGGACCACTCGAGCGCCTCCGCCTTGAAGTCGTACCGGTAGATACCGGTGCCCGAGACCTCGAGCGCCATCGCCAGTCGCTCTTCCGCCGCCCGACGCGCCTCTTCCGCCGCCCATTGTTCCGACAGGTCTTCGACGATTCCGAGGAAGAAGGGCGCCGTGTTCGCGACGTCGCGTACCATGGTCACGATAACGCGGACGTACACGAAGGAGCCGTCGGGTCGCGTGAAGCGCTTCTCGAGCGCGTAGCGTGGGATCGCCCCCGTCGCGAGCTGCTGGGTCATCAGCAGGCCGTGC
>Ga0207652_10004157_pt1 | contig 11804 bp, 15 predicted proteins | sample KBSC63BmetaG_FD_184334 | JGI IMG/M metagenome (GOLD analysis project Ga0207652, IMG submission 184334) | Corn rhizosphere microbial communities from Kellogg Biological Station, Michigan, USA - KBS C6-3B metaG (SPAdes) (version 2) | ecosystem: Host-associated > Plants > Roots > Rhizosphere ... | reverse complement strand
GATAGTTGGCACGTGGCCGACCAGCCAGCCTTTGATTGACGGCTTGGAACATGTGGCCCAGACTAGCCGCCACAGGTTGGCATTGGGCACGCATGTCAGACCCTATGACAGTCAGCCGACGCCTCGTCGCAGTCTTCGCAGCGGATGTCGAGGGCTACAGCCGTCTCATGGGCGCGGATGAGGTCGGCACGCTGAAGGGCCTGACCGAACGGCGCTTGATCCTCGACGGACTCATTGGGGAACACAGGGGCCGCATAGCGAATACGGCGGGCGACAGTGTTCTCGCGGAGTTCGGGAGCGCCGTAGATGCCGTGCAGTGCGCGGTGGAGGCGCAGGCTGCTCTCGCCGAGGCAAACTCCCACCTGTCGCCAGACAAGCGCATCAGTTTTCGGATAGGTATCCACGTGGGCGACGTGATGGTCCGCGGCGGTGATTTGTTTGGCGATGGTGTGAATATCGCGGCGCGCTTGCAGGCTTTGACGCAGCCGGGCAGCGTCTGTGTCTCCAGCACCACCTATGAGCAGATCAAGAAGGTCCTGCCGTTGTCGTTCACCGACCTCGGCCCTCAACAGGTCAAGAACATCGAGGAGCCGATCAGGGCCTACGTCGTGGGCAAGCTGGTTGATGCTCCGAATGCGATCGCATTCGCGAGCGCTTCCAGGTCGCTGCCGCTGCCCGACAAGCCATCCATCGCGGTGCTGCCGTTCCAGAACATGAGCGGTGACCCGGAACAGGAATATTTCGCGGACGGTATCGCCGAGGACGTGCTGACCACCTTGTCGAAGATCCAGGAGCTGATGGTCATAGCTCGCAATTCGAGCTTCGTGTTCAAAGGGCAGACAAGGGACATCCGTGAAATCGGCCGAATACTCGGCGTCCGGTATGTGCTGGAAGGGAGCGTGCGCAAAGCCGGCTCTCGCGTGAGATTGGCGGCACAGTTGATTGACAGTCTGAACGGCAGCCATGTGTGGGCCGACCGTTTCGAGGGCGACCTCGACGACGTGTTCGAGCTTCAGGATCGGATCACGCAGGACATCGTGGCCGCGCTTGAGGTGAGCTTGACGCTTGGCGAAGAGGCGCGGATGGGCCGCAAGCGTTCTGGCAGCCCGTTGGTGTACGAGCATTTTCTCAAGGGACGGGTCCTGTTCGTCAACTTTGCCAAGCATACTCATGCACAAGCGCGCAGCGAGCTCGAACGGGCCTTGGCGATCAACCCCGCCTATACGCCGGCGCTGAGACTGTTGGGGTTCATACTGACCGACCAGGTTCGCTTTGGTTGGGAAAGGAACGAGGCGGCCACTTACGAAGCGGCACTTGAGTGTGCGGCTCGTGCCCTGAAAATCGACCCGGACAGCCCTGACCCTTACGTGATGTTGGGTTACGCGCGCCTGTTTCAACGTCGTCACGACGATGCCCTGGTTGCCGGAGAGAAGGCGATCGCCCTCGGCCCCAGCGACTCGAGCGTCTTTCATATGGCGGGCATGTTTCACAGCTATGCCGGCGATTTCCGGAAAGCCGCCCAGTACGAAGAGCAGGCGCAGCGGCTCAGCCCGCTGAGCCGCAATGAATCGATGGTCGAGGAGGCGCGGGCGAAATTTCATCTCGGTGATCTCTTGGCCGCACGAGACATCGCCTCGCGCGTCTTGACCGAGAAGCCACGCTGGCTGACCGCGCAAACGGTTCTTGTGGCGGCGCTCTGGAGCCTCGGCAACGAGGACGAGGCACGCTTCACAGTCAAGAAGATGCTCGCCAATCATCCGAACTTGACTGCGAGCCGCTGGGCACAGGAGTTACCTTACCGCCGCCAGGCGGACCTCGACGCGCTGATAACGCCGCTGCGCCTCGCCGGACTGCCCGAATGATCCGGTGCTATCCGCGTACGACGGCTTTGCCCGCGTTCAGGCTGCTGGAGCACGGCCTGACACCGCATCGGGCATGTTCTCATTATGTTCCATCGAGAATTTCATCGTAACACTGCCGTCGACCACCTCGGATGGCCACCCCAGCCACCATCCTTCATGCGGACCTCGATGCCTTCTATGCCTCGGTCGAGCAGTTGCTCGACCCGTCGTTGCGCGGCAAGCCCATCGCCGTGGGCGGCGGCGTGGTGCTGGCGGCGTCCTACGAGGCGAGGGCGTTCGGGGTTCGCGGCGGCATACCGGGGCGCCGGGCGTGTGAGCTGTGTCCGCAGCTCACTTTTGTCAGCGGTCACTTCAGCGATTATCAGCGGCTGGGCGACGCCACGATAAAGTGCTCGGCGATTTGACGCCGCTGGTCGAGCGGATTTCCATCGACGAGGCGTTTGCCGATGTGGCGGGCTGCACCCATCTGTTCGGCTCGCCGGCCGAGATCGCCGGCGCCATCCGCGCACGATCAGAGCTTGGCCTTCCGATCTCGGCGGGCGTCGCGCGCACCTGGCATCCGGCGAAGGTGGGTGCGGTGGGCGCAGCTTTCAAATCGTCTCGTAAGACGGGATCTTCCTGATCTGCGGCGCGAGCACGTCCTCGGCTACTTCGAGATCGAAGCGTGCCTGCATGTTCATCCAGAATGCAGCGCCGGTCTTGAAAAACTTGCCGAGCCGCAGTGCGGTGTCGGCCGTAACGGGTTTTTCCTCGCGCGCGATGCGTTCGATCCGGGTGCGCGGTACATTCAGCGCGGCCGCCACCGCGTAAGGAGTAAGCTTGAGCGGAACCAGAAATTCTTCCCGCAGAATTTCGCCCGGATGAACCGGCGGAAGTTTCTTTGCCATTTGCAATCTCCTGTTCCGGCGGCCGCAGTCGACCGCTCCTTGCTAGTGATAGTCGATGATCTCGACGTCTTCCGGACCCGCATCGCTCCACGGAAACACGATCCGCCATTGATCATTGATGCGGATCGAGTGCCTACCCGCCAAATTGCCCTTGAGAGCTTCAAGGCGGTTACCGGGAGGCAAGTTCAGGGCATCGAGGAAATCGGCGGAGTCCACTATGATCAGCTTTCGGCGAGCGACTCTGGCGAGATCTGCCGGAAAGCCTTTCGGGACCATGCGGCCCAGAAGGATCGACCCGGCGAATTTTCCCTTGAAGTCGTTAGTATCTCAACGTGATACCAATTGCGAATGCGGCATTTTCTGAGCCTGCGCGGGATGTCCTCGCGGGGCGCGAACAGGTTCTCGGCTGATGTCTGAAATCAGGCTTGACGGGTACTCCGGATTGTTCTCATTATGTTCTCATCGTAATTTCGGTCGAGCGCCCGGATGGTTCCCACCGCCACCATCCTTCATGCGGACCTCGATGCCTTCTATGCCTCGGTCGAGCAGTTGCTCGATCCGTCGTTGCGCGGCAAGCCGATCGCGGTCGGCGGCGGCGTGGTGCTGGCGGCGTCCTATGAGGCGAGGGCGTTCGGGGTTCGCGGCGGCATGCCGGGGTCGCGCGCGCGGGAACTGTGTCCCCAACTGATTTTTGTGAGCGGTCACTTCAGCGATTATCAGCGGCTGGGCGATGCCGCGATCAAAGTGCTCGGCGATTTCACGCCGCTGGTCGAGCGGATCTCCATCGACGAGGCGTTTGCCGACGTGGCGGGCTGCACGCATTTGTTCGGCTCGCCGGCCGAGATTGCCGGCGCCATCCGCGCCCGCGTGCGATCGGAGCTTGGCCTTCCGATCTCGGTCGGTGTCGCGCGCACAAAACATCTGGCGAAGATCGCTTCGCAGGTGGCGAAGCCGGACGGGCTCGTGGTGGTAGACCCTGACAACGAGCTGGATTTTCTTCACGGGCTCGCCGTCGATCTGATGTGGGGCGTGGGCCCGGTCACGAAAGCGCGGCTCGCCGAAATCGGCGTCGAGACGATCGGGCAGCTCGCGAACACACCCGGATGGTCGCTGGAGCGCTTGCTCGGTCACGGGGCGAGCGAAAAACTCGCGGACCTCGCCTGGAATCGCGATATCAGGCGCATCCGGACGCACCACCGCGCCCGGTCGGCCGGCGCGCAGTCGGCGCTTGGCAGAAAGCCTGCCGTGGAGCGGGTCATCCGGCCGACCCTGCTTCATTTGGCCGATCGCATTGCGACGCGGCTCCGCGCGAAGGCGCGCCCTGGCCGCACCGTGACGGTCCGCGTTCGCTTCGCCGATCTCAATTCGGTCACGCGCTCGGTCACGCTCGCCGCGCCCATCTCCGCGACCGTGATGCTCGCTGCGCTGGCCGAGGAACTGGTGCGCGCGATCCTCCGGGAGCATGCGGACGAGAAGACCATCTCGCTGCTCGCGATCTCCGTGTCGCATCTCGAGGAGCACTGGGATCTCGCGCTGGAACTCCCGCTTGGCCTCGACGACGAAGCGCGCCGCCCCGGTAGCCGGATCGGCCTGGCGCGCTTCGAGGCCGACCGCGCCGTCGATAAAATCCGCGATCGCTTCGGCTGGGAGGCGATCGGATATGGCTCGACGGCGCTGAGCATGTCCCGCTCCGTCCCCGACGATTTCCGCAAGCTCGCCGAAAAGGATCTGTAGTCGCCGCGAACGAGGAAACTGGCGCGCAACGGCAACAGGAGGCGCTCGAAGGTGTCCGCGCGACCTCGAATTCCACGTCCGCAGCCATAACTCGCAGCGGGACGGCGATAGGGGCCGCCCCAAAGCTTGCGGTTCGCCTTGGAGCCGGATATATTACTGGATATACATTGCGGAGGCCGGCTGTGAGCAACGCATCCCAGAAGCGCGCGATCAGGAACTATCGGAAGCGTCTCCAGAAACGGGGGATGGCTCGGTTCGAGGTTCTGGGTCTCGACGGCGACCGCGATCTCATCCGGTCGCTCGCCCGGCGTTTGGCGGAGGACGGGCCAGATGCCTCCCGGCTCCGGGCCGCAGTCAGCCAGGCAAATTCCGGCGAGCCGCCGCGGAAGGGCGGCATTCTCCTGGCGCTTCGCCACTCGCCTCTGGTCGGTGCCGATATCGCCCCTGTTCGCGGGTTTGAAGCTGGGCGCAAAGTCAAGCTGTGAGCCGATTTCTCCTCGACACCAACATCATCAGCAACGTCACGAAGCCAACACCTTCGGAAGCGCTGCTCGTTTGGATGGGAGAGCAAGTCGACGAGGATCTGTTCATTGCCTCGCTCACAGTAGCCGAAATCCACCGCGGTATCCTGGAAAAGCCCGCCGGCCGGAAGCGCAACCAGCTCGATACCTGGTTTTTCGGACCGGAAGGTCCCTTGGCGCTTTTCGCCGGTCGCGTGCTGCCATTTGATGAGAGGGCCGGACTGATTTGGGCCCGCTTGATGGCCGAGGGAACCACGAAAGGAAGGCCCCGGAGCGCGCTCGATACCATCATCGCGGCGATCGCGGAGGCCAATGACTGTGTCGTCGTCACCGACAACGAGAACGACTTCGCCGGAATCGAGATCGTCAATCCTGTTCGGTGAGTTTTTGCCAGTAGCGAAAATGTCTGGTGCGGATCGAGGGTGGTTGCCGACAAACACTTGTCCCCGGCTTAACCGTAGATCACCTTGACGAAATCAACGGCTTTCTTGTGACGCGGCATTGCCCGCCAACCGGCTGACGAGGTTGGGCAATCGTGCGCTCGGGTCGCTTATGACGGGACTACAGTCACACACGGGTTCGCGGTTTAATTCCGCGGCGCGTCACGCGGCGCCGGTCATTGTGCGCGATCCTGCATCGATCGACGACGTCGATCGAATTCAATTCGAGCCAGTTTCGCAGCGCGAGCGGAGGATCGTGGCGCTACTGCCACAGATGCACGCGAAGGGTGTCGGCCAGCTTGGAATTTTCCATCCGCGGCCATAATTCACACGCGGGGCGGTGATGGGCTCGCCCCGACCCCGCGAGGACGCCATGAGAAGAATCTACCACACGGTGCATTTCGAAGTGCACGACGAGAAGGCGCTGCACGAGTTCGTCCGCAAGCACGCCGACCCCGAGGAGTTTTCGAGCATGGAGGAGCTCGACGCCAGCCAGGCGGAGGGCGAGGCGCCCGATCACGTCTATTCGGACATCGAGTGGATCGTCGAAAACGGCCACGCCCTTGCCGCCGAGGGCGTCGAGCACGCCGGCGGCGAGACCGGCGACAGCGACGACGAGGACGAAGAGGACGGGGAATGATCAGGAGACGCGACGGGGCCCGGTGACGGCCCCTTGTCGCTTTCGCCTCAGGCCAACCGCCCTTCTCCCCTTGTGGAAGAAGGTGGCATAGGCGGCCTCCGGCCGCCGTTCATCAAAGACGCCGATGCTTCGCATCGGCTATCGCGCCGGATGAAAGGCCTGCGTCCGCGAGCGCATCCGGCATTCCCTGCGCCCTCTCAATCGGGGGCAACGTTCTGGCGTAACCCGGGCGCGATCCGCGCCGCGGGAGCGCTCGTCCTTGTCATCTGCTGTTTGAAAGATGGATCGGCCCGGCGCTCGCGCCGGCGCGGATGGCAAAGGGCCGCTCCGCTGGAACCAAGCGTCTTCGGCGCGATTACGACCCAAGGCGGAAGCTCACGCGTCCCATCTTGGGACGTGAAGCCTCGAGGAGGATTGATATGCCCGAAATCGGATTGAGCGCGACCGAGGAAGCCCACGTCCAGCAGGCCGCCGATGAAGCCTTCCGCGTTCTGGCCGGCGAGGAGGATGAGCTTCCGACGTCCCGGGATCGATTCCTCGAGACGTTGCGTCAAGCCACGCGTCAGGCGCCCTTGCACTCGCTGGCGGTCGCCTTTCTTCTGGGCGCCCTGATCATGCGGCGGCGCTGAATCTTCAGACCGGTGGAACACAAAGCTGTGGGCGCGGTTGGTTTGGCAGGAGACAGAATCTTCGCCGAGGAGCGGGACAGTCCCTGATCAAGGTCCGGGCGGCGTAATGCCCGCCTGGACTTGATCACCTTCCAGACATTTCGACGTTCAGGAGAACGACCATGCACCGACGCCAATACACTGGCGCGCGCAACAAGCTTGACCTCAGCGACCGCGTTCAGGTCCGAATCGTGCGAAAGCGCCTGAAGATTTCCAATGAGCAGCTTTCCAGCCTGGTCCGGACCGCCGGCAACTCGCTCGCGGCCGTCAACAAGGAAGCCATCTCGCGGCGGCGCCTTTCGCTGCCGGGGGCCCCGATTCCATCCGCAGACGTCGTCGCCCCGGTCAAGGAAGCGGTTCCCGAGCGGCTTTCGTAATCTTCGCGGCCGAGGCGAGCGGTTCGCGGTCCTTTTGAAGCGAGCGGCCGTCTGCTATATTGACGGGACATTGGCGGAAGCACGGATGTTCATGTTCGCAATCAGATCGGGTCTTGTCTTGGTGGTCGCGGCGCTTTGCCTCAGCGGGGCGGCAGCTCATGCGCAATCGGCTTCTGTCAACTACTGGACCCCGGGCTGGCTCGGCTTCGGCGGCAATCTGAATGCCGGCCAGGGCGTGAACATCGATGGCAGTTTTGCGAGCTTTGACGGCGTTGCGGCCAGCGGCTTTTCCTCGACACGCTACAATTTCGGCAACGGCTTTTTTGTCGGCAATGAACGCGGCGGCCTGGGTGGCATGGGTTTTGGCGGCATGGGCCTGAGCGGCATCAACCAGGCGGGTGCGTTCGGCTCGTTCCAGACCGAAGGCGTGCAGTTCGGCTACAACTTCAAGAATTCTCCCGTCACGGTCTTCGGCGGGTTCGACCAGCTAAAATACAATTCCGGCATCGGCGGCGCCTTCTCCTCGCCCTTCGATTCCGTGTCCGGCACCGCCGGCTACGGCGCGCATGCCGGCGTCGAATTCAAGCCGGCGTCGAATCTCAGCCTGCAACTCGGCTTCAGCTATCAGCAGTCCGGGACGGTCGACACCGATACCAAAATGCCGTCGCTGTCCAACCAGTCGCAGTTTGACCTCGTTGGCGGCCGGCGCTGAGGTCCAGATGGTCGCAGCCGGGCATTAGCCGTTGCGAAAGGGCCGACAAGGCGCTGTAATCGTCAGCCGCGGCCGGCGAGTGGGGAACGGAACCGTGGTGGAGAGCCCGGACAGTGTGGTCGATGCAGAAGGGCGCGTCAGCGACGGGCTGTACAGCATCGCGATCGAGATGAGCGGCGCGCGGCGCGGCCATGCGACCGGCATCGTCATGCTCGAGGCCGGCCGCATCATGGGCGGCGACAGCTTCTTCTATTACACGGGCTCGTATTCGTTCAGCCGGGGCAAGTGGCGCGGCGAGATGATCGTCCTCCAGCACACCGAGGCGCCCGGGCTGAATCTGGTTTTTGGCGGCCGCGAGGTGGGTTGCGGCTTCACCGGCACCTATTCGGCAGGCGCCGCCGACATCGACGGCACCGCGCTGGTCGGCCAGACCAGTGTTCCCTTCCGCGCGCACCTGACCTTGCAGGTGCCGATCGAGCGCTAAATTAGGCTACGGTGCGTCCAGCGCGTGCACCCAAGGCTCCGGATGGAGCTCGTAGGCGTTGCCGCGCCTCGCCAGCCGCGCAAAGGACGGGAAGTGCAGGTGCATGCCGGCCACCAGGACGCCGTCGGCGGAGACGCGATCGAACATGCGTTTGCGCGCGGCCGCAGCCGCCGCGAGATCGGTGTCGAACGCCATGCCGGCCTCGGGTACGGCGATCTGCACTTCCGGCACATGCACCGTGTCGCCCCAGATCATCAATTGATCGTTGCCGGAGGCGATGAGAAAGGCGGTGTGGCCCGGCGTATGCCCGACACTCGGGATGGCGCTGACGCCGGGAAACACCTCGCCTTGCGTGAACAGCCGGGTTCTGTCCTTGTACGGCTCGACCTGCTCGCGGCCGGCCTGGAAATAGAGTTTTTTGGCCCGCTCCTCGGCCTTCGCCATCGCACCGTCATCGAACCAGTGTTTTGGCTCGTTCTCGTGCATGACGAGCTCGGCGTTCGGAAACAGCCGCTCACCGTTCGACATGTCGGTGAGGCCGGCGGAATGATCCGGATGCATGTGCGTCAGCAAAACCGTGTCGATCGACTTCGGATCGATGCCGGCGGCGGCGAGGTTGCGCTGAACCATGCCTGCGGTCGGCAGCAGATAATTGCCGGAGCCGGTGTCGACGATCGCGATGCGGCCCTTGGAATGGATCAGGAAGGCGTTGACATTGGTTCGCCGCGCCGGCCGGAAAGCCTGCTTGAGGAGCCGATGCGCGGTTTCGAGATCGACATTGCGCATCACATCGATGCTGCCGTCGAGATAGCCATCGCTGATCGCGGTGACGACGATGTCTCCGATCCTGCGATGATAGACGCCGGGAATCTGTTGGGCGGGTTGCGAAGTCATGGGGGACCTTGTGATGAGGGGAGGGGTCAGGCGTCGACCGAACGCAGGAAAGCGTCGATGCGGTCGAAGAGGAGGTCGGGTGTCTGCATCGCCATGTAATGACCGGTGCGAACTTCCTCGAACCGCGCGCCGGGAATAGCGGCGGCCGTGGTTTTCGAGAGCTGTGGCGGGCGGGTACGATCGAACGTGGCGCCGATCACGAGCACCGGACAGCGCAGCCTGGCCAGTTCGTCCTCCATGTCGGTCGCCGCCAGCATGCGATAGACGGTGGCGTAACTCGACGGATCGTTGCCGAGCCAGCGCGCCCGGTATCGCTCGAACCGCCTGATGTCGCCGCGAAGCTCGTCCGGATAGCCGTTCCGCATCGATTCTTCGACGGCAAACGCCATGCCCTCGGCCTCGATCTTCGCGAGGCGCGCCAGCACCGCGGCACGGCGGTCGGCCGCAATGCCGGTCGCGGGGCTGCCGGCCACGACGGCGCTGGTGCGTCCGGGGTGACGCGCGGCGAAATGCAGCGCGATCGCGCCGCCGACGGCAACGCCCACCAGCGCGACTTGTCCTGCGATGCCGTTGCGATCGAGCAGGGCCGCGATATCGTCGGCCATGGTATCGATGGAAAGCTCGCCCCGCACCTTCTGCGACAGGCCCGCGCCGCGGCAGTCGTAACGCAGCACCCGGCGCGTTTCGCCGAACCGCCGCGCGGCGTCCTCCCAGCTTTCGAGCGAGCCGCCCATTTCGTGCACCAGCACCAGCGTGCGGTCGCCCCTGCCATCGAGCACGTAGCGCACCCCGGCACCGTTGATCTCAGCGAACTCCATGCGCTTCCCCGGACGCTTTCGGAAATTCGGGCGTTTCCTGTTAAACACCGTGAATAGCTGTTCCGGTGTGGGGTGGGCAACGGCATCGCGCGCCCGATCGCCGGCCATGGGCGCATGGCCGGCGTCGCTCCGCGCATGCCCGTCAGCGAGACCACAGGACGACGCCTGGTCGATGTTCGACGCGGGTAACGCGGCCGATTGCTCTCGCGCCGCGCGGGAGGTGTCGCGCGGCTTCGTCTCAACGTCTGCGGCGCTATCGCGAGAGCCGCGTCGGCCGCCATTCAATGATGGGCCGAAACGCCCCTGACGCACTCGGACAGCAGATCGCCTGATATGGAGTGGCTGACGTCACCGAGGCTGATGATGCCGACCATCCGTTTGCTCTTGTTGATCACCGGTAGCCTGCGAACCTGCAACATTTCCATGTGATGCACCGCCTTTGCGAGGTCGTCTTCCTCCCGGCAACAATGGATGCCGTCGGTCATCACATCGCGCGCCGTCGCGCGGCGAGCATCGAAATTGTCGTCCGCGAGCCCTTGGCAGACAATGTCGCGGTCGGTCACCATCCCGATCAGTCGATCGTTCTCCCCAATCGGAATGCAGCCGACGTCGCGCGCCCGCATCAGTTTCGCTAACTCGGTGACAGGGGTGGTGGGGCTGACCCAGTCGACGCCCTTGTGCATCACTTCTTTGACCTTCATGGCGGAACCTCACTGGATTTCATCGATACGACGCAGTACCGCTTTCCCCCTGTCTCTCGACTATACAACCGATTGCGTGCGAGGTCGCAGAAGAATGCATCATTCCTGCGCGATCGGACCAGATGCGGGTCCCGGCCGCCCCCGGGGGCCGATCGAAGGCGACTTAGCGGCCGGAGTTCCCGCCCCCCCGGTCGCAGGGGCGATGGGCCACACAGGCTTGACGCGGTAGGCTACATTGCTGCGTGCCTGCAGACGAGATCAAAGGAAATGAAAGAGAAAAGGGACATCGTGGAAAACTGGCTGCCGCGCTACACCGGCACGCCGCTCGCCGAGTTCGGAGCATATGTTCTCCTGACCAACTTCGACAACTACGTCGAGTGGTTCGCAACGCTGCACGGGAGTTTGGTAAGGGGCATCGGTCGACCGATGCCCAACGTGACTTCGGATGGAATAACCCTGATCAATTTCGGCATGGGGAGTCCGAATGCCGCGACGGTGATGGATTTGCTGAGCGCTATCGCGCCGAAAGCCGTGTTGTTTCTCGGCAAATGTGGCGGCTTGAAGCGCAAGAATCAGATTGGAGACCTGATACTTCCGATTGCGGCGATTCGGGGTGAAGGTACCTCGAATGACTACCTTCCTCCGGAAGTCCCCGCGTTGCCCGCGTTCCAGTTGCAGCGTGCCGTGTCGACGATGATCCGGGATCTCGGTCACGATTATTGGACCGGTACCGTCTACACGACCAATCGGCGTGTCTGGGAACACGACGATCGCTTCAGGGATATGTTGCGGCGTACGCGAAGCATGGCGATCGACATGGAGACCGCGACCATCTTTGCTGCAGGATTTGCCAACCACATTCCGACCGGGGCGCTGCTTCTTGTGTCCGATCAACCCATGATCCCCGAAGGGGTGAAGACCGAAGCATCGGATCAAGCGGTGACTGCAAACTACGTCGAAAGGCATATCAAGATCGGGATAGAGGCCCTGAAGCTGGTGCGGCGCCGCGGCCGCAGTGTGAGACATTTGCGGTTCGAAGATGATTTCGATGCAGGATCCGAGCGGG
>Ga0207652_10004155_pt1 | contig 11808 bp, 7 predicted proteins | sample KBSC63BmetaG_FD_184334 | JGI IMG/M metagenome (GOLD analysis project Ga0207652, IMG submission 184334) | Corn rhizosphere microbial communities from Kellogg Biological Station, Michigan, USA - KBS C6-3B metaG (SPAdes) (version 2) | ecosystem: Host-associated > Plants > Roots > Rhizosphere ... | reverse complement strand
GAATCCAGCGTCGAGGCGCCGGGTACGCATCATGACGACATTGCACCTGCGGCCTCCGACGAGCGCTGGCTCGACGTGCGTGGCCTCGAGCCGCCCGAACCCATGATGCGCACGCTGGCCGCGCTCGAGCACATGCCCAGGGACCACACGCTCGTGCATGTCAACGTGCGCGTGCCGCAGTTTCTGCTCCCCATACTCGCGGAGCGCGGGTTCAGCTTCACGATCGATGAGACACGATCGGATGCCATTCTGGTGCGGATCCGCCGTGCCTCATGAGTCGCCGCCGGTGGCATGGCCGCCGGCACAACTTCCTCACCCGTACCTGGAGAACACGTCAATGTCGCCGGATTCAGTGGAGCTCGATGTTCGCGTCATCCCACCGCGAGACAAGCATCCGACCATTTTCCGCACCTTCGACAATCTGGCCGGTGGTCAGGCCATGGTGCTCATCAACGATCACGATCCCAAGCCGCTGCACTACCAGCTCATGGCGGAACGGCCGAACACGTTCGAGTGGACGTATCTGGCGCAGGGTCCCATGGAATGGCGGGTGAAGATCGCGAAGACGCGGGAGTAGCACCGCGCGTCGCACGCAGGATCGTGATCGCGACGTCGGGTCAGACACTCACGTGTCTGGCCCGCTCTGCTGGTGCGTGCCTCAGCCCAGACTTCTCCCGGCGTCCGCCACCGCTCCGCGCGAATCCACGTCGAGCTTCCTGAAGATGTTCGAGAGGTGCGTGCTCACCGTTCGCGCGGAGATACCGAGCGCACGGCCGATCTCCTTGTTCGACTTGTGGGCGACGACGAGCCGGATGATGTCCAGCTCACGGCCGGTGAGCCCGTCCGTGCCGGCGCCCGCGAGCTGCGTTGGCATGCGCGCGCCAAGCTCCCGAAGCTGCGCACGCGTGCCGTCGAGCTCACTGCGGGCATCGAGGCGCGCGAAGACCGCGTGCGCCCGTCGCAATTGCGCCACCGCCGATGGCCGATCATTCAGTTCGATGTGACGGCGCGCGATCTCGCGCCGCAGCCGCGCGGCGTGAAAAGGAAGCGGAATCTCTTCGAGAGCATCGGCGCACGCAACGACCCGCGCGAGCCCGGCCTGCGTCGTGCCCCGAAGCATGCTCACGACCGCGTCGGCCACATCCGCGAGAATGAGCCCCAGCCGCTGTCCGACTCGTTCCGAATCACGGCGCAGCCGGAGGACGTAGCGCGCCGCCACGTCGTGCTCGCGCTTCCAGAGCGCGGCTTCGATGATGGAGGGGAGCAGCCGGTGAATGGCCCACACGGCATAGCCGGACCGATCCACGACGTTGAGTCCCTCGTTTCCGATCCGGATGGCCTCGTCGTAGGCTCCGGACATGAGATGGTAGATCGTCATGCCGGTATAGGCGCGCATCAGCGTATGCACGTCGCGTCTGCCGTCGTCCCGCGAGGCCGCTCCCGCCAGCGTCCACGCTTCATCGAGCAGCCGCTTGCCGTCGGCGAACTGCCCGCGTTCCACGGTGAGAATCCCGGCGGACACGAGCAGACGGGGGAGCAGCGAGCGCTGATCGAGGGATCGCGCCAGCTCTATGCTGCGCGACGCCAGCGCGGAAGCCGAGCGCCAGTCGCCGGTCATGGACTTGTATTCAACGGCAATCTCGTTGACCCAGAGCCCCAGCACGGGCGAGCGCAGCTCCGTCGCAATGCGCTCGGCCTGTGCGATGTTGAGTGCGGTAGCCGCGGTGTCGCCCGTGAGTCCGGCCAAAGCCGCGAGCGACCAGTGCGCCGACCACGCAACGGCCGGCTCGTCGCCCGCCTGCGCATGCGCCAGGGCGCGGGTTGCGTGATCGCGCGCCTGGTCGGACGCACCCATCCACAGATACGTGAGCGCGAAGGATCGATGCACCCGAGCCAGCAGCGCGTCGCCACCGTGACGCTCCGCCATCGCCATGGCACTCTGCAGCGCCTGCTCCGCGTCGGCAGCCTGCCCGAGCGCTTCCAGGCAGGACGCCTTGGACACCTGCAGCCCCGCGACGACCAGCTCGTTTCCGCGGGCACCCGCGGCCGCAATGCCGGCCTCGTAATGCGCCAGCGCCTCCTCGTGTCTGCCCCGCCAGTGGCACAACGTGCCGAGGCGGCGCTCGATGCCGGCGCGTCGCCCGGACAATCCCTGCCGGGTCGCCATGCCGCTCGCCTGTTCCAGGCACGCGGACGCTTCGTCGTACCGCCCGATCCGTTGACGCGCCTGCGCCAGTTCTTCCAGCAGCAGTATGCGCGCAAGATCCTCGGGTGCGTCGCCACGCTCGAGCAGTTCCGCGGCCGCACCGAGATAGCTCGCCGCCTCGCGATTGGCATGCCGTCGCAGCGCCTGGCTGCCGGCGAGCCGCAGATATTCCACAGCCTTGGGCGCCAGCTCGCGGGCGTCGGCGCGGGCATAGTGGTACGCGAGCTCGTCGGCGAACGTCCCGGCGCGCGGACCATGATAGCGTTCGAGTGCCTCGGCCACCGCGCCGTGCAGCGATCGGGCGTGAGCCAATCCCAGCTCGCCATAGAGGGTGTCGCGCAGCACCGGATGCGTGAAGTCGTAGACGATTTCGCTGCCGTCCGCCTGCTCCGTGAGAATGTGCGCCCGGAGCAGTTCCGTGAGTGCCGCAATCAGGGCATCCCGCTCGAGGGCACTGACGGACGCCAGCATCGTGTGGGTCACACGCGTCCCGATCACCGCCGCCAGGTCCGCCACGCCGCGCGCGGCAGCGGAGAGGCCCGCGGCGCGTTCGATCATCACGTCGCGGACCGATGGGGCAAGCTGCAGGTGCTCCATCCCCCAGCCGTGCCAGGCGCCGTCACCGCGATACAGGCGCCCGTCCTGCACGAGTGCCTTGAGCGTTTCGCCCATGAAGAGCGGATTGCCGCGTGTCCAGCCGAAGAGCAGCGCCGCGAACTCACGTACGGTCGCCGCTTCGGCGTCGAACATGCGGCACAGCAGTTCCTCTGTAGCCGCCCGCGACAGTGACGGCACCGGCACTCGCTGCGCGACGTCGAGCGACGCCAGCGACTGCTGTACAGTCCGCAACGCGGCATTGTGCTCACTGGGCGCGTCGAGATACGCCACGAACATGGCGATGCGCGTACCTGCGAGCTGGCGCGCGACGAAGTGCAGCAGCTCCAACGATGCCGTATCGGCCCACTGCATGTTGTCCAGCGCAAGGAGCAGCGGCTGCTTGGCCGACAACCGGCCCAGGAACTGGGAAAAATTCCAGAAGAGGCGCGTCTTCACTTCGGCCGCATCGCCACGCGGCGCCGCACGAGGCGGCTCATCCGTGGCGAGTGCCGGGAAGAGGGAGGTAAGTTCGGCGACACCGCCGCGCGTGAGCGTGGCCAGCGTCGCGGCGGGCAACGATCGAAGCACCGGAAGCAGCGCATCCGCGAACGGTGCGTACGGCACGCCGGATTCCACCGGATACGCGCGCCCGAACGCGACTTGCCACCCCGACGACCCCGCCTGTTGTGCAACGGCATCGAGGAGCCGTGACTTGCCAATGCCTGGTTCGCCGACAAGGAAGACGGTAGCGGGATGACCCGCCTTCACCGAGTCGAGCGTATGGCGCAGCATCTCCAGCTCCGCCGCGCGACCGACCAGAGGCAACGGGGGAAGCACGGGGACTCGGGGCTCGGCGACCGCCATGTTCGCTCCCTGTGCAAGGGTGGGGACCGGCCACACCAACTTGGCAGGAACACACGGCCGGTCAAGGGGCAACCGGCGGCGCCTGGTCGAGGGCCGAACACTGGCCGGGGCAAACGTGAGGAGCTCCGGGCCGGATGTCGCTGCCGACATCCGGCCCGGAGCCCTCGCCCCACCGAGCATGCCAACCCGTTACCGGCCCTTGAAGTACTGCACGGCGCGTTCATGCTTCTCTGCCGCCACGCGACTCCTGAATGTGCCAAGGTTGCGACGCCTGCCGGTCTTCGGGTTCTTCTTCTTCGAGTACAGGCGGTACTCGCCGCTCTTGAGTTTCCGGATCATCTGACACCTCCTGCCCGTCCAGTGCTCGTGCAAGGACCGGTCCGGCGGCTGGCTCACCCCCGGAGACATTGAAATCGGCTGGGAAACGGGGAGATTGCAACCTATGACGCGATCTGTTCTGCTCGTCGGAGCAACGGGGCTCGTGGGGCGCGAATGCCTGCACCTCCTCCTCGCCACACCTGTCTTCACGCAGGTGGCAACACTCGCGCGGCGCGCGCTTCCGTCCGACGTCGTCGATGGACAGCGTGCAGCGGTGGTCGAGCAACGCGTGGTGGATTTCGAGCAGCTCGTCGCCCATCCGGCCCTGGTGCGAGCGGATCAGATCATCTGCGCGCTCGGCACCACCATCGAGATCGCCGGGACCCGCGAGCGCTTCCGCCATGTGGACTTCGACTATCCGCTCACCATCGCCAGACTCGGGCTGGAGCAGGGGGCGCGCCACTTTCTGCTCGTCAGTGCGCTCGGCGCGAATCCACGATCCATGATCTTCTACAATCGCGTCAAGGGAGATCTCGAAGAGGCGCTGCGCGCGATGCCCTGGCGCTCGCTTACCATCGTGCGCCCATCGTTGCTGGTGGGCGAGCGCGCCCGGCCCAGACGCGGCGAAGAGATGGGGAAACGACTGAGCTGGCTCGTTCCCGCGCGGTACAAGCCCATCTCCGCCGACATGGTGGCGACGGCGCTCGTCCGCGCCGCCGTGACCGACGAGCCGGGCCAGCGCATCATCGAGTCCGTGGAGATCCGCCAGCGCTACAGTTGATGCCCGGCCGGGTGCCTGCTACATGCTCTCGCGCACCTGGTAGCCCTTCCGCTCCAGCAACGCGCAGAGCGCCGTCACGTGATCGCGCCCGCGCGTCTCGAGCTGCAGGAGAATCTCCACGTCGCGCACCGAGATATCAGCGAACTCGCGCAGATGCGAGACCTCGAGCACGTTCGCGCCGGCCTCCGCCACGAGCTGCGTGAGCCGGGCCAGATTGCCCGGGCGGTCCGCCACGGTGACCGCGAAACGCGCCAGGCGCCCGTCCGCCACGAGCCCGCGGTCAATGATCCGTTCCACCAGATTCACATCGATGTTGCCGCCCGAGAGCACCATCACCGCCGTGTCCGCCGCGGTGAGCGGCAGTTGCCCGCCCAGTATCCCGGCGAGCGGCGTGGCACCCGCCCCTTCCGCCAGCACCTTCTGTGACTCGAGCAGCAGGTGCACGGCGCTCGCGATCAACTCCTCATCCACCGCGACAATGTCATCGACATAGCGCTCGATGATGGGGAAGGTATGGTCGCCGGGGCGCTTCACCGCGATACCATCGGCAATGGTGTCCGCCGACTCGAGGTGGACCGGCCGCCCTGCCCGTCGCGATGCCAGCGCGGACGCCGCATTCGCCGCTTCCACCCCAAGAATGCGCACGTTCGGCCGCTGCTCCCGGATCGCTGTCGCGACGCCTGCTATGAGTCCGCCGCCCCCAATGGGGAGCACGACCGTCGTGAGGTCGGGCACCTGTTCGAGCAGCTCCAGTCCGATGGTGCCCTGCCCCGCGATCACGCGCTCGTCATCGAAGGCGTGGACGAGCACTCGTCCCTCCTCGGCTTCGAGCCGGCGGGCTTCGACCATGGCCTCGGAGAGCGTCGCGCCGTGAAAGCGCACGCCCGCGCCGAACCGACGCGTATTCGCCACCTTGATGAGCGGCGTGTGCTCCGGCATGACCACTTCTACCGGAATGTCGAGGCGCGAACCGTGATATGCCACCGCCTGCGCATGATTGCCGGCGCTCGCCGTCACGACACCGCAGCGGCGCTGATCGCCGGTAAGATCGAGCATCCGATTCAGCGCGCCACGATCCTTGAACGATCCGGTGCGTTGCAGGTTCTCGAGTTTGAGGTGCAGTGCGCAGGGCAACCGATCGCGCAACGCAAGCGCGGGGATGCATGGCGTGGCAACGATCGCATCCCGGATGCGATCGCGCGCGGCGCGAATGTCGGCGAGGTTTGGCATGGTTGTATTGGACTGTAATATACGCCTGCTCATGCGCGACTCGCATTGCCGGCGTAGCAACCTTGAGGCGCCCGGCACTGTCCAACGGAGCACACGTCTTTTCTTCTCTCCCCCGGCAGACGACGATCTCCAGAACGCCCGCTGTTCTCGCCGCACTCGTGTGCGTGTCCCTGCTGTTCGCCGCTCCCACGGCGGCGCAGTCCGCCGGAGCGCCGGCCGCATGTGGTCCCACCGCCCGGCAGCGCTCGATCCGGGCCGGCCGCATCACCGGCAGTGCACCGGCCATTGACGGACGACTCGACGAACCCATCTGGTCCACTGCGCCCGTCACCTCGGGATTCGTGCAGCAGCGTCCCGACCCCTACGCGCCGGGCACCGACTCCACGCAGGTGCGCGTGCTCTACGACGAGCACGCACTCTATGTGGGCATGCGCATGTTCCGGCGCGACCGGAGCCGGATCGCGGCCACGGTCGCACGGCGTGATTACTCGGGCTATTCCGACTGGGCGCAGGTGATGATTGACAGCTATCATGACAAGCGTACCGCCTGGCGATTTGCGGTCAACCCGTCGGGCGTTCAGAAGGACGCCCTGGAATTCAATGACGGACAGGGAGAGGATCTGAGCTGGGACGCCATATGGGACGCGTCCGCGCACATCGATTCGCTCGGCTGGACGGCGGAATTCCGGATCCCGCTCTCGCAGCTGCGCTTCAGTACCAGCCACGCGGGATCCGACGGACTTGCCTGGGGAATCGACTTCCTGCGGGACGACGCATCAAGGAACGAGCGCGACTACTGGGCGCCACTTCCTCCGGATGGGTCGGCGATGGTGTCGTGTTTCGGGACTCTCACGGGACTCTCGGGGGTCGCCTCGCCACAGCGGCTCGAGATCCTGCCATACGTGCTGGGTGGTGACACCCGTGCTCCTGGCAACGCGGCCGATCCGTTCTACTCGAGGAACGACTGGTCCACGAAAGCCGGTGCCGACATCAAGTACGGCCTCACGTCGAACCTGACACTGACCGCGGCGCTCAATCCTGACTTCGGACAGGTGGAAGCCGATCCCTCCGTCATCAACCTCACGGCATTCGAAACCTTCTTCCCCGAAAAACGGCCGCTCTTTCTCGAAGGCGAGGAACTCTTCGACTTCAACATCGCGTTCGGCTTGTTCCTGCCGAATGGCGGCCAGCAGGCGCAGCCCTTCTATTCGCGGCGGATCGGCCGCGAGCCGCAGGGCACCGCCCCCGACTCCGCGGTGTTCAGTGATTCCCCGTCATCCACGACCATCCTGGGTGCGGCCAAGCTCTCCGGCAAGACGGCGAGCGGCTGGTCCATCGGACTGCTCGACGCCGTCACGCGGCGCGAGAACGCCACGTACACTGACGCCGCGGGACAGACGCTCGAGAGTCCTGTGGAACCGCTCACCAACTACGCCGTCGCGCGCGCCATCAAGGATTTTCGCCGTGGCCAGAGCGCGGTCGGCATGATCGTCACTGCTGCCGATCGCGACATCACGAACCCGGCGCTCGACGTGCTGCGCTCCGGCGCCTACACGTTCGGCGTGGACGGCCGGCATCGCTTCGGCGACGGCAAGTACGAACTGACGGCGTCCGCGCTGGGGACCTGGCTGCGCGGAAGCACAGCCGCCATCAGCGCGGTGCAGCTCGCTCCCGGTCACTGGTATCAGCGGCCTGACGCGTCGTATCTCCACTTCGATTCCTCCCGCACTTCGCTTGGCGGCGGGGCCGCGAGCGCGGCAATCGCCCGGATCGCCGGCAACTGGCACTGGAGCATCGACGCGCACGTGCGCTCCCCGGGATTCGAAATGAACGACCTCGGTTTCCAGCAGACCGCGGACTGGATCATCGGCGGCGCCGAGCTCGCCTACCTGCGGTTCAAACCCGGGCGGGTGGTGCGCGACTGGAATGTCTCCGCGACCGGGTCATCCGGGTGGACGTTCGGCGGCGAGCGGCGCTCCACCGGAGTCGCGTTGTCGGGTGGCGTGGACTTCGTCAACAACTGGGGACTGTTCGCGCAGATGGGTCAGAGCCTGAGCGCCCTGTCCATCGACGCGCTACGGGGCGGACCGGCGTTGCGCGTGCCGGCAAATACGAGCGGGTTCCTCTTCGTCAACACGGATCAGCGACGGCGCACCTACGGCACCACGGAAATTGACTTCTCCACCGAACCCGGGACCGGCGGTCGTTCCCTGACCATCAGCCCCCTCATCAACGTTCGACCCAGCGGGCGGACGGAGCTGTCGCTCGGTCCATCGATGAGCTGGTCCCGGAATCCCTGGCAGTATGTGACGCAGCTACCGGCCTTCGGCGCGGCCCACTATGTGTTCTCGCGAATCGATCAGCGCGTCGCGGCACTCACGGTCCGCGCGAGCTACAGCTTCACGCCCACCTTGTCATTCCAGTTCTACGGCGAGCCGTTCATCGGCGCCGGCAGCTACTCGTCATTCAAGCAGGTGAGCGATCCGCGCGCGGCGGCATTCAGCAGCCGCTTCCACACCTTCACGCCCGGCGAAATCAGCTATGTGGACTCCACGCGCAGCTATCAGGTGGATCTGAACGGCGACGCCGAGCCGGATCTTGGTTTCGGCAACCCGGACTTCAACGTGAAGCAGTTCCGCTCTACGGCCGTGCTGCGCTGGGAATACCGTCACGGCTCCACGCTCTACGCTGTCTGGAGCCAGGACCGGTCCGCCTTCGATCCCACCGGGAGATTTTCGCTCGGCGCTGACACGCGTGCGCTGTTCACCGCGCCGGCACGCAACGTCCTGCTGGTCAAGATGAACTACTGGTTGAACTGGTAACGCCTGCAGCGGGGCGACAGCGCGCCAGTTTGCGGCGAGCAGGCGTTCAGCGCGTGGGCTCGGAGGTGATGCTGGCGATGTGTCCTCGCCAGTATGGCAGGGGACCGCCTGGGAGCACCCACTCCACCTCACCATCAAGCGGAATGCGCATGCCATTGCGAAGCGCGTAGTTCCAGAATCGTCCGCGCCACGGCGTCGGCACCAGGCGGTCGCCAACCGTGCGGTCGCGCGCCGACGTCGACACTTCGCGCACGAAGCCCTGTGCATCGAAATGAAATTCGAGCGACGCGTCAACGTCGCCATCGCGGAGCGTGGCCCGCGCCGTGCTGTCATCAATGGCGTCCCACGACATTCCGTTACCCGGCAGCAGGCGCGTTGGATACCAGGTCGCCTCTGCCAGAAAGCGCATCAGTTCTCCCCGCGCCATTTCGGGCGTGCCGCGCGCGTCGGCCACCGTGAGTACCGCGCGGAAATAGCGCTGAACGGGCGGCGGAAGTGTCGCGATCGCGGCCGCGGCTACAAGCACGACCAGCGCGACGACAATGAGCACGGCGATCCCCGGCCATTTCATCATGCCCGGCGCACGCGGCATACCGTGGTCCCGACCACGTGCTCCGGCGCCGACTGACTCACGGCCTGATCGGCGTTTCCCGTTTCCCCCATTCGGGCGGCGGCGGCTCGTGCGTTGCGCGCACGACGGGATGCTCCTTGAGCTGCTGCATCGCGACGGCGACAGCGCGTTCGAGCTGGGCATCGTGTCCCGCGGCAACTTCGCTGGGCCAGTCGTTCACCTCGACGTCGGGGGTGATGCCTTCATTCTCCACCGCCCACTTGTCGTCCAGCGCGAAGAAACCACCACGCGGCGCGTACATGATTCCGCCGTCCACGAAGGTGGGTGTGTCCCAGATACCCACGAGCCCGCCCCAGGTGCGCTTGCCCACCAGTGTGCCGACCTTCCGCTCCTTGAACATGTACGGCATGAGATCCCCGCCCGAGCCGGACATTTCATTGATGATCATCACCTTGGGGCCCCAGATGCCGGCGGCAGGACTGGTGAACGGATAGCGCGTGCCCACGGGGTTGTTGAAGTACCCGTCGAACGTGCGCTGCAGCACGTCAATGATGTAGTCAGCCGCGGAGCCGCCACCATTGTAGCGTTCATCAATGATCGCGCCTTTGCGGTCCTGCTGCGCGAAGTAATAGCGGTTGAAGCTCGTGTAGCCGCCCTGCGCCGTGTTGGGCAGATGCACGTATGCAAGCTGCCCGTGCGAGAGCGAGTCCACGAGCCGGCGGTTGTGTTCCACCCATGCCCGGGCACGAAGCCCCGCATCGTTCGTCACGGGAACGACGGTGACACGCCGGGCGCCATTCATCGTGGGGCGCGCGTTCACGGTGATGACAGTCTGATGGTTCGCCGTGCCGTCGAACAGCCGATAAATGTCATCCGGCGCCTGGAGCTCCTCGCCGTTCACCGCCAATACGTAGTCACCAGGGTGGACGTCGACGCCCGGCGCGGTGAGCGGCGCGCGCAGATCGGGGTTCCAGCTATCGGTGCCGTAAATCGTGGTGATGCGATAGCGGCCGTTCTCCACCTCGAAATCGGCGCCGAGCAGGCCAGCCGCGGGCTGCTCCGAGCGCGGCAGATCGCCGCCGCGTACGAACGAGTGGCCAATCGCGATCTCCGAGCCCATCATGTCCAGCAGATAATTGAGATCCGCGCGATGCTTCACGTACGGCAACAACTGGCCGTACATGGTCTTCATCGCCGGCCAGTTCGTGCCCTGCAGATTCTTCACGTAGATGTAGTCACGCTGAATGCGCCATCCCTCATTGAAGATCTGCCGGAACTCGGCCACCGGGTCCACGTACATGCGGAGATCCGCCTTCAGCTTCCCCTCCCCCTCCTTGGGCGCAGGCTTCGTGGCATCGACGAGATAGAGCGCGCCCTGCGGCCCGGGCGTGCGATAGAGCAGCTTCTTCCCGTCCGCGCTCACGAAGTACCGTTCGGCGTCGTGCACGAACGGCGTGGCCTTCCGATCCTTGAGATCGAACCGGTGAATCGTTCCACCGAGGAACGGGTTCGCCTGCGTGCCCGTCTCGGGGACAGTCTCCATGAAGAACACGGTGCCCGCCACCCCAGCGCTCAGCGCGGCGTAATCGCGCTCGGCAATACCCGGCACCGCGACGACACGCTGCTGAATGCCGTCAAAGTCGATCTCCACGTGGCGGCGCGGCGCGAGCATGGCCGCGAGCGTGTCCGATGGGATTGCGCCTGTGCGTGACGTGTCAGCCCCGGTCGCCCCCGCACGCACACGTCGGCGTGGCGGTCCGGGCGGAACACCGGGCGGGACGCCGGGCGGTTGCTGCTCGCTCTGCAGTCCGGCGTCCTCGTCGCTTTCCGGGAGCAGTGGTGACGGATCGGACTTCCTGAGCACCGCGAGATACAGTGCGTCGGTCTCGGTGTGACCGTAGCTCGACATGTCCAGCCAGCCCGAGCCCAGGGCGAGGTCCGTGGATGCGAAGAACCAGAGATACTTGCCGCTCGCGTCCCATACCGGCCACGTCGCGTCGGCGAGACCGTCCGTGATCTGGTGCGTCTCTCCCTTCTCGACATCGTAGACGAAAATCGCCCGATAGAGCGACGGCAGCCGCTTCACATACGCGATCCACCGCGAGTCCGGGCTCCAGGTGGGATTGAGCGAGCGCTCCGGCACCATCCACTCATCGCCGCCGATATCCGTTGCCTTGCCGGTGGCGACATCCACCAGCCAGAGGCGAAGATTCGTGTCCTGAAACACGATCCGCTTTCCATCGGGAGACCAGGATGGCGTGTAGTAATGCGTCGGGTGCGACAACGTGATCGTGCGCGGCGCCGTGCTGCCATCGGCGGACGCGATGATCAACTGGTACTCGCCTGACGCGTCGCTGAAGTACGAGATCCACTTCCCATCAGGGGACCACGCCGGCGCACGCTCCGCCGAAGCGCTGGA
>Ga0207652_10004154_pt1 | contig 11809 bp, 26 predicted proteins | sample KBSC63BmetaG_FD_184334 | JGI IMG/M metagenome (GOLD analysis project Ga0207652, IMG submission 184334) | Corn rhizosphere microbial communities from Kellogg Biological Station, Michigan, USA - KBS C6-3B metaG (SPAdes) (version 2) | ecosystem: Host-associated > Plants > Roots > Rhizosphere ... | reverse complement strand
GCCGAACACCGACTACCAGGTCCACCTGTTCGACCAGGCGTGGCTGGTGTCGATCACCGAGACGCCGAGCCTGTGAGCCTCCGCGCGATTCCTCCGCTCATCGGCCTCACCGCCGACCCCGGCCTGGTCTCGGCCTCAGACCTCGCCCATGTCGCCTCGGCCATGCAGACGCAGGTCACCCACGACTTCGCGCCGCACTGGCACGTTTCGGCCACCATCACGGCGTTCCCCAACATCGTCCCCGACGGTTACTGGCCGATCATCGTCAAGGAGAGCCTCGGCGAGCCCGGCGCCTTGGGTTACCACGCCGACAAGCACCGTCAGCCGATTGCCTACGTCGAGCACACGCCCGACTGGCCAACGACCGTTTCGCATGAGCTGCTGGAGATGCTGGCCGACCCGTTCGGCTCGAGGACCGTGCTGACCGGCGATCCGCGCGGCTCGGGTCCGCGCGCGCACGTGCTGATCGAGGTCTGCGACCCGTGCGAAGCCTTCACCTACGACGTGCTCGGCGTGCCCGTGTCGGACTTCGTGCTGCCCGGCTACTACGGCTCCAAGCGGCTCTCCGGCTGGGCGGATCCCGGTGGCTCGTTCCTGGGCAAGGTCCACCCGCTCGAGGTGGCCCGCGGTGGCTACCTGTCGTGGCGCACCGCCACCGGCGAGTGGTGGCAGCGCACGTTCTTCGGCTCCAACCCGGCTGATCGGTCCCTGGGTGAGCTCGCACACTTCGCTGAGCCCGGCGATTCGGCCCGCGAAGCTGTCGATCGTGTCATGCGAACCCAGTTGACAGCGCGTATCTAACAGGTACGCTCTCTCCAGTTGTAAGCAATGACTGGAGATGATGATGGAGTTCGACGGATGATGGCCGCCCTGATCGTCGGGGCTGTGGCGCTCTGGGTTGCCAGCTACCTCTGCTTTCGCATGTCGCGGCTCTACGCCAGACTCGCGTTTGCCCACCAGCTGATCGCGGAGCTGATCGCCGAGGACGATGGCGAGCGCCGCGTTCTTCTCGCGTTGGCCAACCGTGTCTGACCACACCGATCCACGCGGCCTGGGCGGCGATATCGCCGGTCCCGGCGGCCCATACGACAAGGACGCCGTCGTCGTCGACACGGCCAACGCGGTGCTGCTGGACAGCACCGACGTGGCGCTGATCGCCGTCGGCCGGAACGGAACCTTCGAGGAGAAGGCCCTGGCGTTGCTGCTCGAGGGGCGCATCAACAAGACGCAGGACCGGGCGAAGGTGCTGTTCCTGCTCAACGGCGACGGCGCCGCCGCGCTGGTGACCGAGCTGGTGGGCGTTGCCAAGCGCGAGGGCGCTGAGTTCGCCGCCGACTTCGTCGTCGCCATGGAAGAACGGCAGAAGGAAATGCCGTGAGCCGAGCCCACTCCTGGACGGAGGCAGAACCATGGACCTGAGGCTCTACCGCTTCGAGATCCTCGGCACTGGAGCAGCGCGTAAGGGCGTCTACGTGCCAGTCGACTGGCACGGGGCGCTGCACGATGCCCTGCTGGACCACAACGTGTCGTCGTCAACGGTCGCCGCGGACTTCGCGGCCAACTGCGAGAGCCCGGCATACCGAGACGACCCAGCGGAGTCCCGCTCATGAGGCAGAGCGAAACTCCGACCCGTGGCGAGCTAGTCGCTCTCTGCGAGGCCGCGTCACGCCCGGAGTCGGTGTGGCATGACCGTGACAGCGCAGGCGCACAGCGACAGGTAGGTGAGGCGTGGGCGCTCCTCCGGGCCGGGTGCGACTTCAGCATCGACACCGAGATGGACGGTGGCGATCGGACTATCTGGCTGCGCATCAAGAGCCGTGGGTTCCGTGCCGTCGAGTACGGCCCGGACTACGCTGACGAGGACCTGTTCTACATCCCGACGCAGGGGCGGCTGGACAGCGTGGGCGAGAAGGACTGGTACTGATGGCGAGCACAGACGCGCTCCACGGCGACAGCAGCACTCCGCGCTGCCAGCGGTGCAACCGGCCACGCCACGACGGGCGCTGCCCGAGCTACATCGCGGGCGTCGAGGCCGAGCGCGACCGGCTGCGCGAGGCGGCTGAGCGTGCCACGGACCTCGCCGAGCGATATAGCGAGGCCATCATGAAGATCGCCGCTGCGCTCGTCGCGGAGGACCTGAACCCGAACGGGCGGATCATGCGCGCCCGCATCATCATCGTCGGCCTTGGCTTGGAGGCTCTCGATGCCTGACGGCGATAGCGCACCAGCGGTCATGTGCGCCACGCTGGGCCACGGAAACCAGCGCGCCACCCGCTACGTCTCATGCGAAGGCAACGGCAGCTACCCCTACTGCGATGAGTGCGCCGACGTACTGATTCGTGGTGGCGAACAGGATGGTGGCGCTACCGACGACCCCGTAGTGGCCGAGCGCGACCGCTTGCAGCACATCATCGACTGCGCCAACACGCCCCTCATGCGCGACGTGATGGCCGAGCGCGACCGGCTGCGCGAGGCGCTGGAACGCATCGCGGATCACTCGCAGGAGATGACGTGCGATCTCCACGCCCACAACAGCTACGGGCAGGCGCTCGGACACGTTCACTGGATCGCACGGGAGGCGTTGGAAAACGAGCAGGAGCCGGAACGCTGCAACAGGCCCATTCGGCGCGTGGACATTCCCACCGAGTGGGACTTTCGCTGCGTGCTGGACCCCGGCCACGAAGGGCCATGCGAACCGACGAGGGTCGGGCTATGACCGGACTCCCGCTTCCACGGAGTTATGATTATCCGCTGGCGGTCCTGGTATGTGGGTCGCGAAACTGGACGGACGTTGATGCCATAGCGCGCGATCTGGAGACCTTGCACCCGGACTCCGTCGTCGTGGAGGGCGGCCAGCGTGGGGCTGATCGAATCGCGCGGCAGGAGGCCTACAAGCTGGGTCTGCACGTGGCGACGGTCCCCGCGCTCTGGGACCACTACTACCGGGCTGCTGGCTATCGGCGTAACACGGCGATGATGCTGCTGGGCCCCGACATCGTCTTCGCTTACCCGCTCGGCGGCCCAGGGACGGCGATGATGATCAAGATCGCCGAGGCTGCCGGGATTCCTGTCAGAATTCACCGGCCATGAGCTTCGAGCCGCGCCGTTTGGATGATGTTCCACAGGAGGGCCGCGTCATGATGGGCCACCCGGCGCAGGAAACGGCCGTTGCTCGTGAGGCTGCCGAGCATCTCACTGACTACGTGCTGACGCCGGTGGTGCCCGAGGGCTCGGCCTACATCCTCAACCTGGACGAGATCCTCTCACCCCTCTCACCCTGGCAGGTCTAAGAGGGCCAGCCGGTACTTGCCGGAGGCCATGGTGATGTCGACGGCGATGACCTCGCCATCGGCAGCTTGGACCCACTCGGTGTCGCACCGCGTGAGTATGGACTGGACCTCGGGGCGAGAGAGCGTCCCGGCCAGGAGGCCGAGTAGCAGCTGGCGACCGGCCTGCCGGTCCTGGGCATCGCCTTGGGCCATCAGAACGGTGGGGCGAGATCAGGGGTGATGATGGTGATTGTTGTACCGGCGCCGGTCAGCGTGATCGGCTGGGAAACGGCGATCGGCTCTCCGTTGTAGAGGATTGCTCCGGTGACGGTGACGGGATACCCCGGCAGGCTTCGGGCCTTGGTCAGGGCCTGGTGACCGATCGCCGTTTCCCAATGGGCGTTGGCCGGGAGGCGGTTCGGGGCCCACCAGGCCGTCCTGATCAGCCGCCTGGGGTCGTTGACCTCCACCACGCGCACTTTCTTGTACTTCGTGTGCGGAGGATCGGCGACCTCGTATTCGTACTTGTGGACGCCGTCGTCCCAGAAGATCCGGTCACCGGGCTGGAAGAACTCAGTGATCTTCGGGTAGCTCACTTCGTCGCCCGGATGGCTTCAAGCGTGCTCTCGATGAGATCGAGAACCAGTTTCGTGCTGTCCCCGTCCTCGTGGAGGCCGAAGCCGCTGGTGATGTCGCGACCGTTCTCGTCGGGCTCAGCAGTCATCACGATCAGGGCGACGCGCGTCGGTGTGTAACCGAGGTCGGCGAACTCCTGGCCAATCTCGTCGATGTGCTTCTCGAGGATCTTCTGGCGGATGTTGACCGCCACGTCTTCGTTCTTGGCTGCGTTGGTCATGTAACAGTTCTACCATATCTGTTACGATGATGTCATGCCGTCCACGTCGCTGTACTTCTCCGACGACCTCCTGGCCGCGATCGACAAGGCTCGCGGGCACGAGCCGCGGTCATCCTTCGTCTGCCGCATGGTCGCTGCCGAGCTCGCCAAGACATTCGTCACCGATACTGGCCAGGATGGCCAGGGCGCCGATGATCGCGATTCGGTGTCACAACCCAGGGCTGGGCAGCGATGATCGGGACAGCTCGCCGCGGGCGGCCGGTGTTGTGGACCGAGGAGAGGATCGTCCAGGCGTTCCAGGCCTTCGAGGCGCGGTACGGCAGGCAGCCGACCTACGCGGACTCCGCGACTTACGCGGAGTTGCCTAGCCACGGAGCGGTGCAGCGGTGCTGCGGCTCCTGGCCGAACGCGTGCGTGCTGGCGGGCCAGGTCGGCTGGATGCCCGGTGGCCATAGCCGCGCCAAGGACGAGGAGACCGAGAAGCTGATGAAGCGTGTAGAGGCCGGTGAGACCCTGACGGACGTTGGCCGGTCCGTGGGTTGCACCGGGCAGGCGCTGGGCAGGCGCATCGCCCGCTACCGGAAGGCGTTCGGCCTCGAGCCGCTGCTGCTCAGCACGGGACGTAGGTCTCCCAAGTGAGCGACGAGATTGCCCGCCGGGCCTGGCGCAGCTTCTTCTTGGGCGTCTTGACCGGGCTTGCTCTCGCGGTCGTCGCCGTGAGCGTCGGTGCGCTGCTGTCTCTGTAGCTACTTCTCACGAGCGTTGCGCTCACTGATGCGCAGCGCGATGACCATCTTGGCCAGCGTCTCTGGGGCAACCTTCTCGCCACAGCAGAGCAATCTGTTCTGCGCCAGCTCGATCAGCGAGAGCTCGGCCCGCGGGGTCTGGCAGTAGGGGCACAAGACGCTCATGGGAAGCTGCGACGGCCCGCCAACTGGCGGGCCGTCGCGGGCGAGACGGGCCGACATCAGAGTAACCCACCGGGTCCTCTGGGTACACCTCGGTCGTAGATTAGGAACAGGCAAATCCGCAACGAGGGGTGTTTTGTGACCGAGAAGGCCGCCGGGGAGAAGTCCTCAGGCAAGTCCGACAACAAGATCACCGGTGTGCAGCCGGAGAAGGTCTCCGACGTTCCGAAGGGAGCACGATGACGACGAAGAAGAAGGCCGACGCCCAGGACGCCCCGTACGAGGACGTCTCCAAGCACGCCGAGAAGGCTGCGAATGCGCAGCCTGACGAGGACGGCCAGGTCGACGCCAAGACCGCGGAGGCGTCGGCCAAGGTCGACGCCGAGGTCACGCACCGCGCCGCTGGCGCTGGCGAGGGCGGAGGCCCCTGGCCCGAAGAGGTCCTGCGCAAGCGGTTCCTCCAGACGCCCGAGACCGGGTACGTCGCTCCCGACCCCGAGTAGATAGCCATACGGCCCCGTCATTCTTGACGGGGCTATGTGGCTATGCGTAGGCTGAGCTGGGTCACGTCGGCAGCGCGACCCAGCAAAAAAGGTCCAGCACAACTGGGGGTGATGATGGAGGTACTGGTCAGCGATCTCTCGCAGCCCATGCGCGCATTGGCGATCGCGAACGACACGCGGATCAAGCGGGCCAACTTGAAGCGGGAGATACGAGAGCGACGGGTTGACATCTGCGACGTCCTGGCGGATCCGCCGGATTACATCGCCGCGATGGTGGTCACCGACCTGCTGAGAGCCTTGCCGCGCGTTGGCCAACAGCGGGCCGAGGTCATCGTCAGGCAGATCTGCAGGCCCACACTCGAGATCGGGCGGATGGGCGCCTACACACGGGGACGCTTGATCAACCGGATCACGGAGATGTTCTGATGCTCGGCGAACTCGTCTGCCGGGTGTCGGCAGCAATCCAGGCGTTGAAGGGCGAGCGGGCACCTGTCCCCGAGCCGGTCCCGCCGCCAACGCCCTGGGCATCTGACGAGCTTGCCGGGTGCCGCAGCGAGTCGGCGATGTCCCTGCTCGATGATGACGTCATCGGTTATCTACTCCTGACGTTCCACGCGCACGAGGGAGCGGACTACATCTCGACCAGGCTCTCGCACGTCGTGGGCCAGGAGTGGTGGCCTCTCGTTGGCGGAGTTGTGGCAGAGCTGGTGGACCGCAATGAATCTTGAGGAGTTCATGCAGCCTCGGGATGCAGTGGGCCGGGTGCAACCGCACGGGCTGAGGTTCGCCAACTTTCTCCAGGCGATGCCCTGGATGATGAGGGTCTTCACGCGTAACGTCCCGTCCGAGCACCTCGAGTTCCGGGACATCAGGGTCACGATCGCCTGCCCGTGCGGCGAACGGCCGTCAGTCGACATCGGCAACATGAAACGGTGCGAGTGTGGTCGTTATTTCCTCCACACGGGCAGATCCGTCAAGGTTGCTTTCTCACCGCAAAGTTAGGCGTCATGTCTGACGGGTATTCTTCCGGCGGTGAAGTTCATTGGCGGCAACCCGGACGCTGTCACGCTCGACGTGCTGCGGTACGTTGGCAACCTGCTCGGCCAGGACGTTTGCTGGTTCCTGCGGGGTGCCTTCCACTTCAAGCTGGGCAACGAGTGGACCGTGGCGCTTTCGCCGGAAAGTGCGGGGAGGTTCCGGGTCGATACCTGTCATCTGACCGCGTCGCGCGCTACAAAGTGGTGCCGCGCCACGGATCGCAGCAGGCTTGATCTTCTGATCCGCGAGGCCGCCGACTCAGCCTTCACGATGAACCTTTCTCTGTGAGTATTCGCGCCAATTGGTTCGCGCCGTCAGTCACGGCGACGGCAGATCCCTTCGCCATGCCGATCGAGCAGGTGGGGACACCCATCGACCTCTCGGGAGAGCAGGCAACTCTCCAGCAAGAGCTCCTAGAACACATGAACGCCGAGGCCGACCTCTTCGACCTCGGCGTTTCTTGTGGGATACGCGATCGTGCCGATACGTGTTGTCACGCCTGTCCGATCAGCCAGCACGAAGGGGCAGGCCTTGCCGCCGATCTCTGCAGGAACGGCCGCGCGATCGAGCTGGTGGTTACCAGGCTCGCCGTGATTGCCGATGGCGTCTGACGGGTCGCATGGGCCAAAGCCCTGGCAGAAGGTCAAGGTCAGCACGCCGTTCGTGAGAGTTCCGCACGCCGAGTGGAACGCCGTCAAGCTCGGCTACAAGCGCGAGTTCCGGACCAACACCAGCGTTTCGCTGTTCGCCGTGCAGACGCCAACGATCGTTGTGGCCTACGCCATTGACACGCTCGGCCGGTACGAGGCCAAGCTCATGGTCCTCGAGGAGCTCTGGCAAGAGCCGCTCGGCGCGATTTCTCCGGAGTCGCTGACTGCCGAAGGCTTCGCCACGCTCGCAGAGTTCCGCAAGCACTGGATGTCCCGCGAGCACCGGCGATTTCGGCCGACCCGCAACATCTTCGTCTACCGCGTCAGGCTCGCCGATGCCGACGACCTGGTGGAGCAGGGGCAGCGCCTGGTGGAGCTGATCTACGGGGAGTTCCTGCCGGAGATGGGTGCTACGGCGTGAGGGGCCCCGCCTTCTGGTGGAAGCGTGAGGTCTGCAGGACCGGCTGCGTGATGTGCGCCGCGTTCCCGGTTGACAAGAGTACGCGGCAGCTGCGCAGGGCACAGCTCGAGAACCTGCAGGCCCATCACGTCCTGGCCAGAAGGCACCTCAAGCGAGAGGGCAAGTCACATCTCGACTGGGCCGACGGAAACGGGATCTGCCTCTGCGAATACCATCACTTCAGGCACGAAAACGCCATACAGCGCGTGCCTTTTGACCTGTTGCCGCAAGAAGCCGTCGAGTTCGCGGAGTACGTTGGTCTGCCATGGGTCCTCGAGCGGGAGTACGCACGCGATGAGCAGTAAAGCTAACGGTCGTTCCTCGCACGCTGGGCCGCCGATCTTGGAGGTCGAACTCCCGGCGGGCGGCAAGCTCATGCTGCACGGCATCGACGAGGTGGCGATGTGGACGCAGTCGCGTGAGCGGTACGTCAAGGACTACGCGCTCTCCCAGCAGAACGACCTGATCCTCGTCGGGGCGATCCTGTCCCAGCAGCTGGCCATGTTCCGGGCCCAGAAGCGGATGAACGGCATGGAGCCCGAGGTCGATGTGAATGGCACGCCGACCGGCAAGTACAAGACGGCTCACCCGACGCCCGCGGAGATGCGTGAGGCCCAGTCCACGATCACGAAATGCGGTGAGGAGATCCGCGAGCTCGAGAAGTCGCTGGGCATCGACAAGAAGACCCGCGAGGCTGGTGGCCAGCACACGGTGGCTAACTACGTCCAGGATTTGAAGTCCGCCGCGCGCGAGTATGGCGTGCACCTCTCGCGTCGGGTGCTGGCCTACGAGAAGTTCGCGATGGAGCTGCGCTGGAAGCTGCGGCTCTTGAAAAACGGTGATCCGGAAGATCGCAGCTACCACAGGCTGACCGAGAAGACCATCTGCGACTGGGCGCGTGACGAGCTGGCCAAGCTCGAGGAGGTCGACCGCACCTACGCCAAGGAGAAGGGCCGCATCTGGGTCGGGAGGCTCCAATGAGCGTCGATTACCGATACCGCGCCTACGCCGAGACCGTCCACGACGGCGACACCTATCACCTCCGCGTCGACCTCGGGTTCAACGTGGCCATCACGATCCCCGTGCGCCTCCGCGGCGTCGACTGCCCCGAGCTCCCCACGGAGTCGGGCAAGGCCGCGACGGCATTCGTCACTGACCTGCTCTCTCCTGCGAACGTCCGTTGGGACGACATCAACAGAAGGCCAACGGAGCTGATCATCCAGTCCTACCACGACCGCCAGTCCTTCGCCCGGTGGGTTGCCGACGTCTGGATGGTGGTCGACGGTGTGGAGATCTCGCTAGCTCAGCGCCTGCTCGACGCAGGTCACGCGGTGGTGATGATCCGGTGAAGCTCGGCTACTGCGAGGACACCAGCGGCAAGGAGATCGACCCGCGGCATCGTCGCGGCCACCACGTCTTCGACGAGGACGACCTGCTGCTGATCGCGATGCTGCAGGATCCGATCTACGGCTGCGAACTCCTCTGGGATGACCCGACCAACCAGGAATACCAGGGCTGCTGGCGCGCGCGCGACTACCAATGGCCGTTGCTGCGCAAGGGCGACTCCAACTATCGCGGCTACGCCTGTGGGCGGTCGACCGGGAAGACGGAGTCGATCAAGGCCAAGGCGTTCACTCATGCTTTCCGTCGCCATAGCCAGGGCTTGCTGCTCACCGCGCCTGAGCTCATCCACCTCCTGCCGCTGACCGACGCAGTGGAAGGGAGGATTCGCGACACGCGGCTCACGCGCGAGTTCCTCGACACTCGGGGCGGCAAGACGGGTTTTACCCATCGGCCTTTCGGCGTGGAGTACCTCGACAGCACGAAGATCATCGGCCGGATCCCGAGGTTGACCGGGCCTCAGCCGCTGACCGCCAGGATCGCTACTCCGCTTGGTTGGACCACGATGGGTGCCGTGCAGCCAGGGGATCGCGTGGTGGGCCCCGGCGGACCGACAGAGGTCCTGGCTGTCACGACCACCTGGGAAGCCGAGGTCTATCGCCTGGAGTTCACCGACGGGTCCAGCACCTACGCGGATGCGAAGCATCGCTGGCGCGTGCGTACCGACAGCAAGGACTGGCACACCGTATACACAGAGGACATCGCTGCGGCCCTCGATGGTCCGCCGAAACGCAACGGCGGTTCGCTCAACATGTTCCGCGTCCCCCAGCACATGGCGGTCGACTACGAGCCCATCGAGGCGCCGCTCCCGCTGGATCCGTACATCGTCGGAGCCTTACTGGGCGACGGAGCTATCTCCGGCCATCACGCCCAGCTCATTTGCGCCGATAGCGAGATCGTGGAGATGGTCCGGCGGCGCTTGCCGTGCGGCTGCTCACTGACGCAGACGCACGAGATCAAGTATCTCCTGGTGGGGGTCGGGCGGGGCGTCAGCAATCCAGTTCTGGCGGGGCTTCGGGAACTGGGCCTCCTTGGCCACAACGCCCACTCGAAGTTCATCCCCGAGCGCATCAAGCTGGGGAGCCAGGAGGAGCGCCTGGAGGTTCTTCGGGGCCTGCTCGACACAGACGGCACGGTCAAGGACGCCGGAGCTGCGCATCTGGTGTCTGCCTCGAAGCGGCTAGTGGAAGACGCTGCGGAAGTTGTGAGGTCCCTCGGGGGGTGGGCCAGTACGGGGTCGGAGTCTGTCGTGGGTACCGGCACTTACTATCGCGGTACGTTCAGGTTTGCAGACCTGGTGCCATTTCACCTGTCGCGCAAGGCCGAGAAGGTCAAGCTGGGGCGCCTGCGGCACCGCTCGATCAGGGCGGTGGTGCCAGCCGGTCGCGAAGAGGTGCGGTGCATCAAGGTCGCCGCTGACGATGAGGCGTACCTCACTGACGACTTCATCGCGACGCTGAATACCGGCGTCAAGGGCCAGCACCAGCCCGACCTGATCATCGATGAGGCCCAGGACTACCCCGAGCGCGGCTGGACCGAGGTCCACGAGACGGTGGAGAAGTCGCTGATCGACGATCTGGGCAACCCGGACTTCAACTACGAGTTCTACGGCGTGCACTCCGGGGCTCGAGACTCGGGCTTCTACCAGCGCTCCGGCTCAGGCTCGTTCTCGATGACCCAGGTCACGGCGCTGCAACGGCCGTCGTGGAACGCCCAGGAGAAGGCGGCCGCCAAGGCGGCCTACGGCGGCACGAGCAGCCCGGACTACCGGCGCAACATCCTAGGCGAGGCGGGATCTGCGGCATCGGCCTACTTCGTCGTCTCGCGCCTGGTGGCCTGTGTGGACCAAGACCGCGAGTCGGACTTCAACACCAGCGGCTATCGCTTCCAGGAACTGCGGGCCGAGGAGTTCGACGACCTCGGCGTGCCCATCGCTGATGTGCTCGATCTCCCGACAGGCATGAAGCGCGTCTGGGCCGGAGCCGACCTCGGCCTGACTAACTCGCCGACGGTCATCAGCCTGTTCTCCGAGGAGAAGGTCAAGATGAAGGGCGAGCGCACCGCCCGAGAGCGGCTCCGGCTGTTTCGCCGGATCCACCTCGAGCGGTTTCGCCAGAGGCAGATCATCGACGCCTGGCTGGCCATCGGTTTCACCTACGGGACGACGCTGAAGGGCTTCGGCATCGACTCCACTGGCCTGGGCTTCCCGATCGTGCAGGCCATGGAGGATGACCAGGGCGCGCCGCAGACCTTGCTCGACGTCACGCGGGGCTACTTCTTCAACGCCTCAGTGCCGGTGAGCGTGGATGAGTCCTTCGTCAGCAAGGACCGCGGCGGCCAGATGCGCGACCAGTACGGGGCACAGGTCAAGCTCGAGACGGATCCGCTGACGGGCGTTACCCGCTACGTCACGTACATGCCGATGATCGAGGCCTCGACGCGTTACCTGCGCGACTTCGTCGACTCGACCTTCCTGCTGTTGCCCTTCGACACGGCGATTACCACGGACATGATGGGCGAGACCCAGCAGCGGGTGAAGGCGCTGGGCGGCATGAAGAAGAAGCCGAACGCGCTTCATGTCTTAGATAGCATGAGGGCCATGGCCATGGCCTACAAGGCGGGTGACATCGAACACGCTCTTTCTGGTCCACCGATCGGCCCGGTCTTGGACTTCGCCATGGACCTGCAGATCCTCTCTTGACCACCCAGGAGATCCGCGATGTC
>Ga0207652_10004152_pt1 | contig 11814 bp, 8 predicted proteins | sample KBSC63BmetaG_FD_184334 | JGI IMG/M metagenome (GOLD analysis project Ga0207652, IMG submission 184334) | Corn rhizosphere microbial communities from Kellogg Biological Station, Michigan, USA - KBS C6-3B metaG (SPAdes) (version 2) | ecosystem: Host-associated > Plants > Roots > Rhizosphere ... | reverse complement strand
TTCAAGAGTTGGGATTTTAATAACAGCTTACACTAAAAATCCTGATGGCGATGGTACTATTTTACGCTTGTGGGAACAAGCAGGAATTTCAGGAAAGTGTTCGGTACAATTAGGTTTGACAAGTAATGTGAAAGCTGTTATTCCAATTGATTTGCGTGGCAATACAATAGGCAAAAAAATCTTGGTAAATAAAGGTCAACTTTCTTTTTATCTGGGAAAATATGCTCCGGCTTCGTTCCTTCTTGTTTATTAAAATTATTAGTACATGGCAAATTTTTAATGATAAAAAATGGGGTTTAAAAAATTTATAGCAATAATTGTAACATTGATATTTTTGGGGAACTTACAGTTGCTTGGACAAGCTGAGATTAATAATTTTCTAAAAAGTATCCACGGAAGTATGCATCCAAAGGTGTCATGGTACACCAATACAAAACTAGATTCGGTTCATGAATTAAATAAGGGAATACTGAGGAACCAAACTTCCGAATGGTCGTGTACTGTGAATGTAACTCCGACTACCGATAATGATGCTATAGATGTAACAGCTCTGTTCAAACTGGAGAAAGGAAATGTTTCCTCTGCCGAAGTTTCGGTAGCATTTGATTTTAATGGTTGGAGTACCGAAAACTATGTTTTGGTTCCGGCTATCGTTTACAACGGCAACCGTTACCGCGTTATAGGAAATGGATACAATCCCGGTTATCCCAAAGACATGTATTACAATCCTGATGTACCGTTGACGATTTCCAACAATCCGGGTTTGGCTCTTAATCCGGGCGCTCCATCATTAATCGAACTTCAAACAACGAATGCGGCTACGCCCGCAGTTTGTTTTTTTTCGCCTTCTCTCAACAAAGGATTTATTCTTTTAACAGAACAGCAAACATCTTTGGGAAATTCAGGAATGACCATTTCGGAAAATCCGGCACGCACGAAAGCCACGATTGAAATCACTGCTCCTTCAGTCAGAAAGATGGCGCCTGGTTTTGGTGATTTTTATGCCAGTGGTGATAGGGCGGCTAACTGGAAAAAAGGTGATGAGGTTTCGCTTCGTTTTCGTTTATATTCTTTTGATGCCAATTCAATTCCTGATTTATTGAAAAAATTCATGGTGGAGCGCAAGTCGCTGACCAGGCCTAATCATCCACGAAACCTGGTGCCTGCAAGCAAAATTCTTGAATTGGGTACCGCTATTTGCAGTAACAATTGGATTACGGTTCCTGCGGGAAGTTATTATGCTCCTGAAAACAATAACGACTTCCAGCTAGGATGGGTCAGCGGGATGATGAATACCTTTCCCATGTTGTACCTGAACGATAAAAAAGAGAGAGAGCGGGTTGCAAAGGAACTGAACTTTGTGGTGGATAAATTGCAGGGAAAGAGCGGTTATTTTTATGGCGGCATCACTGCCGATGGAAAGATAAGGCCTGAAAAAATAAATCCGGAAATTCCGGAGGTACATGCTATGGTTCGAAAAAATTGCGATGCTTTATTTTGGATGATGAAACATGTCTTATTGTTCAAAGCTCAGGGGCATGCGAACCAGGTTAATAGAAAATGGGAAGAATCGGCCAAAAAATTAGCAGAGGCATTTGTAAAAACGTGGAAAAAATATGGCCAGTTCGGACAATATATTGACCCGGAGTCAGGTGAAATAGCTGTATTCAATTCAACCGCCGGTGCCGAAGCGCCTGCAGGTTTGGCACTGGCCGCTGATTATTTTTATAAAAAAGAGTTTTTGCAGGTGGCTAAAGAGGCCGCGAATTATTATTACAACAGGGATGTGGTTAAACAAGGATTAACAGGCGGCGATTGCGGTGATATTTCACAAGATGCCAATTCAGAATCGGCTTTTGGATTTTTAGAATCATTGATGGCTTTATACAATTATACCAATGATAAACAATGGCTCGAAAAAGCCAAAGTGGAAGCCGCGTTGTGTGCCACATGGATACTCTCTTATGATGAGAAATTTCCTCCTAGAAGTGAAATTACAAAGTTGAAGTCGCACATGGCAGGGGCTGTATTTGCCAGCATCCAAAATAAACATGCAGCTCCCGGTATTTGCACATCTTCTGGCGATTATTTATTTAAACTATACAGGGCAACAGGCAACCGGCTTTATGCCGATTTGATTAATGATATTCAACATGCGCACACAGAGGCTGTTGACATGCCCGGCCACCGAACTACCAATTACGGTTTTGGCACTTCAATGGAACGAATTCAGCCATCGGACGCGGAGGGAAGGGGAAGTATTGGCAACTTCATTCATACACGAAATTCATGGACGGAAACCAATGGAATGCTAATGGCAATGGAAATTCCAGGAATATATCTGCAAACCGATAAGAATGAATTATATGTATTCGACCAGGTAGAAGCAAAGGTCATAAATCGAAATTCAGGCCAGGTGAAACTTTCTATAAGTAATAATACACCTTACGATGCTAAAGTTTCAATTTTTGCAGAAACTTCTGAACACGCAAAGAAACCCTTAGACTTTGTGGATTTTGACAAATGGCCAAGAGCGGCGATAAAAGCAGGCACAAATGTAATTGTGACGATTTTGAAGAATGGCGAGATAAAATAACTGATTATGTTTAATTCTTTAAATTTTAAATGATAAATAATAATGTTCCAGTCAAAAAAAATTGTTGCGCCGGTTTTTTGTATTCTGTGCTTAAGCATTAGTTCGTCTTATGCTCAAATAGATTTGTCAACCAATTATTTTAAAATTCATATCAACACGAAAGGCTTTATCACAAGCATGAAAAACATCACTGTAAAACCTAACAGGGAGTTTTGCATCAATAACAAACCCTCGCCGCTGATGTGCCTTTACAATAGCAGTAAAAAAGCATATTATGAACCGAAAAAAGCAACATTTAAAAACAATAATACAACGATTCTACTTTCGTATGCCAACGGTTCAGTGGCTGAAATAGCCGTAAGTGTACAAAAAAAATATTTCAAATTCACACTACAATCTCTTACGCAACGGGAAGAGATTGACGATATTCAATGGGGCGCATTTAATACAAATATTGCCAACTTGTTTGGTGAAGTCATTGGTGTAGCCAGAGATACTTCAGAAGCGGTTAATTATGCTATTGGCGCACTGGCACTGGATGATATAACCATTGGTGGAAATTCAGTTACAGAGGGTGATGCGGCGCCCTTTCAATATGTGATACATACACCGGATGCCAACCGATTCCCGCTTCCAGACGGCTTACACGAAGGGCAGTTATTTCCCATTGGCGGCGATGGCATCAGTGATGTGGCCTTTTATTCTCATCCCGAAGAATACTTTAGAATTCTATATGGGAATACAGCAACAATAGGCGACAAAGGAAGAATTGCGGTTACTTATCACGCTAGGGACAGAAGCCAAAAAAGAGATATTTTATTTTCTCTGATCCCTTTCTTAAAAAATGATGAGCCTAATCATCAGCTCGTACAACCGTTACCGGGTGTGGATTTTATCGGTTCTTCAATTGCTTTATGGGGAAGCCCTGATAGTACGGCGCTCTTAGATGTAATTGAAAATATTGTTTTATCAGAAGGCTTGCCACATCCAACCATCAATGGGAAATGGGTGAAAAATCCGGCAAGATACATTCCAGATGTAACTACCTCCGGGAATTTATTTGATAGTACCATTAGTTACGTTTCGCAAATGGGTTTTAAGGCAATAGAAGCCAATGACCTGCCTTATTTCAAAGTGGACCGGGGAAACGAAGGATATATTGATGGAAAGAATTTTGAAAAAAAGCCTTTCCATTTTTCAGACGCAAATACATCTCATAAAGAGTTTACAGACATGACGAATCCGCTCGGCATCTTAATGGGAAGGCATACCATAACAACTGCATTGGCTCCAGGAACAAAAGACGCCAGCCCGGTGCCGAGCGATAGTTTATGCTATCAGCAAAAAAGAATTCTTGCAAAAAGCATCAATGAAACCGACACGAATATTGTAGTAAACGACCCAGCCTATTTAAACGAAGTAGCTTCGTGGGAAGCACATTCACCCAACCTTAATATTATAAAAATCGGGAAGGAACTTATTCATTATTTGGGTGTCTCAGACACTCCTCCATATACTCTAAAAAATGTAACACGCGGTTATTGGCAAACCAAGAAAGCGAATCACCAGGCTGGCGACACTTTATACAAATTGCAGGTTACTTTGGATTACGGGTATGAAGGTTTGATTCCAAATATCTATTTGCAGGATAAAATCGCTGAATACTATGCCGATGTGAGCAGAATTAACGGAATCAGGTTTATAGATTTAGATGGCCAGGAATTTCTCTTTAATAACGGACACGGTTATTATGCGGTAAAGCGGTTTTTTAGAAAAATGTTTGAAAGGGCTTCGGCATATAATATTCCTTATGTGCGTATTTCCGGCGCTACCTTATCAGAAGGTTCATGGCATTATCAAAGTGTTTGGAATGTAGGCGGCGGAAAAAATATGTATGACCTCAAAACCGACCAGTGGGGAAGTGCAACAAGTGAAGGAAAAGACTTGCGGGATGTGGCTTTCTCTAATTATTTTCCGGCGACCTTCGGTAATAATTTTGGAATAGACTCTTCATCCACACCAGAAGAATATGAGCATATTGAAGCAATTTCAGTTGGCGTTGGGGTAACGTACTTAATGCCATTAAATCAAAAGTCAGTGGAAAGCTGCCCACGCAAATATGAGATTTTTGATGCGATTCGAACCTGGGAAAATGCAAGAGCCGCCAACGCATTCCCACGTAAAATAAAAAGGGAATTAGCCAATCCGGAAACGAACTGGCATTTGGAACAAATTGATAAGGATAATTGGAAACTATACCCGGTAATCAACAAAGCAAAAGGAAATGCTATTAACTTAACAAGGGATGTCAAAGGTGGTTATTAATTAAAAGACAATTGAGTTCCTCGCCTCATTCTTCTAACAACAAATAAATAAAAAATGAATCTAATGGACATAAAAAGAATCTTTATCTCGGGCTTATTGCTTATTAGCGTAAACCTATTATTTGCCCAGCGAAAGTTTTTATCTAAAACCTTTTCTCTCTCCATCGATGGCAAAGGAAATATTACCGCGATTGAAGTGTTGCCGAACGGCAAAAACCTGGTAGCAAAGGATAGCGCCGGGGTGTTATTACAACTTGTAAAAGAGGGGAAGCGGTATCAGCCTGAATCAGCCTCTTTTACTAAAAACATGATTACACTGCGTTATTCAAACGGACAATTTGCGCGAATCAGGGCAGTCTCTAAAAACACCTATCTCCGTTTGGAACTAACGGAAATGAGTGGCGATGCTGATGCCGTAATATGGGGGCCTTTAAATACATCTGTTGGCGATACTATCGGCAATACAATTGGAGTGGTTCGTTCTCCTGAATATGCTGTTGGTATTATTGCACTTAATACAAAAACTACCGGGGGCGAACTGCTTAATGAAGAAGGGGCAGTATATGATCGCGGTACTGCAGCAGTTAAGAAGAGTTTTGGTTCATCATTGCAGGCGTTTAGCGTTAATCGCTTCCAAGACAGGATTATCACTGTCTGGGACAGATGGAAAAACGTTCCGGTGAAAGGAATACCGGAAGGCAAATTGGAAGGCTCTGCCATCGCACTTTTTGGCAGCAAGCCTTCAAATGTGCTTCCTGTCATTTCCGATATTGAACAAACAGAAGGTTTACCTCATCCTGTATGGAAAAAGGAATGGATTAAACAATCGGAATATCCAGGACAGCCTTATATGATCACTTCTTTTTCTGAGCAGAACATTGATACCTTGCTGAGCTATGCCAAAAGGATGGGATTGGCGGGTGTATATCATGAAGGTCCTTTTTCTAGTTGGGGTAATTTCGAACTGGATAAAAAATTATTTCCCAATGGTATAAAAGGGTTTACTGAATGTGTGAACAAAGCACACGCAATGGGCCTTCGCCTTGGCTTTCATACACTTTCCAATTTCATTACCACAAACGATGCGTACGTAACCCCTAAACCGAATCATCACCTGGCAACCGCCGGAAGCAGTATTTTGCAGGACGCCATTGATCCCGAAGCAACGGTAATAACCGTTCAGTCGCCGGAATATTTTGAAATGCATAGTGACCTGAATAGTGTTCGCATTGACGGCGAGATTATACGTTTCAGAGAGGTTTCTAAAAATTCGCCTTATCAACTGCTCGATTGTGTGCGGGGCGCTTTTGGCACAAAACAATCTAACCATGCAAAAGGCGCAGTTGCCTACAGGCTCATAGACCATCCATATAAAGTTTTTTTCCCTGACTGGACATTACAAAAAGAAATTGCCGCCAATATCGCAAACTTCATCAATGAAACCGGTGCTGATCAAATGGATTTTGACGGCCATGAAGGAACTTATGCTACGGGAATGGGCAACATGTCGCTATCCGGTTTTGCCGAGGATGTGTATAAGGCTTTAAAACATCCGGTGGTTTTTGGGTCAAGCAGAGCTGCACATTATTTCTGGCACATGGATGATTATCTTAACTGGGGCGAGCCGTGGTATGGTGGCTTCCGGGAAAGCCAGTCGGATTACCGTATTGACAATCAAAAATTCTATGAAGACAACTATATGCCAAATATGCTGGGCTGGTTTTTGATCACGAGCCAGACAAAACCCGAAGATATTGACTGGATGCTGGCGAGAGCGGCGGGTTATAACGCAGGTTATGCTTTAGTAGTACGGTATGACGCCATAAAAAACAATCGTTTTATCAATGAAATTGTTGAGCAGGTGAATAGCTGGACAGAAGCACAACAGGAAAATGCATTTTCACCCTCTCAGAAACAATGGTTGAAGGCTCCGGAACATGATGTTCACCTGGAAAGAGATGGAATACATGCATGGAAAATGTATCGCTATAAAAAGATTGTTTTCAAGCATTCCCCGAAAGTATTACAACCAGGCGAACCCACTTCATCGGAATGGTCTTTTGAAAATACTACTGGTAAACAAAATGCACCAATAATATTGCTGGCTGAAGGTAACACAGGAGAAATCAGCAATCCTGTCGTTGAGTTGGACAATTCGTTGCGGATACAAATACCTGTAAGTTTAAAAGCAGGACAAAGTTTGGTTATTGATCATTCCGATTCTGCAACTTTGTATGATCAAAAAGGAAAATTTATTAAGAAAGTGGCATTAACTCAGCATTTCCCTGAGCTGACCGAAGGTAACCACCATTTACTTTTCGATTGTACGTTTTCGCAAAACGCTGATATAACTGTAAAAATAACGGTTAAGCTTTTGGATGGGATAGAGAAAGTGCAGGCAAAATGAAAAGCTTACACAAGTAAACAAACAAATAATAGAGATTTGTATTTCCGGCTTTAAAAAGCAACTGAAAATGATAAAACCTTTCTGCTTTTTTCCTTTTAAATTAAAATACATCTTGAAACTATCCCGATTTTTAATGATGATTGTTTCTCGGATTGTGATAACAACAGTTCGCGCACGAAAGACGACCCCAAAACGTTATGGCGGTCAAAAAAAAGTAATACAAAAACCGCAGCTGGAATTTAAGAATATCTGGAACAAACCTCGTCGTCACATTCCAAATAATGTTTCAATTGATGCGCCGCTGATGGGTAATGGCGATGTAACCATGAGTACCGGGTATCAAAAAAATCAGTTGCGTTTTATCTATCTAAAAATGATTTTTGGCGTTTGCGTTCAAAAGCCGACGGCTTATCAGGCCCGCGGGTAGCGGGCTTTGTGGATATAAAAATTGAGGATTTTGACAATGCCGCGTTTACTGCCAGCCAGCTTATCAGAAACGGAATTACCACTTGTGTTCTGCAAAAAAATAATCAGAACTGCAATTCCACACGGAAACCTTATAGAAAATAATGTCTATGTTCAGGTGGGAAAAATTATTGATGGAAAAAAAGAATGGTTGAATTTTAAATCGAACAATTGGGAAACGAACGATGACCCGGGGTTTGCTGATTGGAAGAACGCGAATTTTTCATTGAAAAGTCATTTGCATATTTTTAGAGAAATACCTTCATTTAAAGAAATCCCTTTTCAAGAAATAGGGCTATATGATAATCCGGATTTTGCAACGAATAAAAAAACGAATGGATTGCGTGAAACATCCATTAGTGAAAGGATTGTAATAAAACCTTTTGAATGAAACTGAATATAAACTAAACAGAATTCATAAACTAAGATTGCAATGCAAAAACTGATAACTTCTCTTCTCGTAATTTTTCTATTTTTTAATGCCAAAGCGCAGCATGGAACAGATAATTTTATTTCCACGCAGGCCGCTGCGCAACAATATGCACAAAAGTTTCAAGGCCGTTCATTAATTATTTTTCCCGAAGTAAGAGAGAAACCAATTAAATGGAATGATTCGCTCAGATCAAATTGGCTGGAAAATAATTACACAATTAAACCTTATGTTTTTCATGCGCAGCCCGGTGAATATTTTGTATTCCAGGTTGGTGCGTGGGCAATAGATAAGGATATAAAAAATGTGCAGGTCCATTTTTCAGATTTGAAAAGTGAAGACAGTAAAATAATTACTTCCCAAAAAATCACTTGTTTCAATGCAGGAGGAACTAACTATATGGGCAAGCCATTTACTGAAAATATCTGTATCTCTGCGGGGTACGTTCAGGCATTATGGGTAGGAATAAATCTGTCGGAAACAGCAAAAGGAATTTACTATGGCAGCGTCAATATTTCCGCAGACGGTGTTCAAGAAAAAAACTTGAAAATAAAACTGGAGATAAGCGGTAAAATGGTTGCTGATGAAGGGTTTGATGAAGGGAAACGCCTCTCTCGTTTAGCATGGCTGAATTCAACTGATGGAATCAATAATAAAATCACCAAAGGATATATTCCTGTAAGCAGGGAAGATAAGATCATTAAAATATTAGGGCGTTCTACGGAAATAGCCGGTAATGGTTTACCAAAAAAAATCGTGTCTTATTTCACTTCTTCCAACCAATCCCTCTCTAAGCAGGGAGAAGATATTATTGATAAGCCATTTCAATTTATTATAGAAAAAGAAAACGGTGAAATTGTTCATTTACTGCCGGGCAAATTACAATTCACAGAACAATCGCCTTCATTCATCACATGGAAAGTGATTAATACTTCTGATGAATGTGATGTTATTAGTACCGGACGATTAGAGTTCGATGGTTTCGCGAGTTTTGGTTTGAAGGTAAAAGCCAAAAAAGCGATTTCCATAAAAGATATCCGGCTCGAAGTTTCGATGGATAAAGATAAAGCCACTTATATGATGGGGCTAAACAAAGAAGGTGGATTAAGGCCAAAAGACTGGCAATGGAAATGGGATACTACAAAGAACCAGGATGCTTTGTGGACGGGATCTGTAAATGGAGGATTACAAATAAAATGGAAGGCGGAAAATTATGTACTTCCTTTGGTAAATATTTATTATGATTTTGGCCGTTTGCATCTTCCACCTTCCTGGAGCAACGAAGGCAAAGGAGGAGTGAATGTTTATGAGAAGGGAAAAAGTGTGATTATCAATGCTTATTCAGGTGCGCGCGAAATGAAAAAAGGTGAAAAGTTGAATTATGATTTTGAGTTACTTGAAACACCTTTCAAAACCATGAATAAAGAAATTCAGTTTGGTGATCGTTATTATCATTCCGGCAAAAATGTAAGCGACGGTTTCATTCATGAAGCGGATTCATTAGGCGCAAATATTATTAATGTACATCAGGGTAATGACATTTATCCTTTTATTAATTATCCTTATGCTGATGTGAACATAGATGTATTGAAAAATTTCGTTCAGAAAGTTCACCAGGATCATAAAGAAGCAAAAGTGTATTATACCACGCGTGAATTAACGGTTAATCTTCCTGAGTTCTGGCCCTTTGTGAGTTTGAATGGCGAAGTAATTTACCCCGGCCCGGGAGCCCAAGCCAAAACCGTGATCAACGTTAAAGGCCCCGATTCCTGGCTGAAAACAAATCTACGTGGCAAAAAATATATTCCTGCATGGGTGTCCCATTTTACTGAAGGAAAATATGCAGGTATGCAGGATCTGTCTGTTATCACTACACCTGGTAGCCGCCTGAATAATTTCTACATAGAAGGCTTAAACTGGATGGTAAATAATTTGAAAATAGACGGCATATACATAGATGATTGTTCTTTAGACAGATTTACGATAGGCAAGGCAAGAAAAATATTAGATGACGGGCGTCCTTCTGCCAGGATAGATATGCATAGTTGGAACCATTTCAACGAATATGCAGGGTATGCCAGTTGTTTAAATCTGTATATGGATTTGCTTCCCTATATAGACCAGCTATGGATTGGAGAAGGAAGAAATTATGATACGCCTCCGGATTACTGGCTTGTTGAAATTGCCGGAATACCTTTTGGATTGCCCAGCCAGATGCTGGAAGACGGTGGGAATCCGTGGAGGGGAATGATCTATGGCATGACTAACCGTGCGGGCTGGACAGGCACGCCGCCAGATAATATCTGGAAATTTTGGGATCAGTATCATATACAGCAGAAAGAAATGATCGGTTATTGGGATAAAAATTGCCCGGTTACATCCTCAAACGATTCCGTAAAAATAACAGTTTATAAAGGCAAAATTCAGACTATAATCGCAGTTGCCAATTTTGGTCAAACGGAAAAGTCCGCATTCTTAAAAATAAATTATCAACAGTTAGGTTTGGATAAAACAAGGGCATCATTTTCCATTCCATTTATTTTAAGATACCAGAATAAAAAACAATTTGCTTCGTTGGACAATTTAGTGATACCAGCAAAAAAGGGATATCTCATTGTTGTGGAAAATAAATAGAAAATATTTGTACGAAAAAAGTCTATGCTTTTTTAAAATTTCAGCATTAAAAGCCGCAAGCCAATCAATATTTGTTTGAATTATTTTCAGGTGCGGTTTACGGAGATTTTCATTTTCAAGGAATTTATTTTCCAAAAATGCCAGGGTTGGTTTCATATAAATTGAACTTGCTTTGATAGGAATCCCTGTTTTATTTTCCTGCGCATCCAGTATCCGATAAGTGAGTCCATTACCTTGTAGATTCTTGAATCTCGTTCACCTCTGTCAGCAGTAATATTATATAATTTCAAAACTGCATTCAATACCGAAAGCGAAACGAACTTATATTGAGGAATAACTTTCATAAGCACATTTGCAATTGCCCTTTTTTGTTTCCGATTTGCCATAAAAATTCTTGGAAAATTTACAGAATCAATCTTCAGTTTATTTGTTTGTTTACTGCTTTGAGCTTTACCAAACCGAATTCACTTTCGATTTCTTTCCTCGCTTTTTCTGATTGATTTTTCCCGAGGTTATGCATAGAGATTCGGAATCCACCGCTTTGAATATTTGTGGTTACTAGGTGGATATGTGGATGGCTGGCATCATGATGACGATAGGCTACATAAGGCTGATTTCCAAAGCCGATCCGTTGCATGTATTGCCTGGCGATTGCTTGTAGTTTTTCAGTATTTATTTTGTCAGAAGAATCGAAATTTAAGGACAGATGAAGAGTATTAATAGTTGTTCTTTCATTCAATGAAATAAGTCGTTCAAAATGATGAAGTTTATCATAAAAATTCAGTCTATTTACATACTTAATAAAACCGGATGCAATTATGCATTCAGCTTTTCCATTAGCTACCTTTTGTTCATTATAATTGAGCGCTTTTGAAATGCTTTTGCCTGTATTTATTCTTGCAACCATTTATCCGAAATTTGATTGATTTTTTCTTTTATTTCATCTACTTTTTTCATA
>Ga0207652_10004149_pt1 | contig 11822 bp, 25 predicted proteins | sample KBSC63BmetaG_FD_184334 | JGI IMG/M metagenome (GOLD analysis project Ga0207652, IMG submission 184334) | Corn rhizosphere microbial communities from Kellogg Biological Station, Michigan, USA - KBS C6-3B metaG (SPAdes) (version 2) | ecosystem: Host-associated > Plants > Roots > Rhizosphere ... | reverse complement strand
ATCGTCCCCGGCGGGCTGGTCCGCGGGGCGGTGGTAGGCCGGCACGGTGCGCGCGGCGACCTGCCAGATTTGATCGGGGTTGCTCGTAGGGACCGCCCCCATGGGGAACTCCTGGAGCACCACATCCAGGTACTGGCCCGGGCCCAGGTAGGTGGCGGCGCCGTCGCCGAGGTGACAGAGACCCGCGGCCCACTCGATGGCCAGGGCGCCTTTCCCCCCGATGATGCAGCCGGCGAAGGCGAGCCAGTCGCGGACCGCCTGGGGGTCCTTCCAGCCGTACCACACGCCGTCGTACCCCGGGCAGAACACCATGTAGCGGGTGAGGTCCGGTTGGGCGGGGGTACCCTCCCCTTCCATGGCGATGTAGATGTCCGGGAAGTGCTCCATCAGCCACTCGCGGCCATAGGTCCAGCCCTGGGGATCGTTATACCCCCCTTGGGGGTTGCTCTCCCCGTCCCCGGCGCAGAACAGCACCACCAGGAGCCCCGAGCGAATCGCCAGCTCGATCCGCCGGCGCAGCTCGGGGAGATCCCCCGAGAGGTCCCGCCCGGGCACGGGGTAGCGGTAATCGGCCTCCTGGTAGTTCCAGGACACGGCGAACTCCACATGGGTCCAGCCCGCGGCCTTGACCTGCTGGAAGTACCAGAGCAGGTCATCATCCGCCAGAGAGGAGGTCTCCGGGCCAAACGCGGGGAAGGTCCCGAACTCCCGGGACTGGATCGTCAACCCCTGGAAGCCGATCCGAACCGCGCAGAGGCGATCCCGCGAGGGCGGCGGGGGGAGCGGCCCCACGCCTCCGTGTCCCCCATCGAGGATCAGCAGCTTAGACATTGGGGACGTTGGGCCAATACAGGTACGCGAACGGCTTCCCCCCGGTGGGGTTGTAGACCGCGAGGCTCCCGTTCTGCGCGTAGAACTCGTAGGGGCCCCCGCCGGCCGGCGGCGTGCGCTCCTGCCACGAGCCATCGGGCTGGCAGCTCAGTTCGTTCCCGGTCGCCTTGTTGACCAGCGTCCCGTTGGCCTTCTGGTCCACCACGAAAAACGTGGCCATGGTGTCGTCGGGCCATGGCCTCTTGTTCAGCATCCCACTCATCGGCTCGACTCCTTCTGCTGCTGCGCGATCAACACCCCGAGCTGCCGCGAGACCCGCCGCAGCAGCAACTCCTGGAGATACTCCGCCGGCATGGTCTCCCGGCACGCCGCGCGCACCTCCGGGGGGAACCCGGTCCCGCACCACGCCTCGATAAACACCATCTCGTCTCCCTGGCACACCGCCAAGACTTCCTTGTAGGTGTACCACTGCGGGAGCTTGGCGAGCCGCTGGGCGAGCGTGAGTGTCTCAGGCATTGGCCGTTTCCACATGACCCACCCCGGGTCGCGTTAGAGGAACTCCCAGGCGACCGGGCCGTTGTCGGTCATGCCGAGGGCGGCCCAGACGCGCTCGCCGAGATCGATCCCGGCGCCGTTGGTCGGGCGCCCGCGGGTGTCGGTGCCCGATTCGGCCGCCGGGCGCACTGTGGGCAGCACGGGTGCGGACACGAACCCCTTGACCATCTCGGTCGCGGGTTGAAACACATACGCCTCGTCGGCTTCGTTCCACGGGCCCACATCCAAGACCACCGCATAGGCGACCCGCCCGTTGACCGGGTTGGCCACCCGCACAAACCGCCCGAGCGCGCGCGTGGCGGGGAGCGCCACAAACGGCACCACGCGGTCGATGTGATACCCCGAGGCGGTGACCGCGCCGGTGAGCCCCTCGCGGGTCGCCTTGACGGTGATCATCCGCCCGCCTCCTCGTGCCAGTCGCCTTCGAGCTGGGCCTCGGGTTCCGCCTCGGGCGGGTCCCCGATCTGTTCCTGGGGGATCTCCTCGGCCTCGGCGTCGATGGGCACCGGATCCCCGATCCCCGGGCCCGTGTCGCCGGCGCCGTAGAGAATCGCGTCGGTGGCGGCCTGGAGGCGTTCCAAGGATCCCCCCGCGCTGGCCCCCACCACCGCGTTGAGCTGCTGATTCACCGCGACATTCACCCCGCCGCCCTTGGAGAGGAGCTTGCCCATTTCGAGCGCCAGCTTCTTGTGTTCGAGATCCCCCTCGCGCGTGAGGGTGCCCGTCCCGCGGCACGCCTCGCACTTCTCCGGGGCGGGATTCGGCTTCTTCTTGGTGGGCTCGGGGGTGATCATCCCGGTGCCCTCGCAGTGGTGGCAGGTGGCGTCCTGGGGGAGCGCGCGGTCCATGGTGTCGGCGGCGACCGCGGCGAGCTTGGCGCCCACCTTCTGGGTGGCCAGGGCCTGGGCGCGCGCGATCTCCCCCGATTTATACGCCTCGATCAGTTCCCCGGGGGTGATCCCGCCCTGGGCACAGAGCGCGGCCAGGGATTCGGTGGCGGTGCGCGGATCGCCAATCAGCCCGAGGAGGTAATCGAGGTCCCGGGACTTGGGTGCGTGCGCCAGGGCCGCCACGATGCGATCCCGCCCCCCCAGCGCTTCCTCCACCGCGGCGAGCGATTCCACCACGAGAGCCGGAGGCGCCGTGCGCTGCCGCATCACCGCGGCCGAGGGGCTCATGCGGCGGGCTCCTCTGCGCGCGCGGGCGCCTGGCGCGCGGGCCCCCGATTCCGGTGCGGTGCCGTCCCACCCTTGCGGCCCGCTTCCCGGGCTTCCTCAGCGGTCCAGCGATGCGCGGTCCCTTTGCGCTGGGCCGTGCGCCCGCCCTTGGACGCAATCGCCCGCTGCTTGGCGGGGTCCATGGAGGCGAAGCCGCGCTCCTCGATGCTCATGCCGCCGCCTTCCCCCGGCGCGCGCCCCGGGCGAGCCGCGAGAGGCGCGCTCCCCGCCGCCGTTCGACCTGCTCGGCGATATTCGCCTGATGGCTTTTCCACGTGAGGTGCGCCCCGTCCACACACCGCGCGTTGTCACAGGTGTGCGCGGCTTCCCGGCCCGCATAATACCCCGTGGCCCGCGCCAGATACGCCCCGAGCCCTTCCCCTGGGAGCGGGGGGAACGCCTTCCTCCCTTCGAGGATCAGCACGAGTCTCGCCACCCGGTGCACGCGCCCCGCCACCCACAACACGGGATAGAACACCCCCCGCCCTCCGGACTGCGAGAGCGCGCCGGCCCACTGTTGACAGCCATTCGGGTGCGTCCAGGATTTCTGCGCAATGCGATCGGCGAGGCGGGCGGCCTGCTCGGGTGTCATCTAGAGATCCCCCTTGGGCACCCAGAGGGTGACCTCGACAAACGCCCCGTCCTCCAGGACCTGCACGTGCGCCCGGGACGTGGTGCTCAGCACCAGCGCGTGATCCTGTTCGCACGCCGCGGCGCAGAACTCCTCGGCGCGGGCGCGATACTGCTTGATGAGTGACCGGACCGTCTCGTGCGAGAGGGGCGCCATCTAGGGCGCCACTCCCTGATACGCCGCGTTGATCTCCTCGGGGGTCGGCTGCCGGCCCAGAATCGCCTGCAGTTCCTCCTCCTTGGCCAGCATGGCGACCAGCACGTCGGTCTCCACGTAGTCCACCGCGGTCAGGTTCTTGAGGTCCTTCTCATCGAGGGGGTCCCGGGTATGGCTGTAGCTGCGGAAGACCTGCCCCTGCACGGTCTCGCGCGGCACCACGCCGGCGCCGAGTTCGAGCACGTCCGCCTGGCGTTCGAGCGCCCGACGAATCCCCCGGAGTTCGACCAGCAGGCGCCGCAGGAGGCGATAGCCCTTGTAGGGCTGCGCGAGTCGGCCAAGGAACCTCATCTGCGGGGAGTCTGCGGGAAATCAGCCTCGACTGTCAAGGGGGCGCTGGAGAGGCGAGCAGCGGGCGAGAAGGGGGATTGTGGCCGCGGGTCCGGGGTGCGCGATGGTTTTGGTGCCTCGTGCAGTGGAGGAAACTTGAAAAAATCCTAGAAAAAATCGGTGAGTGCTGCACCCGCGCGAGCCCCCACCCCCCGGCGACCCGCGGACAATCGAGCTGGCACGGGGATTGCTTGGCGGCGATTTATTGGCATGGGGCTTGCTTGCGGTCGCGAGCCGCGCGCTAAGTCTGCCTGGGGACGGATAAGCTGTAATCGCTGGAATGTATTGTGTAAGCTGGGGTTCCAAGGATTCGGCGTGCAGAGCGGTAGACAAGAGTCGGCGTGGAGGCGGATTAGTGAGCGGTTTGGAGTGAGCCGGCGAGCATGAGAATCGCTGGAAACCCAGTGTTTGCGGGAGTTTCCACGGAATGGCGCGATCGGTGCATGTTGAGGCAGTGTGAACCGCGCGCACTACCTCAACCTAGTCCGCAATCATCAGCTCGCCATGCGCCTGTTGTTCGTCCGCGCCTACATGCGGGCAGGGCTAGGCTACGCTGAGGCGTGCAAACGGTTGGAAACCATTGGCATACTGCGTATTACAGGGAGAACAGCATGAGAACACGCTACCGGCTCTATCGCGCCTGCGGACTGGGGCGCATGGCGAGCGTGCTCGGCGCCCTGCGCATCCACCGGCCAGTCGCCAGGCTCAACTAATCACCCTGTATACCAAGTATCCAGGTGGATACCAAGTATACAGCTCAGGGATTCAGAGGACAGGGGGCAGGAACATGATCAACCAACGCGGGGTAAATCCGTTCGACCGACTCGGCATCCATGTGATCCAATTCCCCAGCAAGCGCTGGGGATTTGTCGGCACGCTGCCGGCAGCGTTGGGTGATGTCGTCCCGGCGTCCACGGCCGACGTGATGGGCGGGCGAGCCTATACCGCCCCGGATGGGCAGATCGTCACGGTGAAGTTTCCCAGCTTTGCCACCGAAGCGGAAGCACGGGCCCACACAGCAGCACGCGGTGTCGCGTGCAGGGAGCGCACATGTTGATCAAAGGCAAGGATCTCACACCGGAGCAGCGCAAGCTGGTGCTGGCCGCGTTCGTCCATCGGCACACGATCGAGAATGCCAAGGCGCGATGACAGGAGACAGGGACATGGCTTACGAGCGGGGTGGCGTGTATTGGTGCTCGGTCTGCGGCACGTGGCGCGGGGCACACACCGATGATTGCAAACAGACCGCGTGCTCGGCGTGTGGCGTCGTGCAGTGTCATTCGCACGGGCTCAGCCGGGGCTGTTGCCACGTCTGCCACTTTGGCCGGCTGCCCGGGTGGTCATTCTCGCGTCACCCCGCGATCTGCACGGTCAAGGGCTGCACAGCCCCGGCCGTCTACGCGTACTTGCCGGGCAGCAAGAAAGACTGCTGCAAGGTCCACGGGGACGCCATTCTGGCGCGTAGACAAGCACGAACAGCGGAGCGGACCGCACAACGGAGGTACTAGCTATGGATTACGGATTCGAGCACGCCGGCAAGGTCTTCACCCCGAACGGCACGCCGGGGATTGCCCCGGCCGAGAATGACGCGCGCAACCGGGAGCTGGAAGCGCGCGAGCTGGCGCACTGGGCCGAGCAGCCCGAGCGCATGGTGGCGTACTACCGCATCCCGGACGTGATCCGAAACAGCCAGAACCGGATCGTGAGTTGGTCCACAACGGATGCCGTGATCACCACGTGGCGCGGGACCGTGCTGGGGAAGATCACATCGGTCAGCCTGTATCGTCATAACTTCGGGGGGTGGTTCGTGGCCATCCGCGCGCGGGGCACCAACGGAGCGATGTACGCGGGGCGGGCGTCGTGGGACTGGGGCGATGTGATCAACCTGCGCAAGGTGAAGGGCTAGCCGGGGCAGGTTCGCCGCTTGCGTCGGCGCCGGTGACAGAGGCGCCGAGCGGAGGTTACGAGCATGGTCTACGGGCAGTTAGCACTGGAGCGAGCGATCCGCGCGTTCTTCCGCACCCGGCGGGCGTACTTCGCCCGGCTGGATCTGTTGGGGCCGGAACACGACGAACAGATGTACTGGCTGGCGCGGGCGTGCGCGCACGAAGCACGGAGGTTGAGATGAGCAAGGGCAAGCGGTTTCAGGTCGGGGATGTGGTGCGCCTCACGGGGGCGTTCCTCAGGAACACGGGGCAGATCGCCGGCGTGGAGGGGCGTTTGACGTGGATCGTCCAAGCCTGCCCGTGTCGGCTGTGCGCCGAGGGCGGGTTCGTGCTGACGGATCAGCCGCGCCAGGATGACGGCATGTTCACGGCAGAGGAGATCGCGCGCGAGCCGCATTTGAAGTTTCGGCACATCAACGCGGGGAACTTGGTACGAGTGGGCGTACCGGATGGGAGTGTGGATCGCTGATGGCTGCCGGCATTTTACCAAGACCGGGGACGCCACACGGCCCGTGCAAACCGAGTGGATCGTGTAAGCACATCGACTGCCGGCAGACCGTCCGGGACGCGCAGCGGTGTTGTCGGTTCTGTTTGAAGCCCATCGGGTACGAGACGCCGTTTTACCGCGCGCGGTTGGATGGGCATTTGGCGCACGCGCGGTGTTTAGAGGAGGCCACCGAGCGCAATGACGCGCGGGTGGGCATGTTCTAGGGCAAGGCAGGGAGACGAAACCGTACGTACCGTACAACCGTACCGGGGGGGGGGCGTGTACCTAGTACCCTCCCCGGTACCCAAGGCAGTCCGCCCAAGGAGGCGAGTGACGCCATGACAAAAGCACAGACAGCCGAGCGGAAGCAAGCGATCGAGCAGCTCCGGGAGTGGATCAAACCGGGGGACACGGTGTACACCATCCTCGATAACGTCAGCCGATCGGGGATGTCCCGGGCGATCCGCGTGGTGCTGCTGGAGTGCCACGACGGCCAGGCGAACACACGGCATCCCAATTGGGCCGTGGGCAAGGCGCTCGGGCTGCGGCACTGGAAGCGCAACGGGCGCGAGCAGGATGCGCTGGTGGTCGGCGGCTGCGGGATGGATATGGGGTTTCATCTCGTGTACGAGCTGTCGCATGTGCTTTACGGGGCGCGGCTGCAACGGGACATCTACCTGAAAGACAGCCCGACAACCGAGAAGGGCGGCAAGGGCCAACTGTTGACGCGCGACGGAGCCCCGGAGGGGCAGGTGTACGTGGGCGGGTACGCCTGCCTCGGCAAGGGGAAATGCCCGAGCAACTATCACAGCAACCATCGGGATCGGATCACGTGCGAGGGGACGCGCCGCTGGGACGGCGACACCGAGCACGGCAAGCGGTGTTATCAACCGCGTTACCCCTCCCGCTATGAGCCGCCGGCCGATTGGCCTACGCGGACGATCGACATTGGCGACGGGCAGACCATCAACGGGGGGTACCTCGCCTGTATCGAGTACGAGCCCGGGGAGGCGATCCCCGTGGGGACCAAGGATCTGATCATGCGCGAGGACGGATCGGCGCTGCAGGTCTGCCCGACGTGCCAGGGCGAGGGGACGATCCCCAATCCCGAGGGGCCCGAGCGATTTGACCTGATCCATACCGACGGGTACGCCTTGCGGCATCGGTGGCTGTGATGGCGAAGCGCCTCAGCTCGAAACGCTGCCCGGCGTGCGACAGCAAGTCCGGCCATAAATCAGACTGCCCGCGAATTACGGGCGTGAGGAAACCATGACAGCCACGCTGACCGAGGCGGGATGCACGCTCACGCGCGAGCCGGGTGATCCCGCGCTCTCGCACGAAAGCACGCCGGCGTACCACATGAAACGCTTGCTGAACGCGCAGGGGTACCACTTTGTCCGCATGAACCCGAGCCGCCACGGGTTGACCGCGTGCGAGGTGGGGATCTGGGATCGGCAGGCGGGGATCATTTTGTGGCATGAGCGGTACCAAGTGGAGGCGGCGCACGTGGCGTTTAATCGCGGGGCGGTAACATTTCTGCGGACGCGGGGGGAGTGATGCGCGCGCAATTCGACCGCCGGGGGGAGCTGAAGTACGACTATACCGGCTCACACGTGGTGTACCACCAGGACGGGCGCCGGATTCTCGGGACGATCACCGGCACGTTTCGAGACGAGGATGAGGTACTGCACTTTACCGTCCGGCATTTCAACGGCGAGGCCGCCCCGGACGTGCCCTGTGGCTGTGTGCAATTGCTCACGCGCGGGGATTACGTGGTCGCGGGAGGGGGGAGGGGGGAGTGATGGCCGAATACCGCGTGGTATGCCCCGGGGTCAGCTCGGGGAAACATGAATTTGAGGACGAAACCGGCGGCTGGGGTGAGGGCACGTGTCTGCACTGCGGGGCGCGCGATCCGAGCCGGCCGGTACGCCCGCTGATCGATAAACGCGCGCAGGGGGGCAGGATGGCCGAGGAACACACGCCGGGGCCGTGGCGACGGGACGCCCCGGTACGCTTGTCGCCGTCAGAGGCGGATGGGCATTGGCACCCGATTAGCGGCCGGGGCTGGGAATGGTTTGCGCTGGTGGCCGCCGATGTGCGGCCAGCCGTCGCGGAAGCTAACGCGCGGTTGGTCACGGCGGCGCCGGATCTGTACGAGTTGCTGATCCTCGCGCTGCCCTACGTGGAAACCGCTGCGGACGATCCCGGGTACAAGCCCGAGGGGGTGCGGGGGCTGGTGCGGCGCATGCGCGCGGCGCTGCAAAAGGTGGAGGGGCCGCGATGATCCGCCTCGTCTGCATCGTGGAACTGGAGGACGCGCAAACGCTCCCCGAGGCGCAAGCCATGCTCGACGCCTTCCGGGAAGCCGTGCAGCCGTCTAGCAATTACAACGTCACGATCTACCGCGCCACCGAGCGCGAGGCGGACACGGCGGTGTACCTGCCAGAGGGGGAGTGGGAACCATGAGATTACCAGCTCCGCCCCCCGCCACGCGGTTCTGGGCCAAGCCCCTGGCTGGCTGGCTCGAATGCCCCCGCTGCGGCAAGGTGATCTACTTCCAATCGAGCGGCGGGCGCACCAAGCAGAATGCCCAGTGGGACCCGAGGACCTCGCGCCTGCAGTGCCCCGAGTGCAAGCTCGTGCTCGTGCTCGGCCTGCTGGCGTGGCCGGTGCGCCCCGGGCCGGCGCGGACCACGCCCCGGGATCAGGTCCCGCATGAACGGCAATTGGCGCAGCTCCGGGCCCAAGGCGCCGGCTGGTGGATGCCGCAGGCGCACGCCAAACCCGGGTATCGGCCGGATGACACGAATGTGACGGCGGCGTGTAGCTGCCCCGAGGGCGCCGAGGGCGAGGACGATACGTGCCCCGTGCATGGGATCGCGCCGGTGGAGGATCAGGTCAACGAGGACCCGTGGCCTCGGTAGGCGCGGGGAGCCGCCTGCTGGCCTTCCCTGCACGCCGGGCCGTGCTAGAGGCCCTAAGCCACCCGTACCGCTTCCCGTGCGTCTGTGGGGTCTGCCAGGCCGAGCACGCGCAGCGGCTGGCGCAGTACCGAGCCGTGATCCTCGCCGCGCGCGAGGCGGGCGCGAGGGGGCGTGAGCCAAGCGAGGCTGGGAGTCCTAGATAAGAGGAGAAAATAAACCGATTTGGGTGCTAACCCCTTTAGAATCAGCACGTAATACAAGGCTCACGCTTAGCTCATAGAGAGTGAGCCAACGTACCTTTGAGCCAAGTTAGGCTCAGGCTCACCGCTAAGGCTCAGGGGGTATTTGTAATTTAAGTAGTACGTACCAAAGGGATTAACCCCTTTGGCTCACGCAAAGTGGCTGTTTGGCGGGATCGATCTAAGGGAATCGTAAGGATTCAGGCCGGCGAGATCGCCCGGTAGCGCCCTCGGCCCATCCGCAGGGCGCGGCCCTCACGGATGAGCGTTTGCAGCGCACGCTTGACCGTCGCGCGGCTGTAGCCGGAATGGACATGCACGTCGGCCACCACGGTTTCGAGCGAGACATCGTGCGGCGAGGGCGGCAGGGCCTTGAGCACCGCTTCCAGGCTCGCTTCGGGGCCGAGCAACACGTCGCCGCCTTGGTAGGGGATGAACAACCCCTCGGCGTTGCGCACGAACTTGAAGTCCTCGGGCGCATGGTGGCGCGGGTTCCACCCCAGGAGACTGTAGGGCTGCTTCGGGAGTTCGGGGTCGCAAAAGTAGATTTGGGTGCAGGAGAACCCCGCAAAGGAGGTGGAACCTGCGATGCGATCCTGGGGGCGCGCATAGCGTTGCTTGGGATCGGCTTTCTGCTTCCCGAAGTGCACGGTACACGTGAGGTTGATCTGCCGCTCGTAGCAGCGGCGCGAGAACCCGATCATCGACACGGCCACGTCGCGCTGGCGATTCGGGTCGCCGGTGACAAACAGCGGGGAGATCGGGTCCACGAACACGTGCGCGCCCGGGGGGATGTTGAGGCGATCGAGGATCTTGGAGAAGGTCTCGGCGGCCTTGAACGGGGCACGAAGGTCAGCGAGGGAGATCGAGGTGTCCTCCACCACGGCGTAATGGGGGATGTCGCGGAACCCCACGGCGTCAAACATGGGCTGGTACTCCGACCAGGGGCGATCCCCGGTGATGTAGCAGAACGCGGTGGGCGGATGGGTCGGATGCCCGCAAATGGTTTTCCCATCGCGCCAGCGTTGACACCATTCGGCCAGCATCGTGGTTTTGCCCACGGCTGGCGCCCCGGCGAACAGCGTCACGGTGCCAAAGGGGATGATCCCAGGGATGGGGTCTGGAAAGGGAGACGGATGGGAGCGATCGAGGGTTGACGAGGCGGCGGACGGTACAGTAGGCTCGGACGGTCTGGTGCTGGTCACACTGGACTCCCTCACGGGACGGGCGCTGCGGCGGGGATCTCCGCGGCGCCTGTCGTTTTCAGCGAAGCGCCTACCCTACCAAATCCGCACACAGCCGAGCAAGCCCCCCGAGGGATGGGGTGGCAAGCTCGACACACCCCCGAATCTAGCGGCTTGCAAAGTTTTCACGGGTGTGGCATTATTCCCGCCGCTTGTGGTTGGGAAGTTTTCGAGGTGAGAAGTTGACAAGTTTCCTGCGATGCGGTAAGGTGGTGGCGTAATGGCGCAGGTCACCTTTGCTCACGACGACAAACCGCCGGTGGATGCCACGCTCGAAGGCGTGGGCAACGGCGCGAGTGCACTGAACAAGCCGATCCGGTGCCGGTTCCAGCCGGATCTCTACGACTGGGCGCGCACCAGCTACACGAGCTGGCATGGCTTGACCTGGACGATCGATGTCGCGGATGTCGCCGAGGGGCGGCTGCTGCGCGAGGCGCTGACGTTGTTTTTCCGCGCGTTCGGTGGAGACGCCAAGCGACAGAAGCGGCTGTTGGTCGAGCTGGGGAAGATCGCGGCGGGCGCGGGGGTGGGGGTGCGGGGATGACCAAGTACTTCTGCGATCGCTGCCAGGCGGAAGTCATCCCGCCGGCCAAGTTGCACAACACCAGCCTCACCGACCAGCACGGGAACTCACGGAAGTACGAGCTGTGCACGCCGTGCCTGCACCGGCTGCACGAGTGGCTGCAGCCCCAGCCGCGAGAGGAGCGGGGATGACCGCCGACGGCGCGCGCACCCTGCTCTATCTCTCGCTGGTGGTACTGGCCGGCGTCCTCGCCGTGTGCGTTCTCGACATGGTGGGCGATGTCGCCGTGTTCGTGCAGTGCTACGTGCGGGGGACGTGTTACTGAGATGGGGAACCTCAATCGGTGGTGGCGCCGACTGCGCGGACGCTGCACGGTGTGCGGCGTCAAAGTCGTGAAGGTCCACCCATTCGCGCCTGTCAGCCGTACACGGTTCGGAGGCATTGGCCTCTGCTATATGTGCTTCAAGCGCACCCTGCACAGCGCCAACTATGGCATGAGGCCACGATGAGCACGATTATCCAGCTCACCGATCGCTCCCGCTACAACACCGGGTTGGATCGTTGTCAGCGGCTGCGGTTTCTGCAGTACCACTTCGGCCCCTCGGGCTACGGGATCACCCGGAAGGCCCAGAGCATTCCCCTCGCCACGGGCAGCTACTACCACGTGGGGCTGGCCGAG
>Ga0207652_10004145_pt1 | contig 11834 bp, 10 predicted proteins | sample KBSC63BmetaG_FD_184334 | JGI IMG/M metagenome (GOLD analysis project Ga0207652, IMG submission 184334) | Corn rhizosphere microbial communities from Kellogg Biological Station, Michigan, USA - KBS C6-3B metaG (SPAdes) (version 2) | ecosystem: Host-associated > Plants > Roots > Rhizosphere ... | reverse complement strand
ACGACGTGTTCGAGCCGGATGGCCGCTACCTTGGCGAGGTCAGGGCACCGGACGGTTTCAAGCAATACCCGGAGCCGGTCTTCCGGGGTGACACGGTCTGGGCCGGGTTTGAGGACCCGGATGGCGTCCTGTTTGTGAAGCGGTATCAGATCAGCGGAGCACCAGCGAGTGGGCGGTCGCCATGAGAGTCGGCACCACAGGCTCGATCTGGAACCGGTCCGTCAGAACGGAAAGCCGTTCGTCCGCAGCTGGGTCACCATGAACTCGGCCATGATCCAGTCCAGCGGCATGTCGATGTCAATCGAGCGTTCCCTCGGGACGACGTAAGCCGCGATCCGGTCACCGTAGAAGCGCCCCGCCCCCATGACCAGGGTACGCCGGGAAGCATAGACTGCGCCGCTACGCTTGTACGCCGGCGGCAGCTCCTGCCGCCGTATGCCTTCGGGCTCCGGCACGCAGTATGGAACCAGCAGGCTTCCGTCAAGCCGTTTGGCCTTGATCGGATGAGCGGCCGCCGCCACCTCACACACGGAGACTGCGCTGTCCGCCCCCGTCTCCAGCAAGATGCCGATGGTTCCGTCAATATCTTCCGGCAGGCGGAAGGGCGATGTTGGCTGCAAGGTCACCACCAGGTCGTACTGCGTATCTCTGAGGCGCTCCATCTCCGTGAGCGCATGCTGGATGACCGGCAGGTGCGGCGTGTTGTCCTGCGCAAGGTGTCCAGGCCGGAGGAACGGCACGGTGGCGCCTGCTCGGCGCGCGATGTCGGCGATCTCCTCGCTGTCGGTCGAGACGATGGTATCGGTGAGCCGGCGGCAGCGCGACGCGGCCTCGATCGTATACTCGATAAGAGGCCTGCCGCCGAGCGGCCTGATGTTCTTGCCGGGGATATCTCGCGACCCACTGCGCGCAGTGATGACTGCCAGCGTCGTGGCCGGCGACCGTGCGGGGCGTATGTCAGTCATGGAACGACTTCTGGGTGTAGAGCAGTACGGTGGCCGCGATGCGGGCGATGGTGCGGGCAGTGCCTTTCCGGGTATAGAGGTCGCTCCGGGGATAGCGTGGTGCGCGCGCCTGCCTGGAAATGGCGAGTCGCAGGGCTCGCGCGCTGGCGCGGACGACGATCACATTGGCTGCGCGCTTGCGGGCACCCTGCCGGCCGCCGACGTTCACCACCGGGATGCCGAGCACGGAGCACTCCTTGACCCCCGCCGAGGAATTGCCGATCAGGCATCGGGTGCGAGCCAGCAGCGAAATGAACATGGCCGGCGGCAGGTCACGCAGGAAACGGATCCGATGGCCGGGCACTCGGTCATTGAACACCCGGAGTGTATGGGAGATGGTTTCCGCGCCGCTGTCGTCATTGGGCCAGAACCAGAGCGCCTGCAGGCCGTGCCCATGCACCGCCTCCAGGAGGAGCTGGGTCTGGAGTTTCATCTGCTCTGGCGTCTCGCTCCACACCGGATGGAAACGGACCATTACATAAGGCTTGCTGAGGTCAACCTCGGCGCCGCTGCCGGTGCGATTGACGTCAAAGCGTCGCGATGGTCGCCGGGCAAGCACGGTTGCGATCTCCGCGTCCGGGCTACCGACATCAAAGATGAACGCCGGATCTTCGCCCATGGCGCGAACCCGGCGGGCGGCATCCTGGTGCGTGGTGAAATGGATCTGGGACAGCTTGGTAATGGCGTGTCGAACGCTTTCGTCAATCGTTCCGCTGGTATCACCGGCCTCGATGTGCGCGACGGGGATGCTCATGTAGGCGGCGGCCACCACCGCGGACAGCACTTCGAAGCGGTCGCCCCGGACCATCACGAGGTCAGGCCGCAGCATCCCGAACACGCTGGCACATTCGATGATACCGAGGCCGGCGGTCTTGGTCTTGACCGCCACGCTGTCTCCTTCGAGCGTAAAATGCGCGGGATGGACGTGCTTGAACCCGTCCCGCGCCAGCAGCTCGAGTGTCGAGCCATAGGACGACGTGTACTTGCTGACCAGCGCGGAGCCCCCGACCAGAATGGAGAGCTTTACGTCCTTGCGCTTCCGAAGCTCCCGCAAGATCAGGAGGTTCCGGCTGTAGTGCACAAAGCTGGTAATCACAAAGCAGACATGACGGACGGTGCGGGCCATGCTAGTTGAGTGCCGTCTCCGGCAGCGGCTCGAGGGCGCGCACACTCCGGCTGAGGGATTTGCCGATCACGGCCGGGTATGCATCCGATGGAAGCCCGGCGAGGTGCATGCGGGGCCGCATGGCACAGACGGCATCAGGCGTGAGGATTGTGCCGGCCGGCATGTCGCACGCGGCCACCAGTGTCTTGAAGAAGTAGGGGCGGAATTGGTTGTGAGCTCCCTCCAGTTCGCGGTCCCGCTGGCCATACCAGGGTGACGGATCCACGTCCCGGGAGGCGCCGCCCCGCACGGCGCCGACCAGTGCTTTCAGCTCGCTGGGCGTCATGGACACCTTGTGATCGGAGCCCCACAGGTCGCGGGCAAAGGAGAAGTGCTTCTCGAGCACGCGCGCCCCGACCCGGATTGCTGCCAGCGCAATGTCGCTTCCGATCGAGTGGTCGGAAAATCCGATGGTGGCCTGGGGATGCATGTGCTGGAGGAGCTCGATGCTCGCCAGGTTGAATGAGCTGTCCGGAGCGGGGTAATGGCTGACGCAGTACAGGATGCCGATCGTCGCCTGCCGCCGCGCGAGGAAAGCAACGGTTGCGTCCACCTCCGCCAGGCTGCCCATCCCCGTCGAGACGATGATCGGCTTGCGCGTCCGGGCCAGGTAATCGAGCAGCACATAGTCCAGCAGGTCGCCCGAGCCGACCTTCCAGAGCGGAAGGTCGAACGCTGCCAGCTTCCGGGCCGCGCCCCGGCTCATCGGGGTGGTGAAGAACGTGATCCGCCTGCGCCGACAGTGCGCGATCAGCGGCTGCCAGAAGCCGGCGACCGGTGTCGCGCGGGTATTCCGGCTCACCCACGCGAAGCGGTCGGCGCCATCAAAATGGGGCGAGACCACCGGCACCGGCGCCTGTTCGTCCGTCACGTCATGGGTCTGGAACTTGACGGCGTCAGCGCCCGCCTCAGCCGCTGCGTCCACCAGCGCGATGGCGTTGGCGAGGTATTCGGAGACCGGACGGTCATCGGCACTTTGAATGAATCCCTTGCCGATCTCCGCGACAATGTACGTCTCCTCGGGCCGGCGCTGGGCGGTGACCGCCGAAGGAATTGCCATTGCCGGGCTAGCGTGACGTGCTGTCGTAACCATAGAAGTAGTACGCGCCACCGGACCGCACGACTTCGCCGTCGGGATCATTCAGCACGGCACCCACCACGTGGGCCCCCACCTCTTCCAGCTGGTCGCGGGCTGCGCCAATGGCGTCGCGCTCCGCCCGCCCCGCTCGTACAACCATGAGCACGCCGTGGGTCATGGCGGCCAGGATCGAAGCATCCGCCACGGCGAGCACGGGAGGCGAGTCCAGCAGCACCAGGTCGAACCCCGCCGCCATGCGATCGAGCGTGCCCCGGACCCCGGCGCCGCCCAGCAGTTCCGCGGGGTTGTCCGGCGTGCTCCCGGCCGCCATCAGCGACAGGTTGGGAACGGTGGTGAGCTGAATGACGTCGGCCAGGTCGGCGCGGCCCTCGAGCAGCGTGGACAGTCCCGGTGAGCGCTCGAGGCCGAACATGCGATGGAGATTGGCGCGGCGCATGTCGGAGTCCACCAGCAGCACGCGAACGCCCTGCTGGGCAAACGCCACGGCCAGATTAGCCGCCATCGTGGACTTGCCTTCGCTTTCGGCGGTGCTGGTGATCAGCAGCGTCTTCAGGTTGGCGTAGTCATGCGAGAAGATCAGCTTGGTGCGCAAGGCGCGCAGCGCCTCGGCGGTGCCGCCTCTGGGCTCGCCGATCATGGTCAGCGCCTGGGCGCCGTGCTGCCTGGGAGCGTGAAACAGGCGGCGGCCACTGCTGAATCGGGGAATCACGATCGGATTCTCCGAGTCCAGCATGCCGGCCAGGTCCTGCTGGCGCCAGATGGTCGGCTTGAGGTATTCCACCAGGAATGCCAGTCCGCATCCAGCCGTCAGGCCCATGATCAGGCCGAAAATCACGATGAGCCGCGGTGCGAGGCCTGTGGCAGCGGCAGTGCCTGCCGGGTCCACTATTTCGACCTGTCCCACCTGAACCGCCTCCGCCAGGCGCGCCTTCTGGTACTCCTCACGCAGCTGGTCACCCCGTTGTCGGTGCGCGTCAACCGCTTCGAGAAGCGTGGCCTCGTCGCTCTCGTTGGTGGAGAGCTTCTGATAGGATGGGGGCGCGCTCCGGGCCTGCGCATCGACCGCCGCGATCCGGTCTTCCAGCACGCTGATGGCGCCACGGACGGCCAGTGCGAGCCGGTCCTGGGTGGTGGTGATCAGCGCCGTGAGCCGGGTGACGTCGGGATTAGTGGCCGCGCTGCCATAGGGGCCCGACGTCAGCGAATCCTTCTGGGTCTGATACCGCGCCAACTGCTCGCTCAGCTGGCTGATGGCCGGATTCTCGCCCAGGCCAGGGGATGACAGCAATGCCAGAATCGCCTCGCCGGCCGGTGCGTTCGGGTCGTCCATGCGCTGCAGGATCTGCTGGTAGAGCTGGCGTTCCGTGGTGAGCTCGTTGCGGCGCGCCGCCAGCTGGCCGGCGCTCGTCTGTTGCGAGGTAAACCGCTCCTTGGCGCTGAAGGCGCGCTGCCGCACCCGAAATGAGGCCACCGCTTCCCGCGCCTGGGCCAGGGCGCTGTCGGCCTCGCGAAGTTGCCCCTCGAGAAACACACGGCGAGAGTGTGACTCGTGCTGAGCATCCTCGGCGTTGGCGCCCTGGAACAGGATCACCAGCCGGTTGGCGACCTGCTGGGCCACCGAGGGATCGTCGGCCTGGAACCGAACATCCACAATGTCGGTGTTCGGCCGGGCACGCACCTGCAGGTTGCCGATGACCGAGTTGACCGCCGCCTCCCGGGGTATCAGTACGATCTGGGCCGATGTGGCCGCCGGTTGCGCGCCGACCATTACGAGGAACCGGTCGTGGCCCACTGGTGTGCCGTAAGCGACGGGCGCTGCGGTGGGCGCGTCCTCGAGCGTCACTCCCTGCGACGTGAAGTTGAGCCGCAGCGTGTCCGCACTCTGACCGGCTGCGATCGCCACACCGGTGAGGGCGGTGATCGGAAGGCCGTCGACCCGCACCCGGAGCAGCGGCATGCTGTCCACCACCGCACCTGCAACCGTCCGGCTGGAGAGGACTTCGATCAGCGAGAGGAGCGGATTCACTTCCGGGCCGGCGACCGGCTGGTCCTGTCCGGCCGCGAGCCCGCCGGTGAGTGAGGCACGGGTGTCGCGCATGCGGATCACCGCGTTGGCGCTATAGATCGGCTGACGCAGGTAGGCATACGCACCGGCCGCGCCAGCGGCCAGCAGTGCCACGAGCAGTATCAGCCGCAGGTGCCGCCGGACGACGCCGACGATGCGTTGCAGGTCGAGCGGAATAAGCGCGAGATCACCGTCGTCATCGTCCGGCCAGCGGGCTGGCTGTGACGTACGGCCGGAAGGCCTTCCCCGAGGGAGCTGCGGGCGGTTCATCGCCGGGCCACCGAAACGATGGCGGCCGCCGCGCCGAGGATGCTCGCCATCGGCCCCACGATATCACGGAACACGTTGTTGCGTCGCTCCAGGAAGATCTGGTCACCGGAGCGTACCGGCATGGCACCGAGGTTCCGCCTGGTGTCAGTCAGGTCAACGATCTCCTGCCGGTCGCCCCGGATCAGTCGCACCTTCTTGAGCACGCCTGCATCACTGCCACCACCCGCTTGCGCCACGGCCTGGGACAGCGTCGTTCCGAGGGGCAGGTTATAGAGCCCCGGGGAGCGCACCTCGCCGCCCACCGCCACGCTCAGCAGCGGCTCGATGACCACCTGGGGGTCGTTGGTCAGGCGGGCGAGATATTGCCGGATCCGAGCGGTGGCTTCACCCAGCGTCACATCCTTCACATCAATGGACTGATAGAGGGGATGGGCGATCGTTCCGTCAGACGAGACGCGAAACTCTCCGCTCATCTCGGGCTGGCGCCACACGGTGATCCGGACCACATCGCCAGGCTTCAGCGTCTGGACTGACGCGGGTCCCGCCGTTGCCTGCGGGTTCTGGGCCGAGACGGGCCTCACCGCCAGCCCGGGGAGGAGGCTGCACGCTACCAACAGCGACAGCATGCGGGCCAGCCTAGGGGACTCGGGCATCGGCGGGTACCTCGGATGAATCGTGGCGGCTGGCGGAGGCCAGCGGTGCATGGCCGGAGCCGTTAACTATGACCGTTCGTAGTGTCGCCAGCAGCACACCAATATCGCTGGCGGTGGTGGCGCCACGGGCGTACGCCAGGCTGGTCGCCAATTTGAGGGGCAGAATCTGGTTCCGATAGCCCTGGATCGGATCCGGCATCGCCGCCAGCATCTCGGCCTCGTTCTGGAAGCGGAGCGAAGCGGGGTCGGTGATGCCCGGGCGGTAACGGAGTATTTCCAGCTCTGCTGGTGAGTAGGTTGCCACGAAGGGGGGTACCTCAGGCCGCGGCCCCACCAGGCTCATGTCGCCCGAAATCAGGTTGAGGAGCTGGGGCAGCTCGTCGAGGCGGTAGCGGCGCAGCCAGCGCCCCACCCGGGTAATCCGCGAGTCGTCTCCGATCGTGATGGGGGCGCCGCTGGCCTCCCGCATGGTGCGGAATTTCCAGATCCGGAACGGCGTGCCACCCTCCCCGATCCGCGTCTGCCGGAAAAAAGCGGGCCCCCCGCTGTCGAACTTGATGGCGAGCGCGATGCCCAGCAGGGCCGGCCACAGCAACAGCAGCCCGGCCAGCCCTCCCGCAAGATCCAGCGCGCGCTTGCCGAAGGTCACCGGCGGTACTCCCGGGCGATGTCCGCGACCACCCCGATCACGTCCGCAACATCGGTATCGCTGAGGCCCGGGTGCAGCGGCAGGCTCAGCATGCGCTGATAATTCGAGCAGGCCACGGGGAAATCCTCCGGCACGTAGCCGTAGGTGTCCCGGTAGAACGGATGCAGGTGAACCGGAATGAAGTGCACGGACGAGCCGACTCGCCTGCGGGTCAGTTCCTCGATGAACCGGTCCCGTCCGATGGCAAGGACGCCGGGCCGGAGCCGCAATACGTAGAGATGCCAGGCGTGCTCCACGTCGGCTCGTTCCACTGGCAGGTCAAAGGCATCATTCTCGCCGAAGGCCGCCTGATAGGCGGCCACCACCGCCCGCCGGCGTTGCTGGTGGGACTCGAGCTTCTTGAGCTGCCACAGGCCCAGCGCGGCCTGAATGTCAGTCATGTTGTACTTGAAGCCCGGCAGTGTCACTTCGTAGAACCACTGGCCACCCTCGGCGTAGCGGTTCCAGCCGTCGTGACTCATGCCATGCAGGCTGATCACGCGGGCGCGCTCGAGAAAGGCAGGGTCACCGGTCAGCATGCCGCCCTCACCAGTGGTGAGGTTCTTGGTGGCGTAGAAGCTGAAGGCGACCGGGTTGTCGCCCGAACCGATCAGCCTTCCCCGATAGCGGGCCGGCAACGAGTGGGCGGAATCCTCGATCACCGTGAGCCGGTGCCGCGCAGCGACGGCCCCGATGGCGTCGAGGTCAGCCGGGTGGCCGGCGAAGTGGACCGGGATGATGGCGCGCGTCCGCGAGGTCACCGCAGACTCCAGGTGAGCCGGATCCATTTGCAGCGTGTCAGCCTCTACATCCACAAAGACCGGGCGTGCCCGGACATGTTCGATGACGTTGGCCGTGGCCGCAAAGGTGAGCGGTGAGGTGATGACCTCGTCGCCATCGCCGACTCCGATGGTCTGCAGCGCTGTATGCAGTCCCGCCGTGCACGAATTGAGCGCCAGTGCGCCGGGTGCCCCCAGGTAGCGGGCAAACTCCTGTTCGAAACGGGCTGTCTTGGGCCCGGTCGTAATCCATCCTGAGCGGAGCGTGTCCACCACTTCCGCGATCTCTTCTTCACCGATCAACGGTGGCGCGAAGGCCAGAAACTCCGTACGGAGCGGCGTCACGGTGGGGGATGGCGCAAAGTCAGGCATTGGTTGCCCCTGGCCGATGCGTGCCCTTGCCGATCAAGCCGAGATAATGACTGCGCAGGAGAGGAAGCCGAACCAGCAGCGAGCATAACCACCAGCCCCTCGGCGCCAGCGCCCGGGCGAGCGGGGGCGCGAGGGTGGCCGACTGCAGCTGGATTGTGGTTCCTGGAAACAGGTCGCGAATTTCGGCTGCACCCACACCCCGGACGTCAGGGTTTTTCGGGTTGTCCACTCGAAGATCATACCAGACAATCCAGCCGCCCGGGGCCAGCACACGGAGCATTTCGGCGGCAACCTGGCGGCGGACGGCTCCCGACAGGATGGAAGTGAACATGGTCATCTGCAGCACGAGATCGAACGCCCCGTCGGGAAACGCCATCGAGGCCGCGTTGCCCTGCAGGAGGCGGAGGCCGGCCGGCACATGGCGCCTTCCGTCGGCGAGCCGCGATTCAAGCAGGTCAATGCCGACCAGGTTGGCCGGATCGGCGCCCCACTTCATCAGCTCCCGCAGGAAATGTCCGTTACCACACCCGACTTCCAGTATCTGGCGCCCGCGGAGCGGCAGGCACTGGTGCCGTCGCAATGCACGCAGCAGCTGCCGCTCCAGCCCCTGCATCATGAACAGCTGACCGGGCTGGTCCCAGTCATACCGATTTCCGGCGCGGCGCCGCGCATAGACATCACCGATGCGCGCGGCGTCATCCGCGACACCGTCGCCCGGACCTGACGGCAACGACCCGAGCCGGAGGCGATCGCCCGCAGGCGGCGTCACGTCAGTCATGGACGTGTACCCGGCGCGCGAGTCCCGCCTGCAGCACAGCCAGGAAGCCGTCCGCTATGCGTGAGCGGTCGAACTGCTCCATCGCAATCCGGCGGCCGTTGGCTCCCAGCCGGGCCCGAAGGCCTGGGTCTCCGGCCAGGCGCAGGAGGGCCGCCGCCAGCGCCGCCCGGTCATTGTGCGGCACGACGATACCTGCCTCACCATCCCGGACGATGTGCGCGGCCTGGCCGGAAGCAATCAGGACCACGGGACGTCCAGTCGCCAGTGCCTCATACAGCTTGGACGGTACCGCATTCGTCAGTGCCTGATGCAGCGGAACGAGCAGAATGTCCGCCGCGGCCAGCATCGCCGGCATGTCGGCGTGCGGGCGCGGCTCCAGGAAGTGGATGTGAGGGATTTCCTCGATCTGCGCGCGCCGGACAAGGCGCTCGCGCAGTGGCCCATCGCCCATCAGCACGAACTCCAGGCCGCTGTCGTCCGGCATCGCGGACGCCGCATCCAGCAGCTGATCGAGTCCCTGGGCCAGACCATGCAGTCCGGCATAGAGTGCGGAACAGCGACCCTCGAAGTGTATCAGCTTGCGCGCAGCCGGATGGCTCCGCTCCGGCCCGAACCGTTCGCAGTCAGCGCCGTTGGAGAGGTGATAGGTGCAGACCGATGGAAAGCGATCGTGGATATCATCCACGATATCCCGGGTCTGACCCGTGACCAGCCAGGAATGCCGGTAACATGCCGCTTCAAGAGCGGCGCTTGCACGGTGCCCAACGCTTCCGCTCCGCACGACACCGAGGCGAACCGCCGACTCCGGCCACAGGTCCGAGACATTGAAGATGAGCCGCGCATGCTTGAGTCGCGCGAGCAGCAGCGCGGTCGGCCCGAGAAAGAGTGGCGGACTCTCGACCATCAGGTAATCGGACGGCTCCAGCAGCGCTGCGCCCGCAACGGCCGACGACGCGGCGAATGAGAGATAGCATGCCAGCCGCGGAATCATGGCGGAGCGCCGGGTCGGGACCAGCCATGAACGGATGATGCGAACACCGTTGCGATGCTCGCGCCTTACCAGCCCGCCGTACCCATGCTGGACCGCGCCTGATGGGTAGTTGGGCATCGCGGTCACCACCGTCACCCGGTGCCCGCGGCGCACCAGGGATTCGGCCAGGGACGCCAGGCGTGCCTGGGGTGCACCGATTTCCGGCGGGTAGTACTGGGTCAGGATCGCCAGGTGCATGGGCCGATGCTCCGGCGCGATCGCTCCGGATGGCCGCGCCGGCCGGTCGTCCAGTCCCGCGCGTCTCATTCGCGGCGGTGGCAGGAGGACCTCAGGATGCGATGGCATGTGGCCCCCGTTCGGCGCGGACGGTGGTGCGCAGCCGGTCCGCCAGGATGCGCCCGTTACGCCACATGTCAAAGCCCGCTTCCATGTGCGCACGTCCGGCTCCAGCCAGCGCTTGCCGCCGCACCGGATCAGCCAGCAGCCCGGCGATGGCCTCTTCGATGGCGGGAATGTTGCCCGGGAGAATCAGCACGCCACAGCGGCCGTCATCCAGCATTTCGGGAATGCCGGCCAGGTCTGATGCGATGACCGGGGTACCGACGGCCAGTGCTTCCTTCACGACGGTCGGCATCGCGTCGGGCGCCACCGACGGATGTACCAGCGCCGTCGCCTGGCGCATGAACGAGAACACCTCGTCCGATGAGCACCAGCCGCGGAAGGTGACCTGCGTATCAACGCCGAGGCTGGACGCAAGCCGGCGTAGTTCGCCTTCCTGCGGTCCGCCGCCAATCAGGTCAAGCGAAACCTCGATGCCGCGCTTCCGCAGGCTGGCGATCGCGCTGATCAGGCCGGCGAATCCCTTCAGCGCTTCCAGGTGGCCAACCGCGACGAGCCGGTTGCCGGCACGATGGTGCGGTTCGAACGGGATCTGCTCCAGCGGCAGTCCCAGATGATGCACGTGGATGCGGTCGGCGATCCGGGGATAGACGTCTGGAAAGTGCTGCCGGAGGTAGCCCCGGTTGAACTCGCACACCAGGAAGATGTTGTCGGCGTGAAGCATCTTGGCGCCCAGAAATGCAGGCTGATGATACAGGTCCATCCGCGCGTGGAGGAACATGGAAAAGGGCACGTCCGGCTGGGTCTGTCGCTGGAACAGATAGGCAACTGACGCTGCGTGATTGCCCCAGTAGGCGAGGATATGGTCGTAGCGTTCCGAGCCGAATCGTTTGGCGCACGCCCACGCGTAAGCGGAGGCGTACGCGGACTTGACCACATGACCACCGCCGAACCGGGCGGCCGCGGCCAGGAGTGGCGCAGCGTCGCGGGCGAATGGGACCGCGCGAGATGGAGGCCATGGTGCGCCGGCCAGGGCCAGGTCGGCCACCCGGAAATGGTGGACCCGCTCGCGGGGCAGAATGTCGGGGTTGAGCAGGTCTGGAACGTGGCGCCAGAGAGCCTGGTCAGGGGGGTAGAATGCAAAGATCTCCAGTTCGATGCCGCACTCCAGCAGCGCCCGCATGTCGCGTGCAAAGAATGTATTGAGGCGCCCTGGGAACTGGTTGGTGAACACTGCCAATCGCATGCCTGGCCTCGATCTGGTCTCCGGGTACCGCCGATGCGGGGCGCCCGCTGCAAGCAAGTCATTTCTGGCGGCGCACTAATGCCGGTTCATCCGTCCGCACACGTCGAGTTCAAAAAAAGTGATGTGCGTCACCGCGCGTGCTGCAAGTTTCTGCAATCTTCTCGTCCGCACGGTGGAAGGCACGAGAAATGCCGCCTTTCCTTACCGTCGCGGTCAACGCTGCCCTCTGCTTCCAGGTCTTGCGCCGTGCTGTCCGAGCGGCAATTCTAGGAGCAGCCTGGGAAGCGGACCCCCCTGGCGCTTCAGGCAGTACCTTCGCGATCACCCTCATCTGAGGGCCGCGGTAAACGGCAAACCCGGCGAAAGCCGGCGGCGCAAAGCTACG
>Ga0207652_10004140_pt1 | contig 11838 bp, 10 predicted proteins | sample KBSC63BmetaG_FD_184334 | JGI IMG/M metagenome (GOLD analysis project Ga0207652, IMG submission 184334) | Corn rhizosphere microbial communities from Kellogg Biological Station, Michigan, USA - KBS C6-3B metaG (SPAdes) (version 2) | ecosystem: Host-associated > Plants > Roots > Rhizosphere ... | reverse complement strand
CGAGAAGCCGCCACTCACCGACGCCGACGTCGAGTTCGCCGAGACCGTGGTGAAGAGCGCGATGAACGCCATGCGCCGCGCGCACATGGTCGAAGTGACCCAGGCCGACAATCTTCGCCTCGAGGCGCTGGCTCGCACCGACCCGCTCACCCAGCTGCTCAATCGCCGCGCGCTCCTCACCCAGCTCGGGACCGAAGTCGAGCGCACCCGCCGCTACAACGCGCCGCTCAGCATCCTGATGATCGACGTCGATGAGTTCAAGGATGTCAACGACACCTACGGCCACCTCGCCGGCGACCAGGTGCTCGTCGAAGTCGCGTTGATCCTGGCGCGCACCGCACGCAGCGTCGACTCCGTCGCGCGCTACGGCGGCGATGAGTTCGTGATCGCCGTTCCCGAGACAGGCGAGGCCGGCGCGATCGCCTTCGCCGAGCGGCTCCGCGACAAGATCCAGGCGCACCCCTTCGACATCGGGAAGGGCGATCCCGTGCACCTCACCGTCAGCATCGGCGTCGCCGATTTCCCCGAGCCCAAGGTCGAGACCGCGGAAGACCTGCTCGATTGCGCGGATCGAGCGCTTTATCGGGCCAAAGCGGGCGGGCGAAATTTGGTCTGCGTTTAGGGCCTTAGCGTAGAGACCCAGCCGCCAAGGCGGGCATCCACAAAACAGAAGCGGGCAGCTGCAAGCTTTGCAGCAGCTTGGCTTGTCAGCTTAGGTTTCGTGAGAATCCTTTCTCGACGGAGCCGCGCCGATGCCATTACAGCGTTTTGCAACTGCAGCATCCCTGGCGGCAGTCGCGCTGGTTGCCGGTTGTGTCGCTGACTCATCAAACAGGGAGACAACCGCCGACACTACCCACTCGGCGCCGATAGTTACCGTCACGCCGGTGAACAACGGCACCCACGGGATGGCGGAGCGATTGAAGTGGGCTTTCTCCCCCGACAGAAAAGCGGTCCTCGTAGTTGCGGACCCCGCTGGTGTCGAGAATGAGCCGGTGCCCAACGGATTCTTCTTCGGCGATGAGACGAGCGGTTTCCAGGTTCAGATGGATAGTGTCTGGGATGTCGCGCCGTCCCCCGACTGGAAGTCGATCGGATTCGGGCGCGCCTACGGCGTGGTTCGCGGTGAGGGAACGGGCACGGATCTCGTCGTCGACGTCGGCCGGCGCACTTCAATCGACACCGCGACGCTGCGGGCCGGCTCATTTGCATCGAGCGGCATGTCGATGGCGCGCGCGGTGGCACAACCGGGCGTGATCACGATTCCGTCGAACCCACGCTCGCAAAGCGCTGCCGACAGCTCGGCACCGCGACTGTTCCCGATTGCGCGCGGCTGGCGCGTCGCGTGGACCACCGATGGATCGACCCTCGCGCTCGGCAACAATCCGGCCCGGGCCAGCGACGACGAGCCGAGTCAAACCTGGTCCGCGCTGGACCCGGCAACCGGCCAGTTGCACGGCTCGCTGCCGACCGGTGCGAAGCTCGCCGAGGTCAAGTTCACCGGCGGGCCTACGCTCGATATCTCGCTGCCGATCGACATGACGAAGTCGCCGCCAATCGAGATCAAGCGCGGAGATCAGACTTTTTCGATCCAGAGCGAGCGGGGCGTAATCACTATCGCCGAGACGAGCGCCGCCGCTGGCGGCGCGAAATCAGCCCCGCGAGTAGTAGGCGCCGGCATCGCCCTCGCCGCCACCGCCGGCGGCCGCTACATCATCGCCCTCGCGCCGCGCGCCAAGCCCGTGCCCAACGAGATCAGCATCGAGCCTGTCGTCTACTCTGTTACCTGGTAGATAGCTGCGAACTAACGACTGTGGGCTGACGGCTGCGGATTGCGGACTAACGGCTGCGGAATGGAGGACCAACTGCCAGTTCGAAATGCTGACTGAATGCGAATTGGGAAACTAACTGCGAATTAAGGGCAGGCCGAGCGTGTCCGCATCCCGCACTTAGTGTCCCAATCCGCAATCAGTCAGCTACCCGCAATGACAGTTGGTTCGTGATTCCGCACCGCTAGTCCGCAATCCGCAGCCGTCAGCCGTCAGCGCCCGATCCGTCTGAGCTCCACCAACAGGCAGTGATCCTGCACGACATCGATGCCCGCCCGCGCGAGACGCTCGGCGGCGGCGTCGTTGCGGATGCCGAGCTGGAACCAGACCGCCTTCGGGTTTTTCGCGATGATGTCGTCGACGTGCGGTGGAATGTCGTTGGGGCGCCGAAAAACATTGACGATGTCGATGTCGCCAGGAACGTCGACGAGCTTCCGGTACACCTTCTTTCCCATCATCTCCGTCAGCTCTTTGTAGTACACCGGCACCGGAATGATCTCATAGCCGGCTCGTTCGGCGTACTCGGGGACATAGTACGCGGGCTGGTCGGGATCGGGCTTCATGCCCAGCACCGCGATGCGATGGCTGCGCTCGAGAAGATCTCTGATTTGCGTCGGAGTCTCGATCAGGTGATTCCGCCAGCCTGCGCCGTCGGTTTGCGGTGTCGCGGTCTGATCGACTGGGCTCGTCATTTTCTGTCTCGATTCATTGTTGAACTGCGCGACGCCGTGAATTACGCGATCGCGGGGTGACGTTAACAAGTTGTCTCCGGTAAATTGCAATTGCGAGTCCAGCCCAACCCTCTGGAGAACCACTTGTAATGCGAATGCTCGTCCTTGGCGCGGGCCTGCAAGGCTCCGCGTGCGCGTATGATCTGCTCCAAAACAAAGAAGTAAAGGAAGTTCGCCTCGCCGATCTGCACACCGATCACCTCGCTCCGTTTCTCGCTCCGTACTCGGACAAGCGGCTGATCTTCACCCCGCTCGACGTCCGCGATCGCGAAGCGGCGCTTGCGTTGATGCGGGAGTGCGACGCGGTGATGAGTGCCATCCCCTACTATTTCAACTTCGAGCTCGCCGAGCTCGCGGTCGAGGCCGGGGTCCACTTCGCGGATCTCGGTGGCAACACCGAGATCGTCTTCAAGCAGAAGACCCTCGACGCCGCGGCGAAAAAGAAAGGCATCACCGTCATTCCCGACTGCGGTCTGGCGCCCGGCATGGTCAACATTCTCGCCGAGCACGCGATCAAGCAGCTGGACACGGTGGAATCCGTTCGAATCTTCGTCGGCGGGCTGCCGCAGGACCCCGAGCCGCCACTCAATTATCAGATCGTCTATTCACTCGAGGGAGTCCTCGACTACTACACGACCTTGTCGTGGGTCCTGCGCGGGAAGAAGCGCACCCAGGTGACCGCGCTGTCGGAGATCGAGCCGGTCTACTTCGGTGGATCGCTGGGCGAGCTGGAGGGCTTTCACACCGCGGGCGGTCTGTCGACGATGGCATTCCGCTACGAGGGCAAGATCCCGACGATGGAGTACAAGACGCTCCGTTATCCCGGACACGCGCGGATCATGGAAGCCATCCGGGAGCTCGGCTTGCTCGAGCTCGAGCCGGTCGATGTGAAAGGGATGAAAGTGGTTCCCCGCGATCTGGTGGTGGCGGCGATGGGTCCACGACTGACGAAGCCGGAAGGTCAGGATCTCGTCGCGCTCCGCGTCTACGCCGAGGGGACCAAGGGTGGCAAACCCAAAAAGATCGGCTGGGAGATGGTGGACTATTACGACGAAGAGACCGGCATCAGCGCCATGGAGAGATCGACCGGCTACTCTCTTTCGATCACCGGCCAGATGCAGGTGCATGGGGAGGTCGGGAAGGCGGGGGTGTTCACGCCCGACGAGGCGATCCCGCCCCAGCAGTACATTGATGAGCTTGCAAAGAGGGGCGTGATGATCCGGGAGATGCGCTAGGGCTGAGCTTCGCGGTCCTGTCCCACGCCTCCGTTAGTGCTGAGCTTGTAACTCGTTGAATCACAGGGAGTTACAGGCTCATTTCTTTTGGGGAAAGGGTTCCAATTCGAGCCCCAATTGGTTATATTTAGACCGTAAACATCTGTCGGTCCAAGCTGCGAGACGCGTGAGCCCTGCCCTTAACGGAGAGTTCTGAAATCACGTCTCACCCAAGCGCCGATTCCAGCACAAGGAGGATTTGATGAACCGTATCCATACGATTCTCAGGTCCGGTCCAACGCGGAAAGTGGCTCTTGCGGGCATGGCACTGCTCGCCACCGTTTACACCGTACCGCGCGTGGGCTCGGATTTGAGCTCAGTTCAGACGGTCCTGACCGGGATCACACCTTCGGTCGCCGACAGCTCCGGCTCGTCGACGTCGTGGGACCTGCCCAACATCGACAACGCGCGGGTGGACTCCTGGGTCAAGCTGTTCACGACGGATCAGAAGGTGAAGTCGCGCTTCGCGGTATGGCTCGATCGTAAGTCGACCTACGAGCCGATGATCTCCGAGAAGCTGGCCCAACGTGACATGCCCCAGGACCTGATTTACCTGGCGATGATCGAGTCAGGATTCAATCCGAAGGCGCAGTCGCCGGCGAAAGCGGGTGGGCTGTGGCAGTTCATCAGCGAGACGGGCCGTCGCTATGGCCTGACGGTCAACAAGCACGTCGATGAGCGCAACCATCCGGAGAAGGCGACCGATGCCGCGCTCTCGTACCTCTCGGATCTGCACGATCGGTTCGGATCCTGGTACCTCGCTGCCGCCGCATACAACACTGGCGAGAACCGCGTCGCCCGCATCATGAAACAGGTTACTGGTAGTGAGAAAGGTACCGATGAAGACTACTATCGGATCTCGAAGCTCCTGCCGAAGGAGACCCAGGACTACGTCCCGATGATGATCGCGGCCGGCCGAATCTCCAAGGAGCCCGCGAGATACGGATTCGATAGTGAGATTGCGATGGCTGAGTAAAAAAGAGGGCACCCAACGGTGCCCTCTTTTTTTTTAGCTGCGGTTGCTTTTCCCCTGCTGGTTCACTGCGCTCCGAGCAGATAAACGCCCACGAGCACCAGAAGAAAGTAGGGCACGAGTGCCGCGGCGCCCACGTAATCTTTCGATACCCTCTGCCCAAAAAAAAGCGCCACCAGATTGACGCCCGCAACGACAGCGCCGAGGTATGCCACCATCGAATCGCGCGTCACGAGCAACAGCACCACGCCGATCCCGCTCACAAAACCCGCGGCTACCTCGAGGATCGTCACCACCAGAAACATCGGCCCGACCGTTCCCGCCAGCGGGCTGCGCGCGAAATGTTCGTCCAGATAAGCGCGGTTTCCTTTCCGATCGATGACCTTGTCGAGGCCGGATTGCAGAAACAGCACGGCGATGAAGGCCGAGACGAGCAGCTGCAGGATGTACCTTGCCCATTCGGGTGAGTGCACGTTTGGCATCCTGCTATTGTAGCCGATCCGGCCGCGATCGCCAGCGGCCAGCTACATCACTGCTTTGAGTCCAAAGCTCAGAGTGCGTCCAGGGACTACCGTGATGTTGTCGGGCTCGCCGTGCTGGCGGTTGAGGAGATTCTCTCCGCTCAGACTGAATGAAAAACCTCGGAACAGGCTCTTGCCGATGCTCGCGCGGAGCCGCGTGACTCCGCCATACCGCAGCCAATAATTGCGCAGCTCGCTTCCCACCAGCTGCGCGTCCGCCTGGGCGGAGCTGGAGAATGCGCCGGCGAGTGCGACTCGATCGTAATCGATCCAGTTCCACGACCGCGACGCCGCCAGCGAGCCAGTCCATCCGCCGCCGGTCCACGCCGCCATAAAACTCGCCGTCGACGCGGGTACCTCGAGCATGCGGTCGCCCGCCCTCAGATCGCCCAGATACGAAGGCGCGACCCGCCGCACCCGGCTGTCGACCGTCGAGTAAGTCCCGCCTACGGAAAACGCGCCGATGTTCCAGTCGCTCTTTAGCTCCCATCCGCGGTTGGTGATCTCGCCAACGTTCTGCAGCACATAAGAGATGTGCCGGTCCGGCGACGGGTCCGATTCCGACGGTGGTGAGTAGTCGGAGCCCGAGGCGCCGTTGCGCTGATCGTTTGCGAGATAGGTGACACGCTGAATCAGACCCGATGCGAGCTGGTCGAAGCGCGTAAGCTGCACGCCGAGAGTCTTGCCGAAGAAAAGATCGACGCCGGCTTCGATTCCCGACTGCTGCTCAGGAGCGAGATCGAGCATCATCGCCCGATTTGGATCGAACCAGCCAGCATCGCGCACCGGCGTCGTCGCCGGACGAATGCCGCGCCCGTATGCCGACCGCAGCTTGACCGTGACCGGACCGTAGTCTTTAACCACCGCAGCGCCCAGCATCGGGAGCACCGAGACGTTCAGGCTCGCCAACGTCGTGTTTTGCTCCATCCGCAAGCCGGCGGTGATATATCCGGAGTTCTTCCAGGAGATGTTTGCCTGGGTGATTGCCGCGCTCGTCCACCGTCTCACGGCCGATGCGAGCGCGACGTTCGACTGCGATGCAGTGTCGGTGTGTGACCGGAAATCGAGGAGCGAATTCTCGGCTGCAAAAGTGATGGTCGTTGCCAGACCATCATCATGACCCAGTCTGCCCACGCTACTCAACCGCAGTGTACCCAGGTTCGCGTTTCCACTGACAGTGCCCAGATCCGGGCCTGCTCCCGATGGCAGCGACGTTCGATCGTTGGCGAGATTCGAGAGTCGACTTCCATCGAAGCCAGCGACGAGCGTGTACGTCCAGCGTGTCCCCTGCAGGATCGTCGCGGTGCCGCCGACGGTGTACTCCTCGACCGCTTGCGGCAGGGCGGCACCGAAGCGCGCCAGGTTCGCCGAATCGCGGAAGAACGGACTCGAAGGATCCGCCGATTCGCTATTGAACACGCGCGCGGTGCCCGTCGCTATCAGATGGTCCCGCACCAGGCGGAATCCCGCGCCAGCAGTGGTGTGGCGCGCGAAGGCGTTGGGCAGATACTCGCCAACACCGCCCGATGTGAAAGTGACGCTGCCCGATTGCACGTCCGATCCGGTCCGCCACGCGACGGCGTGATCCTGGGTCACAGCCGCGCGCGGAACATAGGCGCTGTTCGCCGTCCCGAGAGCGCTGCGCACGACGACACCCGGCCCGCCGTTCGAGCCGTCGTGCCGCATGACGATGTTGATGACGCCGTTGATCGCATCCGATCCGTAGAGCGCCGCGCCCTGCGGCCCGCGAATGACCTCGATGCGGTCGACCGCCTCAGGCGTGAATTGAGTAACGAGCAGCGGATTCGCCAGCTCGATCCCGTCGACGTAAATCTTCGGATAACTCGCGCCGAAGGAGCTGGTGCCGCGGATGCTCCCATAATGGGAGAGGAGGGAAGTCGGCGCCGATTGCCAGACCCAGAGACCCGGCACCGCATCACTGAGCGCCTGGCCGAGGTTTCCGCCGGCGTATCTGGAGAGCTGCGCGCCCGTCACGACGTTCGTCGCTACGGTCAGCGGCCGCGCGGATGTCTCGAGCGTGTTGCCGGTCACCACGACACGATCGAGGGTGCGCGGCGTCCCGCGATATTCGCCGGAAGCGCTGGCATCGCTCGGCACGAGTGCGACCTGAGTGCCCCCGGCGACGACCGGCGACACCCTGGTGTCGCGCAACAGCCAGCTCAGCGCATCGCCGAGGCTGAGCGAATCGATCTGCACGCACAGCCTGGCCTCGAGCGGAATCGATTCGTTGGAATAGGAGAGGAGCACTCCCGCTGTGGTCGCCAGCCGGTCCAAAGCCTGGCGCAGGGATAGATCGGCGGCGCGAAGGCTAACTCGCCGGTCGAGCGGAGCGCTCCAGAGTGTGGACGATGACGCCGGCGCGGCGCAGCTTTGCGCGGCGCCAGTCTGAGGCAGCAAAAGGAAAAAACCGATTGCGATCGACGCCGCGCTGATGCTGCCGCGACGTCGCTGGTTCAGCCAGTCGCCGCGGTTACCGGCGCGCTCCAGATGCCGCGTTCCGATGAAGGATGGCGACGTTCCCCTGCCGCTCGACGGTGGCGCCGAGCGAAAGCGAAATGACATTGAGAACACGTTCGACTGGCTCACCGGAAAAAGATGCTGTCAGGTGAAGATTCGCGAGAGACGGATCCTCTACCCTTAGCCGTACTCCATACCAGCGGTAAAGTTCTGCGCCGACCAGGACGAGCGGGGCATCGCGGAATACGAGCCGCCCCTGCATCCAGGCAAGGTCATCGTCGGAAACGCCCGCGCGCTCCACCGTCACCACGTTGTCAGCGCTGACCACGGCGCGATCCCGCGCCTTGAGTATCGCTCCACGGGATGGCCCCGCACCAGCGTCACCGATGGCGACGGAACCGGAATCGACCGCAACACGCGTTCCCGCGCTATCGTCGGTCTCCACCGAAAAGGCGGTTCCTACATCCTGAATGGTGACGGTACCCGCTCTCACGGTGAACGGCCGGTTTGAGTCGTGGACGACGCTGAAATGCGCGATCCCGTCGAGGCTGACCGACCGGTCATCGTCGCGCGGATCCGGCACTACGAGCCGCGTGGTGGGACCGAGCAGCACGCTGCTGCCATCGCCGAGCGAGATCTGACGGCGTTCGCCGATCGCTGTGGCGTAGGTCCGCGCGCCGCCGTCGGCCCGGTCACGGCGAGCGTTCTGCCACAAGACAGACGCGCCGCCAAGAATCACCGCCGCAGCTGCGATCCGCAGTAGTGCCCCGTAGCTGCGGGACTCGGCATGACGCACGCCTGGCGCGAACGGGATTACCTTCGGATCGTCGAATCTGGCCTTGACGGAATGCAGCGCGCGCTCGACATCGATGTCCGGAGACTCTTGATGCGCTACATTGGCAAGCGCCGATTCGAGCAGCTGCACGACGCCGGCGCGGTGCGGATCAGTCGCTATCCACTGGCGGGTCGAGTCGGCTTCGGAGGCGCCTGCCTCGCCGGTGATGTAGCGCGCGATACGTTCCCAATCGTCAGGGCCAAGGCTCGACGGATCGCCGTAGCTGTTCGCCATATTCATTAATAACATCGACACCTGAACCGGACACCACCCCCTTGGAGCCCAGTGATCCACACGAGCGGGATCTCCAGCGCCGGTTAAGGGCTGGGGACGAGGGGGCGTTCGATGAAGTATTCCGCGCCCATTACGCTGACCTCGTCAGGATGGGGGAATCGGTGGTGCGCGAGCGCGCCCTGGCGGAGGAGATCGCGCAGGACGTGATGCTGGAGCTGTGGCGCCGACGCGAAACGCTGCAGCTCGAGCAGAGCTTTCGAGCCTATCTGATCCGCGCGACCCGCAATCGCGCCCTCAACCACGTTCGGCATCAGCAGGTCGTCGCGCGAGAGGCGGCGACGGCCGCGCTCGATCCACAGAGCTCACCATCAGGTGAGGACGTGGTGCTTGGCGTCGAGCTCGAGCGGGCAATCGCAAGCGCGATTGCAGGTCTGCCCGAAAAATCGCGCGAGGTGTTTCAGCTGAGTCGCCAGCGGGGACTGAAATACTCCGAGATCGCTATCGTGCTCGACGTTTCGGTGAAGACGGTTGAAAAGCGAATGGGACTGGCGCTTGCCGAGCTGCGCGCAAAGCTCGCGGCCTGGCTTCCAGCGGCGGAGACCGACTAGCCGTCTGGCGAACGAGAGCGATCGCTAGCTGGCCATCGATGCGCCGGGGTCGGTCTTTGACACCGGTTTCGCCTTTTCGCACAGTGCCCGCAACTCTCCGTTGGAGAGCTCGTCCCAATGGGAAGGAACGGGAATCAGACGGCGTTTTTCAGAGAGTGATTCGAAGGTCAGCCAGCCGCGGCCGTAGCCCTCGGCGAGTGTGATTCGGCGCTGACTCACTGTGCGGCGATCGACGCCGCTGCGGCGCTCAGCACCGCCCCACGAGCGATACCGGCCCTGCCTGCGATCTCCCGGACTCAGCCGCCTCTCAACTTTCGTCGGCTGCGAGTCCCAAACCTGCCAGTAGGAGCCGTCCCTATCTACGAACGTCCGATAAGCCATCGATCTATTACCTCACGCGGCTGCCACACGCGGTTCAGTCCTTTTCCGGGTTGCAGGAAAGATACCACATTGGTCGCTGGATCAGTGGGCAAACATATATTTTCCAACGACTTACGTCTATTTCTTTCTACCGCCCGAAGCTCGCCAGGGTTTCGCTCATCACGTCGATCATCGACTTCGCGGTCCAGCGATCCCGGCCATTATAAAGGAACGAAAAAGCCAGAACCTCACCATTTACTGCCGTGACGTACCCAGCGAGCGCAATGACATCGTTGGTGGTGCCGGTCTTTGCGTGAAGGTTCCCTTCCGCCGGCGTGTTGCGCATCCGCCGCTTGAGCAGCTCGGAGTCGCCGGCGACCGGCAGCGAAGAATGCAGCCATGGTCCCCACTCCGCGCGATGGGCGTAGCCGAGCAGCTGGACCTGGGCCCGCGGAGTGACGCGGTCAAGGGTGGAGAGGCCGCTCCCGTCTGCAAAGGTCAGCTGACTGGTATCGGCGCCAACCTTGGTCGCGAAAAAATTGTCGAGTAGAGCGCTGGAGTTGGCGACTGAGCCAACCTTGTCCCGTTGAGGTCCCCGGGCGGCGTCCCTGAAGAGGAGCTCGGCGTAGTGATTGATGCTCTCGCGATTCATCGCGGCGATCATGCTGGCGAGCGGCGGCGAGAGCAGACCGGCGACTTTCACGGCGCTGGCAGGTGTCTTCCCCAGCCTGATGTCGCCATCGACTTTCACGCCTCGCGCAATGAGCGCGTTTCGAAACGCACCGGTAGCGAAGCTAGCCGGGTCCTCGACGATGTAGACGTACTTGCGGGTGCCCGATCGGGAGCCGATCGACCCGTTGGCCACGATCGTCCCGTCGCTCTGCTTCCGAAACCCGAGTCGCGCGCCCCCGCCGGCCACGGTACGGACGTTCGCGACGAGCGGAATGGCACTCGTCGAAGGCTCGAGCACGACGGTGGCCGGTTTGCCGGGCGATGTCGGAGTAACCGACACCGCGACCAGATTCTCGTTGAGCGAGAGCGCCGACACTCGCGCCGCATAAGATGCCTGGAGATATCGCGACAGCCATCCCTCAGGAATCTTCTGATCGTCGAAGCCGGACGCGTCGCCGATCACGGAGCCGGTGACGTGCTTGATGCCCTGCTGAGCGACCAGATCCGCAAGCCGGTTCATCGGAGCCGACGGGCCGCCGGGTAAAAATTTCCCTGACAGAGCCGGATCGCCGTCACCGCGCAAATACAGATTTCCGCTGAGCGTTCCGTCGGGTCCGACCGCCGCGTCGCGGAGCGCGTCGGTGCTGAATTGATAGTTGGGTCCGAAGCGCTCGAAGGCGATCGCGCTGGTGAGGAGCTTCATCGTCGAGGCGGGAAGCATCCCGTCGCCGGGATTGAGCGCGTAGAGCGTGTCGCCGCGGGTGAGGGAAACCACCATCGCTCCCCAATTGCCACCGCGGGTGCGCCCGATCAGGCCCGCCAGCGACGAGGCCAAGTCGCCCGAGGAGCGGGGGGCACTGTAGCGCACCGCCGGAACGGCGGGCGGCCTGTTCCTGCTCGGCCGACGCGTGCGGCGAGTGGTGGTTGTTTTTCTTTTGGTCTGGGATTCGACGATCGTGGGAGCCGTGCCGCAGACGGTGAGCGCCACGAGCAGGGCAATGCGGATTTTTCGAGAAAACATCTTCAGGTGTTGAACGTTCGGGACATCACTTCCATGACGAGGGTGGCAGCCAACCAGTGGCGAGAAGGGTGCCAAAGCGGTTCATGCGACCATCAGGATGCGCGCGGCTGGGTTCGCTTGGAATATACTCCGGTGTTGCGTATTTTCCGTCGCAAGAGGGCTGCACTCCAACGCATCCGAGGTCACCGATGGCGCAACAGCCGCACAATTTCCTGCGTGAAGGCGTGATCACTGGTTTCATCGGAGCGACAGCGATTGCGATCTGGTTTCTCATCGTAGACACGATCGCCCGTCATCCGTTC
>Ga0207652_10004138_pt1 | contig 11839 bp, 15 predicted proteins | sample KBSC63BmetaG_FD_184334 | JGI IMG/M metagenome (GOLD analysis project Ga0207652, IMG submission 184334) | Corn rhizosphere microbial communities from Kellogg Biological Station, Michigan, USA - KBS C6-3B metaG (SPAdes) (version 2) | ecosystem: Host-associated > Plants > Roots > Rhizosphere ... | reverse complement strand
GGATTCTCGAAGGTCGTCCGAGGCCGCTTCATAGGTCCGACCGCGAACCTGGCCCGTACAACCAGACACGTACGAGGAGCGAGTGATGACGACAGAGACACGATTCTTGGGCCGGTCCCGCACACGGCTGGCGGCCGTCTCCGCAATCGCGCTGGTGGCGGCGACCGTTACCGCCCGGTTCGCGCTCGCACAGGACCGGGCGAACCCGATCGGTACCGGTGTCGTCGTCATCGAGACGAACCTCGGGTACCAGAGCGGCCGGGCGGCAGGAACCGGCCAGGTGCTGACCTCGTCCGGCCGGATCCTGACCAACAACCACGTGATCCGCGGCGCCACGACGATCAAGATCGTCATCCCGGGCACAGGGCGGAGCTACCTGGCGAGGGTCGTCGGCTACGACGTCACCAACGACGTCGCGGTGGTGCAGGCGACGAGCGCGTCGAACCTGAAGACGATCGCACTCGGCAGCTCGACGAAGTTGACGATCGGCCAGCTCGTCAAGGCGGTCGGCAACGCCGGCGGCACCGGATCGCTCACGAGGACCACCGGTCAGATCACAGGGCTTTCCCGCACGATCACCGTGAACGACGACTCGGGCGGGACGGCGACGCTCCGGAACCTGATCGAGACGAGCGCCAACCTCCAGCCCGGGGACTCGGGCGGCCCGCTCTTCAACACCGCGGGAAAGGTGATCGGCATGGACTCCGCCGCGTCCAGCTCCAGCGTCTACCAGGACATCTCGACCACCGACAGCTACGCGATCCCGATCAACCGCGCGCTGGCGATCGTCAAGCAGATCGTCTCGGGCAAGACCTCGGCGGCCGTTCACGTCGGAGCCACAGCCTTCCTCGGCATCTCGGTCGCGGCCGGCGACGCCCCGCAGTACCAGTACGCACGACCGGGGGTGGTCGTCGCAGCGGTCGTGCCGGGCAGCCCGGCAGACTCGGCCGGGCTCACGATGAGCGACCTGATCACCGCGATCGGCGGGACGAGGGTGACGACGCCCGACGCAGTGAGCCGTGTGATCCGGTCGAAGAAGCCTGGCGCCACGATCACGGTCAGCTACGTGGACACGAGCAGTTCGGCCCGGACGGCACGGGTGAAGCTCGCGAGTGGGCCGCCACAGTGAACGGGCGGCGGTAGACCGACCGGCGCTACATTCGGGCGATGACGACGCACGGAAGCCCGTCGCTCTCGACCGCACAGCTCGCAACCTTGGCAGCAGTGGGTGCCGAGCGCACGGCGGCTGTCGGTGACGTGCTCTTCGACATCGGGGACGCGACCTATCCGTTCGTCGCGATCCGCGAAGGCGAGGTGGCGATCCTCGACGCAGCCGGCAACGAGCTCGTCCGGCACGGCGCATCGAGCTTCCTCGGCGAGCTGAACCTGCTGTCGGGTCAGACCGTGTTCCTGGCGGCCGTCGCGACGAAGCCGTTGCGCTATGTCGCGGTCGACCGCGAGGCCCTCCGCGGGCTGCTGTTCGAGGACGGGCTTCGTGCGCGCCAACCAGCTGCCCTTCAGCTGGCAGGACGCGGACCCTCCCGCCGGCGTGGACCCGCCGCTCGTGCGCCTTCCCGGCGGGGTCGAGTTGGCGCGCCCGACACGCGGCCAGGTGCTGCGTGCTCTCGGAGTCGGACGCGAGCTGCTGCGTCGTGAGGAGGTCGATCTGCTCGTCGTCGGGGCCGGCCCCGCGGGCCTGGCCGCCTCCGTCTACGGCGCCTCCGAGGGCCTCGACACGCTCGTCGTCGAGAGCACCGCGCTCGGCGGGCAGGCCGGCTCCTCGCGCCGAATCGAGAACTACCTCGGCTTCCCGGCGGGAATCACCGGCACCGAGCTGACGAGCCGCGCCGTCTCCCAGGCGCGGAAGTTCGGCGCCCGGCCGGCGACGCCGTACCGCGCCGTCGCCCTCGAGCCGGGCGACGGCCGTCACGTCGTCCACCTCGAGGACGAGCACGAGATCGCTGCGCGCGCGGTCGTCCTCGCAACGGGCGCCGAGTACCGGCGGCTGCCGGTCGACGATCTCGCGGACTACGAAGGGCTGAGCGTCTTCTACTCGGCGGGGCCGCCCGAGGCCCAGTTGTGCGGTGCGTCCCGCGTCGGTGTGGTCGGCGGTGGGAACTCCGCCGGGCAAGCCGCGGTCTGGCTTGCGCGCGGCGGCGCGCTCGTCACGGTCCTCCACCGCCGCCGCGACGTGCGCGAGACGATGTCGGACTACCTGATCCAAGAGCTCGAACGGTACGGCGTCGTCGTTCGCGACCACAGCGAGATCGCAGCGCTGCACGGAGGCGACGGGCGACTCGACGCGGTCACCCTCAAGGACGGCGAGAAGCTGCCGCTCTCCTACCTTTTCTTCTTCCTCGGCGCGAAGCCATGCACGGAGTGGCTCGACGACGCCGTCGCGCGTGCGTCGGACGGATTCATCCTCACCGGCGAGGCAGCCGGTGCGGAGCATCTGCTCGAGACGAGCATGGCCGGGATCTTCGCCGCGGGCGATGTTCGCTCCGGGTCGACGAAGCGCTGCGCAGCGGCGGTCGGCGAAGGATCGATGGCAGTGCAGCTCGTCCATCAACATCTCGCGGCCGGGGCACGAGCGCGATGACCGAGACGTGCACGCACCTCGACCAGGTCGCGATCGTCGAGCTGCCAGCGTCGGTCGATGGTTGCGAGGACTGCCTGCGCGACGGCGGCAAGTGGCTCCATCTGCGGATCTGCCTGACGTGCGGCCATGTCGGGTGCTGCGACAACTCTCCGGGCCGCCATGCGACCGCGCACTACCACGCGACCTCGCACGCGATCATCCGCTCGCTCGAGCCGGGCGAAGACTGGTCGTGGTGCTACGTCGACGAGCTCGGATTCGTGCTCGAGGGCGTGCGCGGGACGACGCGCATCCCGCCTTCACCGCTCCTGCTCTAGCAGGCCGCGCTTGACACGCATCGACGTCTATCGATATATTGATAGAAGTCGATGTGAAGGAGCAGGGATGAACGTGACGATCGAGGCTGTGGCGTGCTGCGCACCGCTCCGCGCCTCCATGCTGACCGCGGCGGAAGCCGAAGGGACAGCCGAGTTGTTCAAGGCACTCGGCGATCCGGCCCGTGTTCGCATCGTCAACGTGATCGCGACTGCGAGCGAGCCCGTCTGCGCATGCGTGTTCAACGAGTCGCTCGGGCTCTCTCAGCCGACGGTGTCGCACCATCTGAAGAAGCTGACGGACGCCGGCCTGCTGGAGCGAGAGCAGCGCGGCAAGTGGGCGTACTTCTCGTTGAAGCCGGAGGCGGTCGAGGTTCTCGCCGCCGTCGCCGACCTGAAAGGGGTGTGTTGCTGATGACAACGACTGCTGATGAGCTGCGCGAGGAGGTTCGCCGGCGGTATGCGGAGTCTGCGCGCACAGTGACCGACGGGAGCGCCGGCTGCGGCAGCGGATCGTGTTGTGCCGATGACTCGAGCGCGAGCGCGGTCGGCAGCGCGACGTTCGGCGAGGTTCTCTACGACGCCGAGCAGCGCGGCGAGCTCCCGGATGCCGCGGTGCTCGCGTCGCTCGGCTGCGGCAACCCGACCGCGGTGGCCGACCTCCGCGAGGGCGAGACCGTGCTCGACCTCGGATCGGGCGGCGGCATCGACGTGATCCTCTCTGCGAGGCGTGTCGGCCCCAGCGGGATCGCCTACGGGCTGGACATGACCGACGAGATGCTCGCGCTGGCCGCGAACAACGCCAAGGAAGCAGGCGTCTCGAACGTCCACTTCCTGAAGGGCGTCATCGAGCAGATCCCGCTTCCGGCGAGCTCGGTCGACGTGATCATCTCCAACTGCGTCATCAACCTGTCCGTCGACAAGCCGGCGGTGCTGACCGAGATGGCGCGCGTCCTCCGTCCCGGCGGACGGATCGGGATCAGCGATGTCGTCGCGGAGGATCACCTGTCGGCGTCGGAGCGCGCGGAGCGAGGCTCGTACGTCGGCTGCATCGCCGGCGCGCTCTCGAAGGACGAATACGTAGCGGGCCTCGAGGCGGCGGGCTTCGAGCACGTATCCGTCGAGTTCACGCACCAGGTGGCCGACGGGATGCACGGCGCGCTCGTGAAAGGCGTCAAGACCGAAGAGCCCGAGCGCAAGGGACTACCCGCCGTCCGGCCCGCGGCGCAGGCGGGGTGTTGCTGACGAATCAGGCCGCTGCGGCTTCAGCCTCCGACGATGTGGTGGAGCTCGTAGAAGCCCTCCCTGGTCGGCATCGTGAACGCGTCGGGATTCGGGAACGCGTCTGGGCCCTTCTCGATCATCGGCTGCACGTGCTCGGCGATGAACCGCTCGGCGTGCTCGCGCGTCTCCCACACGTCGAGGATCCGGAACACACCGGCGTCATCGTCGAAGCCGGCGGTGTGCACGATCAGCCCGTCGAACGGGCCGTCACCGATCTTGTCGGCCACGAAGTCGTAGTTCTGGGTCGAGCGGTCCACGATTGCGAACTCCTGAACGTAGGCGACTGCCATGAGTCCCTCCTGTCGACGGTTTCGTCGATCCTACGACGGCGGGAGCATCGAGCCGAGGCGCTCGGCGTACCAGCCCTCCCACCCTGCCGCCGTGCGGGCAGCGACGAACGCACGGTCGAGCTCGACGAGCGCGTGCACGAGGTGGCTCCGCACCGGGCGACAGCCGAGCAGCTCGGGCAGCTCGGAGAGGTCGAGCAGCCAATCCGCGTACCACGACGCCCAGTCGGGATCCTCGCCGTCGGTGATGCGAAAGACCGTGTGATGGGTCTCCGCAGCCTCGTGCAGGACGGCGGCGATGCCGTCAGCCACGGGCGTACTCCTCCGCAGCCGTCGGCTCGAACTCGTAGCCGGTGACGGGCTCGTCGCCGATGACCTCGGCATCGTGGCCCGGCTCGATCACGTAGACCTCGCCGGCGTCGATCACGAGCTCGGTGCCGTCGGCGTGCATGACACGCATGCGCCCTGACTGAAGCACGCCGACGTGCCGGTGCATGCACTGCTCGGTGCCGACGACCGGCTTGACGGACGCCGACCAGCTCCAACCAGGCTCGAGGGTGAGCCGCGCCGCCGTCGTGCCGCCGAGATGGACGATGTCCGACCGCGTCTTGCCCGGTTCCCGCGTCTCGTCGGGTAATCGAAGCTCCGCTTCTCGACACCTGCCATGTCGAACCTCCTGGGGGTGAAAGGGAACGAACCGACTCCCCATCTGACCCGGGTCCGGCGCGATCGTTACGCGCGGGTCGCGCTCAGCAGCGCGACGCACAACGCGATCATCGTGATCCCGATGACCTGCGCCGTGCGCAGGCGCTCGCGGAAGAGCACGAACGCCGCGACCGCCGCGAACGCGGCGAACTGCGACGCGAGGACCGCGCTGACCGCGACGCTGTGCCGCGCGCCGACGGAGTAGGCCGCGAAGCCCGCGACCTCACAGACGCCGGAGGTGAGGACGAGCGGCACTGCCGCCGCGTCGATCCGGACGCGCCGGGCGACGAGCAGCGGCAGTGCGACAAACGTGACGCCGACGAGCCGCGGCGGAATCACCGCCCAGACGAGCGGCAGCGCGTTCGACACGCGCGCGGTCGCGAAGAGGCCGACACCGAAACTGCACGCCGCGACACCTGCAAGCACCGAGGCTTCGATCGGATGGGCTCCGCCACCTGCATCGTCGGCCGACGTGAGGCTCGCGAGCACGACCCCGGCGGCGATCAGACCGAGCAGGATCGCGGACGACACGCCGAGCGCCTCGCCGGTCGCAACCGCGAGCAGCGCCGCGATCGCACCCTCGGTGGAGCTGATCGGCGCGACGATCGACACCTTCCCGCGGCGCATCCCCTCGTACGCGAGCAGCAACCCGGCCACGTTGCCGGCCCCGGCGAGGACCATCCAGGTCAGCTCGGCCCGGTGCAGGCCTTGTGGGATGCCGGAGACGACAGCGACCGGCGCGGTGATCGTCAGCCCGATGAGCATGACCCAGGCAAGAACGGACCGCGCACCGATCAGCCGGCTCGCCTTGGCGGCGCACAACGTCCCTGCCGCCCAACAGAGCGCGGCGCCGAGCCCGCCGAGAATCGCGATCACGCGACCTACATTAGGTCCTCGGTCGCGCTAGCGCGGAACGGCGAGCCGAACGAGTCTGCCCTGCACCGTGTCGGCGGCGTAGATCGTCCCGCCCGAGCAGCGAGAGACCGGAGAGATCGCGGCATGCGAGCCACACCCCGTTGCTCGCCGGGGCGAGCGCAGCTTGCTGATCCGGAAATCTTCGCGCCGCAGATCGGCGAGATTGATGCATGCGGGAACGGGGCCGGCGCCTGCGAGGCGACGAGCGCTGCGAGAGGAGCGACCACGCCGGCCACGCTACTCGGCGGCCGGCGCGGCACCCTCGTTCAATGACGATCTCGAGACGTGGACGAACTAGGCGGCGAGCCGCTTCTTCGCCTTCTGGAGCGACGGCAGCGCAGACTTGGTCTTCGCGAGCACGCGCGCGCGCACGTCGACTGACGCAGGCTTCGGGCCGATCGTGATCTCCTCGCCGGTGGCCGGGTTCCGGCCGACGCGGGCCTTGGTCGCGGGCTTCACGCGAACGGTGAGCTGCACGAGGTTCCCGATCTTGACCTTCTCGGCGTTGCCGATCTCGCCGAGCACGACCTCCTCGAGCGCCTGGATGGCGCCCTTGGCCTGCGCGCGCGAGAGGCCGGAGCGCTCAGCGACGGCCTCGGCCAGCTGACTTTGAGTGAGAGGCATTCCTATCTCCTTGGATTGACTGCGCTGGGGATTCAAGCTGGGCCCGCGGACGGCGGGCAGGAGCGCCGTTCCGGCAGGCGAACTTCCGCCTGGTATGCCCGGTGCCTTCAGCGCCTTCGGCGAAGACGCGTTCGGCAAGCGCGCCGAGGCGGCCGCACGCTTCTTCGGCACGCCGCAATACATCCTCGGCCAGACCGTCATCGTCATCCTCTGGATCGCGGCCAACGCGGTCGCGGTCGGGCTGCGGTGGGACCCGTACCCGTTCATCCTCCTCAACCTCGCGTTCTCGACGCAGGCCGCCTACGCAGCGCCGCTCATCCTGCTCGCACAGACACGCCAGGTCGAACGCGACAAGGAAGCGTCGGACAAGCTCGAGGAGCACCGCGAAGAGGTGACGACGGCGATGCAGCGGCGCGAGACTGACCTGAAGCGAGAGACGGACGAACTGAAGGCGCTCCTGCAGTCGAACACGGATCTCACGCAGCAGGACAAGGATCTGACCGAAAAGATCGAGGCCCTGACGCGCGAGATCCATGCGCGCCTGACCTCGACCTGATCGGTCATGCCCGCGTCAGTGGGACATCGTCCCCTTGACGTTGCCGACGTTCAGCAGCCCGACCTGTCCCTCGTCGACCGCGGCAAACGCGTGCGAGACGAAGGGATAGAGACCGGGGTCGTCGATCTTCACGTCGAACACACCGCCGCCGCCGGCCGGAACGGTGACCGTCTGGACGTTGTGCAGCGCGTCGGCGGGATCGAGGTCGCCGAACGGATACGCGGTGTTGAGGATGGTCCCGACGATATGGAAGTCGGTGTCGAGCGACGGCCCGGCGTCGACCACCCAGAAGCGGACGAGGTCACCCGGGTTCGCGGTGAGCGGGTGCTTCACGTACTGCCCCGCGTAGCCGTTGAACGTCATCCAGTCCGGCTGGCGAGCATGCGCCTTCGCCATGTCGAACTGCGCCGGCGCCTTCAGGCCGTCGGAGCCCAGGTACCACTCGCTTGCGACGAGAACGTAGTTCTTGTCCGCGGCCGGCAGCACACCGGGCTTCGGCTCCACGACGATCGCGCCGTACATGCCGTTCGCGATGTGCATCAGGACCGGCTTGGTGCCGCAGTGGTACATGAAGACACCCGGATCGTTCGCACGGAACGTGTAGCTGACCGACTTGCCGGGCAGCACGTCGGTGAACGCCTTGTCCGGTGCGATGCGCGCGGCGTGGAAGTCGACCGAGTGCGGGATCGCGCCCTTGTTCGTCAGGGTGATCTTCACGAGTTGCCCCTGGCGCACGTGGATCACGGGGCCGGGCGCGCCGTCCGACCACGCCCACGCTGCGTACTTCACGCCGGGGGCGATCTCGGTCGTGATGTCGCTGAGCACGAGATTGACGTCGGCGACCGGGCCTGCCTGCGCCGGCGGCAGCGCGGCGGGATACGGCTTGTGCGCGGCGGCCAGCGCGTCTGCATTCGCAGGGGCGGCGCCCGCGTAGCTCGTCAGGTCGCCCGCAGCGGTCGCGGTCGAGCCGGTCATCCCGGGCATTCCCGCGATTCCCGCCGTGCTCGTCGCGACAGCGCCGCGATGCACGTCGTCGCGTGCGTTGCGCGCGTCGATCCACATCATCAGCGAGGTGAACCCGAGCACCGCGACGAGGAAGCCCATCAGCAGCGCACCCGCGCCCCAGAACGCTTCCGACTCGGACGGGTTGTAGGTGGATTGGGACGAAGTCATCTGCCAGCTCCTTTGTGAACGCTTTGGATCGACGGTAGGAGCCCGCCGTCGACGCGGCGTCCTCGACAACCCTGATCGGGTCCGCGGGTTTCCCGCAGCTCGCCGGCCGAAGGTCAGGCGGCGGCGCGTGCAGCGTCCCGCGAACGGGCGATCAGGTCGCGGTACCAGTAGAAGCTGTCCTTCGGGACGCGCTCCAGCGTCGGATAGTCCACGTAGACCAGGCCGAATCGCTTCGAGTAGCCCTCGGCCCATTCGAAGTTGTCGAGGAGGGACCAGACGAAGTAGCCGCGCACGGGCACGCCGTCCGCGAGTGCCGCTGCGACCTCGTCGAGATAGGACTCGAGGTACCTGATTCGGTCGGCGTCGTGAATCGCGCCGTCGTGCGTGCGGACGTCGCTGAACGCAGCGCCGTTCTCCGAGACGTACAGCGTCTCGACACCGTAGTCACGGTGCAATCGCGTCAGCACCTCGCGGATGCCCGGCGGATAGATCTCCCACCCCATCGACGTCAGCTCGCCCGTGGGCGGCCGCATGTCGAGAGGGAGGCCACCGCCCGGATTCGCGCACACGAAGCGGCGGGAGTAGTTGTTCGCACCGACGAAGTCGAGCGGCGTGGCGATGACCGCGAGATCGTCGCTCTCGATCCGCGGAGCAACGGCCTCGAACTGCTCGAGCACGTCGGCCGGATACTTCCCGCGGAACAAGGCGTCGAAGAACCATCGACTCGTCATCCCATCGACGAGGCGGGCAGCTGCGTGATCGGCGGGTGACTCCGTCCACGGATACACCGGCCAGGAATCGACGACGATGCCGACCTCCGCCTGCGGCGCGCACCGCCGCAGCTCGCCGACCGCCCAGCCGTGCGAGAGGAGGAGGTGGTGGGCGGCGGCAAGAGCCTCGGCGAGGTTCTCGTGCCCCGGAGCGTGGATCCCGAGGCCGTGCCCGAGCCACGCCGGGCAGGCCGGTTCGTTGTGCGTGATCCAGTGGTCGACCCGATCGCCGAGCCGTTCTCCGACGACGGCGGCGTAGGCGGCGAACGCCTCGGCCGTCGCCCGCTCGGGCCATCCGCCCGCCTCCTGCAGCGGCTGCGGAAGGTCCCAGTGGAAGAGGTTGACCCATGGTTCGACACCGACCGCGAGGAGCTCGTCGACGAGGCGGTCGTAGAAGTCGAGACCGCGTGCATTGACGCGACCGAGACCATCCGGAATCACGCGCGGCCATCCGATCGAGAAGCGGAAGGCATCGAGACCGAGCGACTGCATCAGGGAGATGTCCTCGCGATACCGGTGATAGAAGTCGCAGGCGACGGCTCCGGTCGTCCCGTCCTTGATGCGGCCGGGCACGGCACAGAAGCGATCCCAGATGCTGATCCCACGGCCGTCCCTGTCGACCGCGCCCTCGGTCTGATACGCCGATGCCGCCGCTCCCCACACGAAACCGGGGGGAAACGATGTCCGAGGTGTCATCGTCGCCGTCCTTTCATTGCGCCACCCGCGCCAGGTGGCCCGGGCCGACGGTCACGAGCGCCGGCGGGGTCGTGGGCGAATGGCGAGCCTCGGTGGTCGTGCCGGGACCCCACTTCGTGTGGAGATGAGGCACGGCGGCGAGGAGCGACCGGGTATAGGGATGTCGCGGGTCGCCGAACACGTCGGCGGTGCGACCGCTCTCGACGACGACACCGCGACGCAGGATCAGCGTTCGATCACTGATGTAGTTCCCCAGCGAGAGGTCGTGGGTGATGAACAGGATCCCGAGACCGTTCGCCTTCAGCTCCCCGAGGAGATTCAGGACGTCGATTCGAGTGGAAGCGTCGAGCATGCTGATGATCTCGTCTGCAACCAGGAACTCGAGGTCGAGAAGCAGTGCACGCGCGACGAGGAGTCGCTGCAACTGACCGCCGCTCAGCTGATGCGGGTACTTGTGCAGCACCTGTCGCGGATCGAGCGACACGGCCTCGAGTGATGCCTCGATCCTCGATCGCCACGTCGCACCGTCGACGTGCGGGAAGTAGGCGTTCTTGACCAGCGCGAACACCCGATCTGCCTTGTAGACCGGGTTGTACGAGCTGAAGGGGTCCTGGAACACCCCCTGGGCGTGACGGTAGTACTCCGCCAGCCGGCGATCTCCGAACGCCGAGATGTCCTCGCCCTTGAAGCGGATCGCCCCGCTCGTGACCGGAGACAACCTCAAGATCATGCGGCCGATGGTCGACTTGCCGCTCCCGCTCTCGCCGATCAGCGACACGACCTCTCCGGACCGGACGTCGAAGGTGACGTCGTCGACCGCCGTGAGCCGGCCGGACCCGAAGGAGCCGACGCGATACACCTTCGTGCACGCGTCGAGTTCGACCAGGGCGCTCATGCGGCCACCTGCCAGCACGCCACGTGATGCCCCGCCCCGACCTCCTGGAACGGTGGCCGCCGCCGGCACGCCGCGGTCGCGAGCGGGCAGCGGTCGCGGAACCGGCAGCCTTCCGGCGGATCGAGCAGCGCCGGCGGTGTCCCCGGGATCCCCGCGAGCTTCTTCGTCTCGTACCTGACACCGATCTCGGGGAGCGACGAGATCAGCAGCTTCGTATACGGGTGGCGCGGAGACTCGACGATCTCGGACGCCGGCGCCTTCTCGGCGAGCTCGCCGCCGTACATGACGAGAATCGTGTCGGCGACCTGGTAGAGAACCGAGATGTCGTGAGTGATCACGATCATGCTCTTGACGAAGCCTCGGTCCCGGAACTCGACGAGCATGCTCGCAACCGCCTTCTGCGTCGAGACGTCGAGCGCCGACGTGATCTCGTCGGCGATGAGGAGCGAAGGATCGAGCAGTGTCGACACGACCATGACGGTTCGCTGCTTCATTCCGCCGGAGAGCTCGATCGGGTAGAGGCCGAGAACGTCCGCATCGAGCCCGACGAGCTCGAGACGTCGCAGCAGCTCCGGCTCGATCGCGTGGTAGTCGAAGCCACGGGACCTGAGGAGCTCCTTGATCATCCGACCGACCCGCCTCGTGGGGTTCAGAGCGCTCATCGCATATTGCGGAACGACCGAGATGCGTGTGAAGCGATGCTCGTTCATCGCCTCGAAGTCCCCGATCGGGAGCGGGGCCCCATCGAGCTGTACCGCGCCTCCGACGTACTTCATTCGGCCCGCCAGGTAGACCAGACTGTTGCCGAGGCTCGACTTGCCGCATCCCGACTCGCCGGCGAGGCCCATGATCTCGCCGTCCGCGACCTCGAAGCTGACCCCGTCAAGGGCGTGCACATCGCCCGCCAGGCTGGAGTAGTAGACCCGCAGGTCGGTGACCTTCAGCGCCACGGCCTACAGCTCCCGCAGTCGCGGGTTGAACACCTGGTCGAGACCCACGTTGAGGATGTAGAGCGAGCCCACGA